>Ga0308159_1001359_pt1 | contig 36426 bp, 22 predicted proteins | sample PhyCR1_FD_201040 | JGI IMG/M metagenome (GOLD analysis project Ga0308159, IMG submission 201040) | Phyllosphere microbial communities from UC Gill Tract Community Farm, Albany, California, United States - DLSLC.R1 | ecosystem: Host-associated > Plants > Phyllosphere > Unclassified | place: USA... | reverse complement strand
CCTTGCTCTGCATGCTCCCGGCCCAGGCCGCGCAAGGCAGTGGCTGGTCGGTATTGCTTGACGATCAGGGCATCCTGCAACTGAGCGACATCCGCTCCCCTCGCTACACCAATCAATTCAGCCCCACCGAGCTTGACCGCCTGACGGCAGCCGAACCCGAGGGTGCCCTGTGGCTGCGTTTCAAACTGGCGCCGGGCAAGCACGAACAAGTGCTGCGCATCTTTGCCCCCGATCTGTCACAGCTCAATCTTTACGTGCTCGACGGCGACCGGCTGATCGAGCAACGCAACACCGGCAACGACCGGCCCCAGGCAGAACATCCCTTGCCGAGCAGCGATTTCATGCTGCCCCTGCCCCAGGCCGACAAGCCGCTGGACGTCTACGTGCGCATGGTCTCCGACCATCAGCTGCGCCCGCACATCACTCTGCAAGCAGCCGTGGAAGGCGCAGCCGATCAGAAGCAGACGCTGATCTTCGGCCTGCTGTTCGGCTGCCTCGCCATGCTCCTGCTGCACAATCTGGTGCGCTACGCCTACTCGCGCTCGCGCAGCAGCCTGTGGCTGGCGATCTGTGAGGGCCTGCTCGGCCTGAGCCTGTTCCTGTTGCTCAACCTCGCCGGTCCCTGGCTGCCGAACTGGCATGCGGTGCAGACGCCGGGCGCCTATCTGGCGTTGCTGATGACCGCCCCCGCCGGACTGATGTACGCCCTGCGCTTTTTCGCGCCACTCGGCCAGCACCCACTGAACAAACTGCTGTGGGGCGACATCATATTGATCGTCACGTGCAGCCTGCTGCTGCTGTTCGTCAACACTTTGCCGCTGAACATCATCACTTATGCACTGGTGGCGCTGGCCGGCCTGAGCATGTTGCTGGTGGGCTTCTATCACTGGCAGAAGGGCTATCGCCCGGCGCGGCTGTTCGTCGCCGCCATGGTGATATTCAACATCGGCACGCTGGTCATCCTGCCGGCGCTGCTGGGTCTTACACTGGTCACACCGCAAGGCCTGATCATCACACTGATGGTCTTCATCTGCATCAGCGGCCTGCTGATGAGCATCGCCCTGGGCGAGCGACAGCGAAGCATCACCGAAAGCCGCTTCAGCATCAGCCGCGACCTGGCGGCAAGCAATGCCGAGATCAACGCCAAAGCCGAATTCCTCGCCAAGATCAGCCACGAAATCCGCACTCCCATGAACGGCGTACTGGGCATGACCGAGTTGCTGCTGGGCACGCCGCTGTCGGTCAAGCAGCGTGATTACGTGCAGACCATCCACAGCGCCGGCAACGAACTGCTGACACTGATCAACGAGATCCTCGATATCTCCAAGCTCGAATCAGGGCAGATCGAACTCGATGACGTGCAGTTCGACCTCAACGCGCTGATCGACGATTGCCTGAGCATCTACCGGGCCAAGGCCGAGCAACAGAACGTCGAGCTGATCAGTTTCATCCAGCCACAAGTGCCACGGGTGATCAGCGGCGATCCGACGCGCCTGCGCCAGACCTTGCTGAGTCTGTTGGAAAACGCCCTGAAGAAAACCGAGGAAGGCGAAGTGTTGATTGTCGTCGCCCTCGACGAGCGCAGCAGCAAACCGCGCCTGCGCATCGCCGTGCAGGACAGCGGCGTGCCGATGGAGGCGGAAGAACGCGAGGCGCTGATGCACGCGGAATTGCACAGCAAGCACTTCCTCTCGGCCAATCGCCTCGGCGGTAATCTCGGTCTGGTGATTGCGCGGCAACTGATCCGTCTGATGCAGGGCGAATTCGGCATCAAGAGCGGCGCCACTCAGGGCAGCACCTTGTGGCTGACCCTGCCGCTGGACCCCGATCGTCTCGAGCATCCGACGTCCGACCTCGACAGCCCGCTGCAAGGCGCGCGGGTGCTGGTGGTCGATGACAATGACACGTGTCGCAAAGTGCTGGTGCAGCAGTGCAGCGCCTGGGGCCTGAATGTCAGCGCCGTGCCGTCGGGCAAGGAAGCGCTGGCGCTGCTGCGCACCAAGGCGCACCTGCGCGATTACTTCGACGTGGTCCTGCTCGACCAGAACATGCCCGGCATGACCGGCATGCAACTGGCAGCCAAGATCAAGGAAGACCCGAGCCTCAATCACGACATTCTGCTGATCATGCTCACCGGCATCAGCAACGCGCCAAGCAAGATCATTGCGCGTAACTCGGGGATCAAACGGATCCTGGCCAAACCCGTTGCCGGTTATACGCTCAAGACTACCCTCGCCGACGAACTCAATCAGCGCAACAAGGGCCAGGTGGTGTACCAGCCGCAAGTGCTCACGGCGGCTACGGCAGCCAAAGTGCCGAGCGACTTCCGCATCCTCGTCGCCGAAGACAACACGATCTCGACCAAAGTCATCCGCGGCATGCTCGGCAAGCTCAACTTGCAGCCGGACACCGCGAGCAACGGCGAAGAAGCGCTGCAAGCGATGAAAGCCCAGCGTTACGACCTGGTGCTGATGGACTGCGAAATGCCGATCCTCGATGGCTTCTCCGCGACGCAGCAACTACGCGCCTGGGAAGTCAGCAACCAGCGCATCCGTACGCCGATCGTGGCGCTCACCGCCCACATCCTTGCCGAACACAAGGAACGCGCCCGCCAGGCGGGGATGGATGGTCACATGTCCAAACCGGTCGAGCTGTCGCAGTTGCGCGAGTTGATCGAGCACTGGGTCGCGCAGCGCGATCAGCAGAACCGGGCGACGACCCAGCCGTCGTAAACCGACAGAGGCGGCAGTGCCTGATAGACTCCCCCCGACTCCATCGCCAGTGAGCTTGCATCATGCTCCATGTGTTATTCAGCGTTTACCTGAAGATGCTGGTGCTCTACAGCCCGTTCTTCGTGTTGTCCTGCTTTATCAGCCTGACCCGTGGCTATTCGCGCAAGGAGCGGCAACGCCTGGCGTGGAAGGTCGCTCTCGCGACGCTGATTTCCAGCGTTTTGCTCTATTTGTTCGGGCGGGTGATTTTCGATGTGTTCGGCATCACTGTGGATGCGTTCCGCATCGGCGCCGGCAGCGTGCTGTTCATCTCGGCGCTGGGCATGGCCCAGGGTAAACCGGCAGTGCAGGCCGACAATGTGCAGCAGGACGTGACCATCGTCCCGCTGACCATCCCGCTGACAGTCGGCCCCGGCACCATCGGTGCCTTGCTGGTCATGGGCGTCAGCCAGCCGCACTGGGACGACAAGCTCACCGCGATCATGAGTATCGCACTGGCCAGTTTCACGGTGGGCATAGTGCTGTATCTGTCCAATCGCATCGAGCGGATTCTCGGCGATCAGGGTTTGCAGATCGTCAGCCGCTTGATGGGGCTGTTCGTCTGCGCGCTCGCAGCGCAGATCATCTTCACCGGCGTGAAAGGTTATCTGGTGCCTTGAGCGCTTGCAGCCGTCCGCACAAGACTCAATAAAACGCCGCGAACGGCAACGTTCGCGGCGTTTTCGTGCAGGCTCAACCCGTCAAGGCAATTGTTCAGCCACGGCCGCCAGCGTGGCGATGGCGTCGCTGTCCTGTGCGACTTCAAACCCGAGCAACCATTGCTCCAGTGCCAACAGATACTGGCGACCCGACACGCTGATCGCCAGCTCGCAGGCGCTCTGCTCCTGGACGTTGCGCACGATCAGGCTGCGACCGCTGTCCGGATCGGCGAGCACCAGCTCATCATCGACCCGCGACATCAACCACTGCCCACACTCCCCCACATCGAGCACAAGCAAGCCTGGCTCCGCGGTTTCGCTGACTGTCGGACGCCGCACATCGACGACAATGCAATCCAGACGCTGCCAGCTAGCGGCCGAAATCCGATAGCCCTCCGTGTGCGAACCAAAGCTGAGGATCAACGTGTCCACGCCGTCGACTATCAACGGCAGGATCTCGGTGAGGTCATCGCTCACCTGCAGCGTCATGACCTGCGCATCGCGCTGGGCATGGCTGCCCGGCAACCAGACGCTATCAGTCGTTCCGGCACTGAAGAGCAATACGTCAATGGGGTCGAGCAGTAGCGGATTGTCTGCGTCACGCGTTCCGAGGAACGTTGCCCACTGGCCATCGTCCCGCGCGGACACATCGAACAGCCGATTCAGCGCCGGCACGTAATATTGGTAACGCTTGCCGGTATTTTCGACGGGCAGGAAGGCGGCATGGGCTTGTCCGTCCAGCAGTTGCTTCAAACGCTCGCACAATTGTGCCGGCGTTTCGCCGAGGCGCCAGGACCAGCGATTTTCCGTGCCGACGATCCGCGCAAGCTGTTGATCCTGCAGTAGCAGCGTCACGCCTTCGCGGGTGCGCCCGAGCAGGCCATCGCCCTGCGGCAGAACTTCGCCGAATGTCCACGATGACCAGACCGGCTCGGCCTGTGGCAAAGCCTGACGATGCTGTACGACGTTGCTGTTGCCGAACGCTGCGCGGACCTCGTCGAAGGGCACCAGCGCTTGCCGCCAGATTGTTCCGACGTCGGTATTCAGCAGCCAGACGGCTTGCCGGTCCGGCGTCAGGCCCAGTAACGTCAGCTCACGGTTGCCAGGCGTTTGCGCCAGTACCAGCTTTTCGTCCACGCACCATGCGGCCAGAAAGGGCTGGCCTGCCTGGGCGCGCAAGCCGATGATCGCAAATGCTGCGCTGTTGTATTGCCTGGCCAGCGCAGGCAGTGCGGCCAGCCAGTCGGGGTGTTGTTGCAGCCAGCGCTGGCTGAGGCCGACGAACTGCAGCACGTCCCTGTCTATCTCGGACAACCCGTTATCCTCACGGGCACCCAGGTCGATCTCGAACAGTCGACCATCGCTCAACGTGGCGAGATAGCTGTCACCGATGCGTCTGACGTCAACCACATCGCGCGCCAGCGCTTGCTGCATGAAAACATTGTCACGCAGTTCGATGCCACGGCTGAGCATCTGGCTTTGCTTGCTGTAGAACAACAGCGCTATGGCCGGATCAGCGGATCGCGGCATGAGCAACACTCTGTCCGCGTCACTGTACGGGTCCGCGCGGAAGTAGCGGCCATTTTCCGCGCCGATCCAGGCTCGCTCGAGCAGTTGATCGAAGGAATAAGCCTGCGCATGAATATATGGTGCGTAGCGCCATTTGCTGATGGCCGGAGCCATGCCGGGGGTTTCGTCGGCATAGGGGCGAGGCTGTTTCTGGCGATGACGGAAAAACACGATCCGGCTGCCTTCTTCAGGTTTGAGGGGGGAATTTTCCAACCCGCGCGACCTTAGCGTGATATCGGTCAGCGTCACGTCCTTGTCAGCCAGGTGAAATTCCAGCGTGGTTCGCATGTTGAGGTTTTTGCGCTCAACCAACTGCTGCGAGACGCGCAGAGTGCCGTCTGCGAGTTGCGCGAAAGCGCTGATTTTCGTGCCGGTTTCAAGACTCAGCAAACGATAGCGCTGCACGACCAGCCCGCTGAGCACATTGACGCGCCAGACGGTGGCGTGATCGGGATGATAAAACCACGCTTCATCTGCCGTGGCGGCGCCCAGCAGCAAGCCATCGTTGACCGCGCCAGGCAGGTTGCGCGCGTATAACAGGCGTCTGCGCGGGCCATCGTAAAAAGCCGTGGTCCTCAGCGGCTGGCTGGCCGGGGTGAACGGCACGTTGAATCGCTCAAGCCTCAGATAGCCGGCGGCCAGACGATCCTCGTCACCGAGTTTGCTCAGTCGCGCAAGGACATCGCGGGAATGGTGGGTATCGCCAAGGGTAACGGACACCAGGCGCAATGCATTGTGCTGCCAGTCCAGCTCGTACAGTTCACCTCCGGCCAGTTCGATCAGCCCCTCGAAAGCCGAAAGCACGATGCCGTCAATCGTCAATTGACGCCCCGCCAGATAAGACCGTGGGCCGTCGTCATCCGCGATCACTGCATCAGCAAAGCGGACCTGCTCGAGATTGACCCAGGGCGCATGCACCAGCCATCTGCCAACGCCGTTAAATTTCACCTCGCTCAAACCGCGAGTCAGGCGCAACTGACAGTGACCGGGCATGGAGGTGATTTCATAGGAAATTTTGTGCAGCCATTCCACCGGCAACGTCGGCACCGCCAACTGACGAACATGCTCGTTGAGCTGCACGCGAATCGTGGTCGGTTTATAAACCGGATGCAGCTTGTAGAGAATGTGTTTGAGCGACGGCGTGCTGTGCAGATAAAAACGCCGGTTGCCTCGCTCATCGTATTCGAGCTTGTCCGCCACACTGTTGCGCAATTGCGGGTAGCGGGTGTGGATGCGCTCATCGAGCTGTATTCTCAGAGTATCGCCCACTGCTATGACCGGATTGAAATACGACAACCAGTTCGGGTCGGGATGCTCACTGGCGCTGCGCGGTTCAACCTGCTCTCCCGGCAAGGCCTCGTAAACATAGCCGGCGCCCCCCAGTTGATATTCGTAACCGTAATAGCAAAGCGGCGTGCAGGGCAGCACCACGGTATGCAGCGCAGCATCGTCGCGGATAGCCAGCGTTGCGCTCTCGCGCAGACCGAAGGCCTGGCGAATGTTCAGCGATCGGTGGATCTGCTTCGGATCATCGTTGTACTGCGGCAGCTCCAGCGGGCCGCCGCCCCACGGATAAAACCGCTGGCTGTCGAAACGAACCTGCCGGTCTTGCAGATCAAGCTGGGTAATGACGGCTTCGGGCGGGAACTGCAGCGTCCCGTCGGCAAAAGTAAAAGCGCCTGGCTGGTAAGCGTTGTGGACGGCACGCAAATGATTGCCGACCGCCGTAGCCTTGTCGGCGATTTGCCCCAGATTACTGGCAATCGCGGTGGCACCGATGCCGATACCGAGCAACGGCACCGACAGAATGGCTGCCGCCGCGCCGACCGTTCCACCGACTGCCAGCGCGGCAATGTCCAGCCCCAATGCCGCCACATTGAACGCCAGCGACGTGGAAAAACGTGAGCGCTGCTCGTGGTTCTGCGCCAGCGAAAGGTTGTAGATGTCGAAGCCGATGTTGACCAGCGAGAACGCAAAGCCGACACCAGTGGCTGCCGGCCCGAGCACACGGCCGGCCAGCGACGACTGACGCAACAGCAGCGCCTGCTCACTGGCGGCGACCTGCCGCACCAGGTTGATCACCTGAGCGGTATCGCTGACCACGCCGAAACCCAATTGGGCATAACTGACATAGACCTGCACTTGCAGGGCAATCGACAGGGCTGGCAACTGATCGCCAGCCTGGTAATCGCGCTGGCGCATTTCGGTGATCAGGGTCTGGATCGCAAAGGCAAAGCTCAAGCGACTGCCACCGTCGGACTCAGCCGAGGCCGCGGGTTTTGCCGCTTTGACCAACTGCTGCACATGCGCTTTGAGCGTGTTGAATCGCGGGTCGATGGTACTGACCGTTCGCGACTGACGCGGGTTTTGCGCATCGACCAGGGTCAGCGAAAAAGCGCCGCCCGCCTGCGGTTTGAGGGTGTCGAGCAACGGCAGATATTCGCGCCCGAGCGAGTGATCGCGGCGCAATTGCCGCGTGGCCTCGCCGAATGCCTGCGCCCAGTATCGTGCATCCACTTGTGCCAGGCTTGTGCCCATGCGCGCGTTTTCGCTGAGCGAGCGCTGGCGCGCCAGCGCTTGTCTGGCCCAGACCGAGGCACGGCGCGAATCGCTCGATGGCGAGTGTAAAAAACTGTCCACGCGCAACCCCGCCGACAGCTTGCGCTCGGCGATCACATCAGTGTTCAGTTCGATGACGTTAAATTGCGCACCCGCCATATCGCCCAGACCGTAAAGCCTGGCCAGTGCGCTATCGCCTGCACTCAGATAACGCTCCACGCCAAGCCTGGCCTGGGCACCTGTGGCGAACGCGTAAATGGCAAAGTTCGGGTCGTAGAAGCGATAGACGAACCGGCCGTCTACTTGCACCTTGGCCATCAGCAACGCGTGATCGCCGGTGTCGAGCAACAGGACGGTAGAGGCCGTTTTCGCCTCCAGCTTCTGTATCAGCGAGTCCAGATCCTGCACGCCAAGAGGCTTGCCAATGGTGCTGGTCGGCACAGTCCGCAATTCGTTCAGCGCACTGAGCAACGCCCGTGAGCTGGTGTGTTCAGGATCGATGTTGGCCGTAGCGACATGCCCGACCAGCGTACGCTCGGCCGACTCGCCGGCGACCACCGCTGCGCCCATCAACAGCGCCAGCGGATAGCACCGTCGCCCTGGGTCGCTGTTCGTCTGCATCAGCAAATCCTGCGAGAGCTGCCGGGCCGACGTCGCGCCCGCGCTGATGAACATCTCCCGCACCTGCGCACTGCGCTGAATGATCCGGGTGCGGTATTCGCGCTGCGCGGTGCGCTTGATCAGCCCGATGCGTTCCCTCCACTGTCGCACCGTCAGCGCTTCGAAGAGCGCCTGGACCTTGAGTTCACGCGCCGTCAGCACAGGATGCGCCTCACCCCGCGCCAGCGCCGTCTCGGATTCGGGGCGCTGGTGAATGGCTTTTTCGACAGCGTCAAACCGCGCGAAAGTGCCGTCGCCATCGGTTGCCACGGCAAGCTCAAGTACGCTTTGCCAGACACCCGCAAAGCCCACATCGTCGAGACTGCCTGCACCGAAAATCCCACCGAGCATGACCCGCTGCAGCGGACTGAGTTGCTGCAACGGCAGCGCGTCATGAGCAATACGAGTGAACAGTTCGTTGAGGTTGTCGGACGTCTCGGCGCCATGGGAAACGGGCAGGTCGCTCAGCGGTTGCGCAGCAATCAACTGCCGCGTGTCGAAGCCGATGGCAACAGCATCGGTGAAGGTGATTTCACCGCTGAGTTTTTCGCGCATGGCCCGGACAAAGGGCTCGCCCAGGTCATCTATCCATCGCTGCAGGACCGAAGTCAGTAAAACCGGTTTACCGCCCAACACCGGCCAGCCCTGCTTGAATGTCAGCGTCTGTTGCGGTTTGAGCAGATCCGCCAGCTGACCGGTATAACGCGACTTGAGTTTGCCGCTGCGCCATTTTTCCTGCTCATTGGCCAGCCACTGCGCCTCATCGTCATTGACGGTCCAGCCGGAAATCATTTCCTCCTCAGTCTGGACGTTATAACCCTCGGCCAGTTTCAAGTGTTGCTGAACCTTGAACACGTCCTGCGCGAACAGGTGTGTCTCGACGTAATTTCTCACTCCGGTCACCGCCGCGCCGGGTCCGGTCAGCGCAATGGTGCCGCGCGCTCCGACGCGAATGCCATCACGGTAATAATTCAAAATGGCCTCGCTCAAACTGCCGATAAAATCCTGCTGTGTTCGCGTCAGTTGCCCCCCTTCGATTTTCTCGTTCATCACGTTTTCGATGACATCGAGTAATCGCTCGGTCTGTGACCAATCCACCGACGAGGCCATTACTGAGTGTTCAATGGCTTGAAGGCAGTCGTAGTTGAACCGGATCAACTGCATGACCGCGAGCGTCATTTCACTGTGAGGCTGGGCCAGCATGTACGCGTTCATTTCCCGGTCCAGTTGCGTACCCATGCGCAGACCGTGGGCCGGGCTGCGGTCTTCACGCGGTGCGACGAATATCTGCTTCACTCCGGGCTTGCTGCGGGCAAACGCAAGCAGCGCATCCAGATCGGCAGCGGGCAAGGTATCGGTGCGATCGGCGTAGCGCAGGCGATCGCGACCTGGCAGCATTGTTTCATCATGATTAAGCAAGAGTTGCAACAGGCCCAAGCGTTGCGCGTCATCAAAATTGCTTATATCGACGCCACCGGGTTTTTCAGCCAACGGTGGCAAGTAATCCATGTCGCTGTAACGCCCACCCTCCAGGTATTGCGCCTGCAAGCGCACAACATCACTGGCGGCGGCGAAGTTGCCACGCATCGCCACTTCCCGCTGATAGACATCGGCCAGAAAATGCCCGTGAAACTCTCGGCGAACATCGCGCAATTGCAAGTCGCTGCCAGCCATTTGTTGATGGGTCTGCAAACAATGTTGTCGAAAGTTTTCCAGTGTCGCCCGGTCTTTACCGTAAGCGCGCACCATCAATTCAATCCGGGCCTGATCGGCCTTGCCTTGCCATTGTGGTTGCTGCAGAAATTCGAACATCTCGCGCTTCAAGACTCGCGCACGATCTTCGATCATCTTTGCCAGCGCACCGGGACTGCTAATGGAGTCGCCGCCAGACTCCATCGCATCCACTCGCGCGCTGTCAGTGATGACCCGATTCATTTCGAAAGCCAGCAAGGCATCGCTGTCATACCAGAGATTGAACTGGTAGCCCTCGGCGGCCAGGACCTGGCGCCAGACATTCATGTAATCACGCTGGATAGCGCCGACCTGGCTGCCGCCCACCCAGACAAAGTGCATTATTCGTGGCACTGGCGCGGTTACGTCACTGAACATGCTCACCGTTGCCGCCAGGCGTGCCGCGTAATCGCGCAGCCTGGTTTCGATTCGATCGATAGCGGCCGGCATGGGTGCAGTCTTGCGATTGGCCAAGCGCTCGAAGTTGTCCAGGAAAAGCGTTACGACTCGCAGCTTTTCAGTCAAGTTCGATGCCGTGCCTGCACTCTCGTAAAGCGCGATCAACTCGGAATATTCGCCGGTCGTGGAAAACTCTTTCAAGGCGCGTTTCAGCGCTGAATAATCCTGCTCAGAAATAAAACCTGATTCGCCGACATACTGCTCCATGACACCCATAAAAACTTCATCCCTGATTCATCAAAGTAAACCTGGACGAAGTTATGCCGCCGATGCAGCGACTTCAAAAAACACAAAACTCAAATAATTTCCCGGGAAACATTAGATAACAGTCACATCGCTCATGCGCACGATCCGGCAACATATAAGTTGCTGACAAATGATCCCTGAAACAGCCAAAACGGCGTTCCTGACGCAAGCATCGGCCGGTGACAAAGGGGAAAATTCGAGAGCGAACTTTATCGGGATGTCACGCCGAGGCGAGTTGCTTACAACTTGCCTCGGCGTGCAAATCAGGAAAGCGGCTTTTCGCCGTACCAACGCGGTGTGTAAACCCACTCACCACCGCTGGCGCGAGGGAACGTGCAGGTGGTAGAGGAGCCGATCAGTACCATCGTGCGCATGTCGACCTGATCCGCAGTCAACCCGCCGAGGGTGGTCGTGCGCAACGACTGGCCCGGACGCCCGATGTCGCGCCCCAGCACCACCGGTGTTTGCGGCGCGCGGTGCTGCGCAACGATCTCCAGCGCCCTGCCCAACTGCCAAGGACGCGCCCGGGAAATCGGGTTGTAGAACGCCAGCGCCAGATCCGCCTCGGCGGCCAGATCCAGACGTTTCTCAATAATTGACCATGGCTTGAGGTTATCCGACAGGGACATCACACAAAAGTCGTGGCCCAAAGGCGCCCCGGCCTGCGCTGCCGTGGCCAGCGAGGCGGAGACGCCGGGCAGGATTTGCAGATCGACGCTGTGCCACGCCGGATCGTCCGATTCGTGCAAGGCTTCCAGCACCGCAGCGGCCATGGCGAACACGCCCGGATCACCAGATGAGACCACGATCACCGAACGCCCCTCGGCGGCGAGCCGGAAGGCGTGCCGGGCGCGCTGCATTTCTTCGCGGTTGTCGGTGCAGTGCTGCACCTGATCGTCGCGAAACGGACCGGCCATGCGCACGTACGTTTCGTAACCGAGCACATCGGTGGCGCGCGCCAGTTCGGCTTTCACCGCAGGCACCATCAGTTCGGCGGCACCGGGGCCGAGGCCGATAACCGCGAGACGACCGCGTGGCCGGCCGATTTGCGCGACCTCCAGCGGTTGCTCGGCAATCGCGACCGCAAGATTTTCAACGCTGATCACGCTCGCCTCAGGCACGGCGATACGCGCCAATGCCTGCAGATCGCTTTGCGCCGCCACGAAGCGCAATGGCACGCCCAACTCAAGCGCAGCCTCGCGCAAATTCGTCGAGGCCATATCAATGTCTGCGGCCACAAGGCAGGCCAGTGCCGGTACGGCGACGTTGGCCTGTTGCAACGCAGCGCGAATGGCGTTCGGCAGATCCGCCACGTCAGCGCTCACTGCCACCGCCACACTGCGCGGGTAAATCAGCAATTCATCGGCACTGGCCACCCGCTGCGCACTGCTTACATGAATCGACCGCTGCGCCTGCGGATCCTGCGGCAATTGCGCCTGCTCAAGCCACGGCGCCGCGCCTTCGATGCGCACGCTGTGCCCGGCGAGCAGATCGGAGACGAAGCGCTTGCCCGATTCCAGATCCGCCAGTGCATAGCCGCTCGGTGGGTTGAGCAGGCAGGTGCCAAAGCGCAATTCGCCGCTGGTGGTGATTGCCGGCGCGACTTGCAGCGCCGCCGCGATCTCCCGGGCCATGACGTTGACTCCGCCCAGGCCGCCCAGCAGCGGCACCACCGCGCTGCCGTCTTCGGCCACTGCGAGCACGGCCGGTTCGGCGCCTTTCTCCAGCAACAGCGGTGCCAGGGTGCGAATGACAATCCCGGCCGCGCACAGGGCAATGATCGGCGTGTCCTGTTGATACAGCGCGCGCAGGGTCGCGCCGAATTCCTGATACAGGCAGTCGGCGCCTTCGACGCGTCCGGCAAGGCCATGGATCTGCGCCGTCGGATAGACCTGCTGAATGCGCCGCGCCGTGACCAGGCTACCCTGGCCGAGGATGACGATGGCGGGAGTCGAATGCGTCATCAACCTTGCCACCGTTCGCCCGGGACGATGATCAGCGAGAAGTACGGCGAGGACATCGGTTCGACCTGATCCATCGGCACGATCTTCTGATTGGCCATGGTCGCCCGTTCGACGTACAGCGCGCGTTCGGCGAGGCCGAGCTCTTCCAGCACCTGACGCACCTTGGGAAAGTTGCGTCCCAGTTTCATGATCACCGCCGCGTCGGCATCGGCCAGACGCCGTTTCAGTTCTTCGTGGGGAAGCACGCCGGAAAGTACCGACAGGCTCTGATTGCGATACACCAGCGGCGCGCCAAGCACCGAGGCGCCGCCAAGCATCGAGCACACGCCGGGCACGACTTCGGCCTCGTATCGGCTGGCGAGTCGGTCATGCAGATACATGTAGGAGCCGTAGAAGAACGGGTCACCTTCGCAGATCACCGCCACGTCGCGGCCGGCGTCCAGATGCTCGGCGACCGCCACAGCGGCTTCGTCGTAGAAATCACTGATGACCTGTTCATACGACAGCGGCGCCGGCAATGCCTCGGTGGTCACCGGATAGACCAGCGGCAGCAGCTTCTGCGCCTCGACCAGATGCGCCTCGATGATGCCAAACGCATTGCCCTTCTTGCCCTTGGCCACGAAGTACGCGACCACCGGCGATTCGCGCAGCAGGCGCAAGGCTTTGACGGTGATCAGTTCCGGATCACCGGGGCCGACGCCCAAGCCGATCAAACGTCCTTTGGCCTGCATCATTCCACCTCCGTGGCGAGCGCGTTGACCGCCGCTGCGGCCATGGCGCTGCCGCCGAGGCGGCCCTGCATGATCACGAACGGCACGCCGCGGCTGTCGGCAGCGAGTGCGGCTTTCGATTCTGCGGCGCCAACGAAGCCGACCGGGAAGCCGAGGATCAACGCCGGTTTCGGCGCACCGGCGTCGAGCATTTCCAGCAGATAAAACAGTGCGGTAGGCGCATTGCCGATCACTACGACGCTGCCTTCAAGGTGCGGGCGCCACAGCTCCAGCGCGGCGGCCGAGCGGGTGTTGCCCAGCTCGCGTGCAAGCTCCGGCACGCTGTCGTCGCGCAAAGTGCAGATCACTTGATTGTTGGCCGGCAGACGGGTGCGGGTCACGCCTTCGGAGACCATGCGCGCGTCGCAGAGAATCGGCGCGCCAGCGGCCAGTGCATCGCGCCCGGCCTTGCCCGCGCCTTCGGAGAATTGCAGACCGTCGACAGCCTCGACCATGCCGCAGGCGTGGATCACCCGCACGGCGAGTTTTTCCAGGTCGGCGGGAATGCGCGCCAGATTGGCCTCGCGGCGAATGATCGCGAAGGAGTTGCGATAGATCTCCTGACCGTCGCGGATGTAATCAAGCATCAAGGGGGCTCCGGGAGCGGGCGTCGAGCAAAGTCGCGGCCGCTTCAATAGTAAGGTTGCAGGCGTGCAGCGTGCCGAAACCGGGTTGTGCTGCATCGCGAAAATAGAGGTCGTAATGACCTTGGGCAACGGCCAGCAGCGTCGCTGGCGCGCAGTGAGCGGCGGCGCACGAGCGCGAGCAACCCGACAGGTGCACGCTCTGTCCCGCCGACAGCAGAGGTGCCAGTTGCCGGGCATCCTGCTTGGTATCAGCCAGGCCTTTGCCACAGCCATCGGAGCCGGTGCAGGCGATCAGGCGTGCCAGCGGTTCGGCTTTGCTGGTCAACAGGCCCAACGCTCGCAACTGCTCAAGCACTGGGGCGGTATCAACAGCGTTCACGTTCGGCAGCAGCAGGCTTTGCCACGGGGTGAAGCGCAGGCTGCCGTCGCCAAACTGGCGCGCCAGTTGCGCTGCGCCGCGCAGCATTGACGGAGCGAGTCGCCCGAGTGGCGGCACTGCGCCCACGTAGCAGCGACCCGTCGTGTTTTGCCGGTGTACGCCGATGTGCAGCGCCTCAGCCTCAGGCGAACGCTGCCAGTCGCTGAGTGCTCTGACCGACACGCGCTCGCGCAACTGATCGAGGAATGCGAGCCTCGGCAATTCTCCGAGCAGGTGGCGCATGCGCGTCTGCTCTGGCCGGGCCATGTCGAGGAACAATTCGAGCACCGCGACCACCAGCGCGTGAGCGTTTTGCACGGTCACGGCACCGAGCGGCCGATCCGTCGGGCAACCGGCCAGACCGAATGCCCAGAGGGTTTGGCCATCACGCTCGCACGCCGCCAGCCACAGATCATGTGGATGCTCCAGCATCGCCAGCGCTTCACCGCCATCGAGCTGCACGGCGAATTTGGCGCTCAGCTCATGGAAGCGCGAATGGCTTTGCAAGGTGTCGAGGATTTGCTCGGCGAGGCCGCGCGTGTCGACGCGCATCTGCCGGTCAATGCCGGCGGCCGGGCTGAGCATCAGATTGCGCACATCGTCACCAGCAGCGGTTTTAGGCCCAAGGCCAGCGGTGAGCAAGCGCTCGATCAGCGCCGCCGATTGCACACCGATTCCACGAATCTGCAGATTGCCGCGATTGGTCGCTTCGATCGCGCCACTGGCGAACTGCTCGGCGGCAGCGGCCACTGCATCGGCCTGATCAGCACTGATCGAACCGCCAGCGAGCTTGATCCGACAGATACCGCCGTCCAGCGCCTGGACGATACGCAGCAACCCCGGGCAGGCCGAGGGGCGTAAGGCGGTGGACATCGGGCGTTCGTTCAAGGGGCTGACCGGTTGCGTGGCAGAAGCGCTTCGCGGGCGAAGGCGCGGTATTATGCCTGCTTTGTCCGGCGGCATGAAAAGTCTGCCCGTCGGAACGCAATACGGACGGGCAGACGCACACGCTGAACGCTTGAGCGACAGCGGCTCAGGTCAGGCCAACGATTTGCTCCAGACACCTTTCTCCCAATAACGAAAGAACCGCTGCCCGGGAAAAATCGTAGTCTTCCGACTCCAGCAACGCCTTGCTTGCGCTAACAGACATGTTTCCGATTAAGGCTTGAGCACTGAAACGGCGCTGAATAACCGACGCGTCCCTGAGGTTGGCTGCCTGAAAGCAGATGACCACCGTGCTGATGCTGGCTTGCGCAGAGACGAGCGTGAGCAGAAACCGGACCCACTTCTCCTCTTTCACGACATGCTTTTCAAGCACTTGGAGCGCAGCAGGTGTCTGCTCCAGTCGCAACCGCTGAAGCCAGCCATCGGCAATAACAGCCATATCCGGATTCACACGGTGCATGGCCTGCTGCGCCAAAGACAGCAAAGTGAAACTGGCCGGCGCTGACACTGGAAAATGTATCTCCGGTTCTCCCAGCAGCAGTGCTCCGGTCACGCTCATCGCCCTGTTTCTGGCCTGCGTCCATAAAGTGCTCGCTGAAAAATCCGCTACCTTACGGTCGGCCACTGTTTGCGCGTAAAGCAGCGCATTCAGTACGTCAGTCTTCTGTGCATCAGGCAACTCGTTTGACACCAGAACCAACGTTCCAGCGCAAACGAATGCTTTACAACCAAGTCCGGTGCTCATTTGGCCACTCCTGAAAAGCCAGAGGTTTCACCCCTGGCCTTAAGCGAAATCAGGCCTTGGGGCCAAATTCGATGCTCAACGCTTTCTCGCGCATGGCGGTCAGCGCCTTGACGATCAGGGGCTCGGCGATCAGATAGTCTTCTTCATCCATTTCCATGGTGGCGGCGCCGTTGTAAACCTCGACACTGGTCGGCGCCCATTCCACGAACAGCACTTTGGTCTGCTGAGCCTTGGTGAAGTACTGTACTGCCGCAACCGCCATGGTGATCCCGCCCTCGGCATCCTGCACAGCGCTGGTCATGCAGAAGTTGCCGCCTTCGGCTTTCTTCGAGTTTTTTTCAAACAGCGCCAGCGCTTCCGGCTCATTCTTGAGGGCTTCCATGGTCGAGTCCGCCACGGTCGACAACACTTTCAGGGCTGCCTGCCCCTGGCCCACCGCAGCGCCAACCGCGGCGTGAATAATCGACAACGCAATATTATCCATTGTCACTTTCTGAGATTCGGCCTGATAGCGGTTATAGGGCTGGCTGAACGCGAACCAGCCCGCCAGTTTCATCAGACGCATGAACTCATTGTAGCGCTGCTCTTTTTGCGAGGCCGCCGGATACTTCAACAAAGCTGCGAGATCGGCATACATGTAAGTATTCTTGACGATCCGCTTACTGCGCTTGGACATGCTTGCATCAAAACCGGCAATACCGGCACCCATGATGGCCGCATTAAGTTCGTCCTTATCGATCGGCAGTGCAATACCCACACTGGCGATTCGCGCACTCCGCACAGGCTGCGCGGAGATAAACGCGTTGCATTCTTCAATCAAGGAAATACGCTCAGCAGCGCACATTACTTGTTCGACTTCCCTATTCATTACTTCCATCCCTTTAAAATAATAACGCGCCCCTATGGCGCAAAACAAAACTACCTTGCCGAGCACAGAACAATCAAACCACACTTCATTCAACTTGTTTCCACGGCCGCGTTATCATAAAACTAACGCATCAACCTGCCAATTCAATCTCCCTCACTCGCAGTTCGGCTACTGCGGCATTCAAACGTTCTCGGTACTTCTCGATCTGCGCTCGCCTGATGCCGAAACGTCTGGACTGGATGTCCAGTTGCGAGCCGTTGTGCTGCAGATTCCAGAACAGATAGGTCGAGGCCCACTCGGAACTCAGCAATCGTACGTTGCTGATCACTATTTCCAGTTCCGTGTAACGGTTGTACTGCGCCGGAGAAAACCGGAAATCACCAAACTTGCGTGTACTGCTGGTAAACACCTCGATCGCCGCCGGATCGAACTCCAGCAACTGAAATGATGCTTTCATGACTCTTACTTTTTCTCGACTCAAAAGCTTGGAAAGTGAATTCGCCCAAATATCGACAACGTTGCCGGAGAAGCGTTTTTCAGAGAAGATCACCGGCTCATGCTCCAGCCCCCAACCCACCGACCAAAGATGGCCCGAATAAAACTCGAACCAATTGGCGGACTCCAGCTTTCTGTTGAAGCGCAGGTCTGCATTATGCTCTGCCCAGCGCATGCTGTTTTTTATGAAACGCTTGTCTTCCCTGCTCACCTCAGAAAAAAAAAGATAAAAGATTGGCGTCCTGTACCGCACTATTACTTTCGTCGGACAAGACCTTATTCATTTCACTCACGGAAAACCTCATTGATTAGATTATGTATCGGCCTGACCTTGTTCGCAGGCACTTCAGCAAACTAACAACAAGAAAACGAACTTTCCAAACACAACCTATACATTTGATTTCTATCGACTGACAAAGAGAATGCAGTCAGTGCACAGCCATCGCGTTATCATGTCGGCCGGTAATACTGTGCATAAATGAGGATCGGAATGAGCCCTTGGCTGACGGTTGTGGGAATCGGTGAAGACGGTTTCAAGGGCTTGGGCAAAAATGCCCGGCGAGCCCTGATGGGCACCTCGCGGATCGTCGGCGGCCAGCGCCAGCTGGATCTGCTACCGGTTTGCATTGGCGGCGAGCGGCAATTGTGGCCGAGTCCGTTTTCCCTCGCGCCAGTGCTCGAACGCCGTGGAGAACCAGTCTGCGTGCTGGCCAGCGGTGATCCGATGTTTTACGGCGTCGGCGCCAGCCTGGCGCGGCAAGTACCGAGTGAAGAAATGCAGGTTCTGCCCGCTCCGTCTTCCTGTTCGCTGGCCGCCGCGCGCCTCGGCTGGCCCCTGCAGGACGTGGTGACGCTGTCGCTGGTGGCCCGGCCCCTGGCGGCGCTGAATGCGCATCTGGCCAGTGGCATGCGTTTGTTGTTGCTGAGCAACGACGGCCAGAGCCCGGCGGCGGTCGCACAGCTGCTGCGTGAGCGTGGCTTCGGCGCCAGCCGCATGAGTGTACTCGAACATCTGGGCGGCGACGCCGAGCGGCGCGTCGACGCGATGGCCAGCGCCTGGAATCACGCGCCGATCGCCGATCTCAATGTCATCGCCCTCGAGTGCCTGGCGGATGCCGATACGCGCAGCCTGTCGCGTCTGGCCGGGCTGCCCGATTCGGCTTTCGAACATGACGGCCAACTGACCAAACGCGACGTACGCGCAATCACCCTCGCCCGCCTCGCGCCGACGCCCGGCGAACTGCTCTGGGACGTCGGCGCCGGCAGCGGTTCGATCGGTATCGAGTGGATGCGCGCCCATCCGAGTTGCCGCGCCATCGCGGTTGAGGCTGACGAGGGTCGTCAGCGATTGATCGAACACAACCGCGATGCGCTGGGCGTGCCTGGCCTGCAACTTATCCGTGGCAGGGCACCGCAAGCGCTCGATAGCCTCGAACGCCCGGACGCGATTTTCATCGGCGGTGGCGTGACCCGCGTTGGCGTGTTCGAAACCTGCTGGCAACAGCTCAAACCCGGTGGCCGTCTGGTCGCCAACGCGGTGACGCTGCAAAGCGAACTGACGCTGATGAACTGGCGCGAGCGCTATGGCGGCGAGCTGACGCGTATCCACGTCGCCCAGGCCCAGCCGCTCGGCGAGTTCGACACTTGGCGTCAGGCCTTGCCGATCACCCTGCTCGATCTGGTCAAACCCCTCGATGCGTGACGAAACCGCCGAACAACCCGCGCCCCTGCGCAGCGGCCTGACGACCGGCAGCTGCGCCACCGCCACCAGCCTCGCCGCCGCGCGCCTGTTGCTCAGCGGCACGTCGGCCGATGCGGTGCAGATTGTCTTGCCCAAAGGCAAACAGGTGCAGATGCGTCTGGAGTTCTGCCGACTGAGCGCGGACGGCGCCGAAGCCGGCACGATCAAGGACGCCGGCGACGATCCCGACGTGACCCACGGCGCTCTGCTTTATTCGCAGGTGCGGCTGCTGGCAGAGCCGGGCGTGCGCTTCATGGCCGGTGCCGGCGTCGGCACCGTGACCCGCCCTGGGCTGGTGCTGCCGGTGGGCGAACCGGCGATCAACCCGGTGCCGCGCCAAATGATCAGCGATCACCTGAGCCTGCTCGCCGCGGAGACAGGCTATGGCGGCGGGTTTGAGGTCACGGTGAATGTCGAACGCGGCGCAGAACTGGCGCTGAAAACCATGAATCCACGCTTGGGCATTCTTGGCGGTTTGTCGATCCTCGGCACCAGCGGCATCGTCCGACCGTTTTCGTGCGCCGCCTACATCGCCTCGATCCATCAGGGTATAGACGTGGCGAAAACCAACGGTTATCTGCACATCGCCGCGTGCACCGGCAACGCCAGCGAAGACACCATGCGCCGAGTCTACAACCTGCCGGAAATCGCCCTGATTGAAATGGGCGACTTCGTCGGTGCGGTGCTCAAGCATCTGCGCAAAGTACCTGTGGATAAACTCAGCCTGTGCGGCGGCTTCGGCAAGATCAGCAAACTCGCCGCCGGCCACATGGACCTGCATTCGCGGCATTCGAGCATCGACTTGCCGCAACTGGCCGACTGGGCGGCGGCGATCGGCGCAGATACCACGTTGCAGCAAGGCATTCGTGCGGCCAACACCAGTCAACAGGCGCTGGCCATTGCGGCTGCGGCAGGGATTGCGCTCGGTGACGAAGTTTGCCGGCATGCGCTGAGTTTTGCGCGCAGCGTGGTTCCGGCGCAGGTGCAGGTCGAGGTGTTTGCGATCGATCGTCAAGGCGGCATTGTCGGACATGCCGGAGGTTTTGCATGAAGCGGATTCTGCTGCTCGGTGGCGTGACTGAAGCGCTGGCGATCGCCCGCACGCTGGGGCCGCAACATATTTACAGCCTCGCCGGGGTTGGCCGGGTGCCGACAGATCTGAGCTGTCAGGTACGCGTCGGTGGTTACGGTGGCGCTGAAGGTCTGGCGCAATTCATTCATGACCAAGGCATCGATCTGCTGCTCGACGCTACGCATCCGTATGCCGCGCAAATCAGCCAGAACGCCGCGACTGCCGCGCAACTGACCGGTATTCCCTGCTGGGCCTTGCGCCGCCCGGCGTGGCAGCCACAGCCCGGCGATGACTGGCGCGAAGTGGGCGACTGGGCCACGCTGATCAGCGCGCTCAAACCCTTCCGCCGGCCGCTGTTCACGCTTGGCCGCGAACCGCTGCAGCATCTGCATGAAATCCCTCAGCATCAGTTCTGGACCCTGCGCGCCCTCGACGTTTATCCCGGCAACGAACGCTGCGAAGTGATCGGCGCACGCGGCCCCTTTCTGCTCGAGGATGAACGAGCGCTGTTTGAGCGCCGGCAGATCGACGTGCTGATCAGCAAGAACAGCGGCAGTTCCGCCACCGAGCCGAAGCTGGAAGTGGCGCGTGAGCGCGGCGTACCGGTGCTGGTGTTGCAGCGACCGGAGTTGCCGGGGGTTGATCGGGAGTTTGGCTCGGTGTCTGAAGTCCTCTCTGCCCTCTCGAACCTCAGCCCAACCTGAAGCCAGGAAAATTCAGGAATACCTTCGCGGGCAAGCCCGCTTCCACAGGGACGCGGGGTGTAGCTGATATCTGTACGCAGCCACAAACCTGTGGGAGCGGGCTTGCCCGCGAAGGCGTCAGATCTGGCGCTGCAAATCCTGTTGGCTACACTCTTTCCAACTGCGCACTGCGACACCACACCGCACGACGCTTTTTTACTTATTGGCCCTGATCAGGCTAAATAGCCCGCGCCTGATCGCCCACTCCAACGGATCTGTCCCATGAACCGACACCGGCTAGCATTTGCCTGGATCGCCTGCTTTGCAGTGCTGTTCAACATGCTCGCCATGCCGATGAGCGGGGCGATGGCGCAAGCGGCCAGTTCGCCGGCCGAGCAATTGCTCTGGAGCAGTTTTTGCACCGGCAGCGGCATGAAGATGGTGGCGATCGACATTGGCGCCAGCGATCAAAAGGCCCCGCAAAACGACAGCCATTCGAACATGCAGCACTGCTGGTGTTGCTCGGGCTCGGCGCCGCTGGTGGCGCTGCCGGGGCATTCGCCGCAGTTGTATTTTGCGCGCTTTGATAGCAATCGCAGCGTCGCGCCCGCCTCACTGCAAACACCAACACCGCGCCAGCAATGGCCAAGTCTCAATCCCCGTGCCTCGCCTCTGGTCTGATTTGTTCGCGCAATAACCCGCGTTTCAAATCGTTCTGGAGAACTGCCATGTTCAAGAAACTGTTCGTCCTCGCTGCGCTGCTGCTGCCGGCGTGCTTTGCCCATGCCCACGAATACAAGGCCGGTACGCTGGAAATCGCCCATCCGTGGTCGCAGGAGCTACCGCCGAATGCGCCGACCGTCGCCGCTTATTTCATCATTCACAACACCGGCAAAAGCGCCGATCGCTTGCTCAGCGTCGACTCGTCGATTGCCGCCCAAGCGCAACTGCACGAGCACGTGATGCAGGGCGATCTGATGAAGATGCAGCAAGTACCGAGCGTGGAAATCCCCGCCGGCGGCACCGTGACCTTCGCGCCAATGGCTTACCACGTGATGCTGCTCAACCCGAGCGATCGCAGCCTGCTCAGCGACGGCAAGCGTTTCCCCATGACCCTGCATTTCGAAAAAGCGGGTGGCGTCAGCGTTGAAGTTGCCGTGCAGAAGAAAGCGCCGGAATCCGCTCAGGGCCACGTCCACGCTGAGTAACCGACCCGGCTGACTTCGCCCATGCGCTCGTTGCGCCTCAGGCCCGTCTCGCATCACCGTCAGACTCAAGCGCTGACGCGTGGCAGCTGGATCGCCCTGTTCGCCATGTTGATGATCTTCATCGGCCCACTGATCTCTCAGTCGATGCCGATGGAGCAACACGCCTCGACATCGATGCCGATGAGCATGGACACGTCGATGGGCATGCCTGGCATGGACCACGGCAGCCATGACGCCAAGCCGTCCGCCGAACCCTGCCCACCGCAATCCTCGCACCATGCGCTGTGGGAAAAGTGCGGTTATTGCAGCCTGCTGTTCAATTGCCCGGCGCTGACCGGCGCAGGCGACTTCGTCGCGTTCAACGTCCCGCCGCAGAGCACCTTCGCCCCGCCCTCGCCACGTCTGGGTCACGCCCGGCAACCCTTCTTCCCGGGCGCTCGCACCCGCGCCCCGCCCATCGCCGCGTAAACACGCACCTCTGATTGCACACGGTTGAGAAGACAGCTTCAGGCTGCCGACCGTGGTGTTTACGACTGTTCGATGGAAATTGTCATGTCCAGGTTTACTGCTGTCCCCTGCGCGGAATCTGCCCGCGCGCACTTTGCCCTGAATGAATCGCGGATTCGTTTCAGGCACGCTATTGCCGTTCTTTGCGGCGTACTGCTGACACCGCTGGCGCTGGCCGACGAGCACGCAGGCCAAGAAAATCAACTGAGCCCGACGGTGATTACTGCGGTCGCGCCGAGTTCGCCGCTGACTATCGTCACCAATCCTAAAGACCCGCGCCAGCCAGTGCCGGCCAGTGACGGTGGCGATTATCTGAAGACCATTCCCGGCTTCGCGCTGGTGCGCAATGGCGGCACCAACGGCGATCCGGTGCTGCGCGGCATGTTCGGCTCGCGCCTGAATATCCTCACCAACGGCAGCATGATGCTCGGCGCCTGCCCCGGGCGGATGGATGCGCCGACCTCGTACATTTCGCCGGAAACCTACGACAACCTCACGGTGATCAAAGGCCCGCAGACCGTCATCTGGGGGCCGGGCGCATCGGCCGGTACGGTGCTGTTCGACCGTGAGCCGGAGAACTTCGGCGAACTCGGCACTAGCGTCAACGCCAGCATCCTGGCTGGCTCGCACGGCCGTTTCGACAAGGTCATCGATGCCGCTGCCGGCGGCCCTCAGGGTTACATGCGGGTGATCGGCAACACCGCGCAGTCCGATGACTATCGCGACGGCAACAACGACATCGTCGCCTCGCGTTACGACAAGTGGAACGGTGATGTCGCACTGGGCTGGACGCCGGATGCCGACACCCTGATCGAACTCACCGCCGGCAAGGGCGATGGCGAGGCGCGGTATGCCGGGCGCGGCATGGACGGTTCGCAGTTCCTGCGTGAAAGCCTCGGTTTGCGTTTCGAAAAATCCAACATCACTGACGTGCTGGAGAAGCTCGAAGCGCAGGTCTACTACAACTACGCCGACCATGTGATGGACAACTACACCCTGCGCACGCCATCCGGCACCGGCATGATGGCGGGGCCAATGGCGTCGAATGTCGACCGCCGCACCCTCGGCGCGCGGATCAAGGCGACCTGGCGTTGGGCCGAGATCCAGCTGATCACCGGCCTCGACGCGCAAACCAATGAGCACCGCCAGCGCAGTGCGATGGGTGTCGATACTTACAAGGATCTGCCGTATAGCAAGGACGCCGATTTCCACAATTACGGCGTGTTCAGCGAAATGACCTGGTACGCCGCCGAGCGTGATCGCCTGATCACTGGCGCCCGTGTCGACCGTGCTTCGGCGAAGGATTATCGGCAAACCACCGGGTCAGGGATGATGTCGCGGCCCAACCCGACCGCCGACGATACGCGCGCCGACACCCTGCCCAGCGGTTTCGTACGCTACGAGCATGACCTCGCCGACAGCCCGACCACGCTCTATGCAGGCCTCGGCCATGCGCAGCGCTTCCCGGATTACTGGGAACTGTTTTCGGCAAGCCGCGGCCCGGTGGGTTCGGTCAATGCATTCGATGCGATCAAACCGGAAAAGACCACCCAGTTCGACTTCGGCCTGAACTACAAAAGCGCCGACCTCGAAGCCTGGGCGTCCGGTTACGTCGGCGTGGTGCGCGATTACATCCTCTTCGACTACACGCCAGCAATGATGGGCATGAACACCTCGCGCGCCGAGAACATCGACGCGCGGATCATGGGCGGCGAGTTCGGTGCGGCCTACAAGCTCACCGACAATTGGAAAGCCGATGCGACCCTGGCGTACGCCTGGGGCAAGAACAGCAGCGACGGCAAGGCCCTGCCGCAAATGCCGCCGCTGGATGCGCGTTTCGGCCTGACCTACAGCGAGGACGACTGGAGCGCAGGCGCCCTGTGGCGAGTGGTCGCCGCGCAGCACCGTATCGATCAGAACAAGGGCAACGTGGTCGGCAAGGACTACGACCAGAGTTCGGGCTTCGGTGTGTTTTCGCTCAACGGCGCGTACCGGATCAACAAACACTGGAAGGTCAGCAGCGGCGTCGACAACCTGTTCGGCAAAGCCTACGCCGAGCACTTGAACCTGGCCGGCAACGCCGGGTTCGGTTACCCGGCCAATGACCCGCAGGCAATTAATGAACCGGGGCGCACGCTCTGGACCAAAGTGGATATGAGTTTCTGACAAGAAAAGTCAAAAGATCGCAGGCTGCGCCAGCTCCTACATGGGATTGCGTACGGCCTGTAGGAGCTGGCGAAGGCTGCGATCTTTTGATCTTGAAAAACGATTCGCCCAGCGGAGCACACCTGATGCAAAAGACTCAACCGAATTTCTATAACCTGGCCTGGCGCTGGCATTTCTATGCTGGCCTGTTCGTCGCCCCGTTCATGGTGATGCTGGCCCTGACCGGGATCATCTACCTGTTCAAACCGCAGCTCGATGCGCTGATGTACAGCAGCCTGCTCAACGTCCCCGCCGGTCATCACACGGTGCCGGCCGATGACTTGCTGCGTCGGGTGAACACCGCGTACCCGCAAGGCCAGGTTACCCAGTACCTGCCGCCGGTGAATGCCGAGCGCAGCGCACAATTCGTGGTAAAAGACGCTGGCCACGAACTCAACGTTTTCGTCGATCCGTACCATGGCGACATCCTCGGCGAGCAGGATGCCAAGCAGAATCTGCAAGCCATCGCCCGCGCCATTCACGGCGAATTGATGATCGGCACCGTCGGCGATCGGCTGATCGAAATGGCTGCTGGCTGGGGCGTGGTGCTGGTGGTGTCGGGGTTGTTCCTGTGGTGGCCACGCGGGCAGGCGGCCGGCATTTTGTGGCCGCGCCTGAATGCGCGCGGCCGTGTGCTGTGGCGTGACCTGCACGCGGTCACCGGCTTCTGGGGCGCGACGTTGCTGCTGGTGATGTTGCTCAGCGGCATGACCTGGACCGGTTTCTGGGGCAAACAATACGCGGCGGTATGGAACGTGTTCCCGGCAGCGATGTGGGACAACGTGCCGACTTCCGACGTCCAGGCACGCAGCCTCAACAGCGCCACCCGCCAGACCGTGCCATGGGCGATGGAAAACACGCCGATGCCAATGTCCGGCGACCACGCCGAACACATGGCCCACGCAGGTGCCCATGCCGGGCCTGCCGCGCCGGCCGTCAGCCTGCAAGCCGTACAGGATATCGCCACCGAGCGCAAAGTCGAACCGGGCTACAGCATCACCCTGCCGACCACCGCCACCGGCGTGTTCACCATCGCCGTGTTCGCCGACGACCCGCGCAACGACGCCACCCTGCACGTCGATCAGTACACCGGCAAAGTCCTCGCCGATGTGCGCTTCGAACACTACGGCGGCGTCGCACGCGCCACGGAAATCGGCGTGATGCTGCACGAAGGCAAGATGTTCGGCACCTTCAACCAGATCGTCGTGCTGCTGATCTGCCTGATGATCCTGCTCAGCGCCGTCAGCGGCTTGGTGATCTGGTGGAAGCGTCGGCCCCAAGGCAAATTGGGTGTACCTGCGCTGCGCCATGATTTGCCGACATGGAAAACCGGCGTGGCGATCATGCTCGCACTGGCGGTGATTTTCCCCCTGGTCGGGGCATCGCTGGTGGTGGTGTGGTTGCTTGATCGGCTGTTACTGACGCGGCTTGGCCGGCGCACCGCTAATCTCGCGCCCTGAAGCGGAACGGCGCGGGCAGCCTCGTCTGCCCGCGCCGTCGGCTTACAACTCGTCTCTGGCGCGCACGGTTGTTTCGAGCAGAGGCTGCTTTTGACGGGTTTTCCAGCTACCGCCCAAGCGTCCGGTCTGGCGCCAGTAACCGCCGCTGACGAGCACGCGCAATTCGCCCAACAGCCTTAGCTGAGAAATGAATTCAGCCGGGCTCAGCCGACTGATCCAGCGCCCGTTCCGAAACTCCAGCTTGTAGGCCGACGCCAGTAGCTCGTTTTCGGTCGAGGAATAATCAGGTACGTATTTAAGCAGCGCCTGATCAGGCGTCGAGTAGTAATAACTCTGAATATCCACGCCGTTGTTTTTCAGCTCATGGGTGTGCGCCTTGATTCGATCCGGATGTGGAAAACCGGCACGGATTTGTTCAACGTCCGCCGTCAGCGTGGTGTTCGGCGACAGGTTGAACTGGTGGCTGGCAACACAGGCATAGCCCTGGAACAGGCTCAGCGGCGGGGTGCGCGACAGAGCATCTTTGCGGGTTCCAAACAGCTGCGCCAGCAGGCTATCGGCATTGATGAAACCGGCAATCGGTTCGAGCGGCACAAAGCGCTGGCTTTTCGCACGCGCCAGGATTGCGCCTTCATAACCGGTCCGCACAAGCGTTTCGCTGTCGACGCGCTGGTGAGCGTAGCGCGCGGCATCGTCGGGATGATGGAAGATCGGGCCAAGAGCCGGCAGCGGATGATTCTGCCAGCGTTGCTCGTGCGGGGTGTCAACCAGACTCGGCTGCCAGTCTTCTTCCACCAGTCCATGACGCGACCAGCAGTCACTGGTTTCAATGACCTCCAGCCGACCGGCCCTGGCCATCCGCTGCACGTACTCGGTAAAAGCGAAGCGGCCGCGGGTCATGGCACGCTCATCAACGGCGGCCTGTTCGCGTGATACGAAGGCGTTGGCACGTAGTTCGATCTCGCCGAACCGGTCAAAAAACTCGCCGGGTTCGAACGCATGCAACTGCAGCTTCAACAACGCACCGTCGGCGCAGGAAAAATAGATCGGCTTGTACCCTTGGGGTGTACTGGCCCGCCTGCACGCCTGTTGGACCTGTTCCGGGGTGAAAAAGGAATGGCGTACATCATTGGTCTGCGCCCCGACCGGTGGCAAAGGCGCACGCAGATACAAGGCGTCCCAGGTATAACCGCGCAACCATTGGCCGCCCACGAAGACACGGTCCAGCGCCAGTTCGGAGCGTTGCGCGGTCAGCGGCAGGCTGGCGAGATACACCCCTTCGCGGGCGTAAAGAATGACGCCAAACGTCAGCGTGTCACGGCTGACCAGCGCTTCATGGACATAACGGGCGGCGGCGTCGCCTTGAAGGAACAGCGGGCTGCACAGCGGATCACGAGTGGCTATGGAGTAATCGGCCATGGCCGACAAATCGTTGGCATACGGCGCCCATCGATCGACGGCGCGTGGCGAGCCCCAGACGTCACTCCCGACCACAACGTGTAAATAGCCGATTCTGACCAGCGACTCGATCCAGGCAGCCGGTTTCAACTCACCACTATGGATGCGTTGTTTGATGACATCCGCATCCAGGGTGACTGGCACCCTCTGGTTGTCTGACAAAGCCGCCAGCAGGTCCGCACGCAGACGTTCCCACAAACCAGCCTGATAGCGGATCACCGCACCATCGGGTGCGAACAGGTATTCATCCCAGTGCCTGAGACGACGAGTGAACGCCGAATACACGGTATCGACCGACAGCATGTTCAGGTAAACCTGTTTCTGTACCGCCGAGAACGCCACCGACAACTCGCGCACCACGCGGGATCGATAACGTGCCGAAATTTTGCAGCCGGAAGGAAACACACCGGCACCTTTGCCTTCATCCGCGAGGATCTCAGTGCTGTCGAAGTCTTCCCGAGAAACCTCGACCGGTAACGTCGCCACATACAGACCGTCGGTTCGGTGCAGAATCAGGCCGCCCCAGGTTTGGTCGCGGGCTGCGGGCAGCTGCGCTTGGGCGTAGGCCGCCGCGTCATCAGCACTCTGGAAAGCCGGACTGAGCCAGCGGCGCTCAAGATTTGCGTAGGGCTGCCAGGTCGGCTTCACCGGGCCCGGACGGTCCCAGCACTGGCTTGTGCGCAGCACCGACAGCTCGCCGCTGGTGGCCACCACATGGACGAAATCCGTCGGCAGCATGGTTCCGGAGTCAAGATCGCGCTTGAGGCTGTCGAGCTTCGCTTGCGAGCTATTGTCGTGAAACAGCTTGCTCGCTTTGCTGTGCCGATACTTCAACAGCGCACCTTCGCGACTGGCGACATACAGCGCCACCGGCAAGTCAGAGGCAACCACCGGACGCCGCGGTGAGTAGTACATCGCAACGGTCAGATCCTCGGGAGTGATGAAATAATGCGCCAGCCAGTCGCCGGGTCGGTCATCCGGATCTTTCACTCGCTGATGCAGATAAAAACTGCCAAACAGCTCGAAGCCTTCGGGATATTTATGCCAGGGCGAGGTCGTCAGCGAAGGGAAAACGCTATCGAGATCAAAAAGGTTCTCGCGTCGCTCACTCACCGGCAGCAGTTCGGTGGCGATGAATTCTTCGCGCTGCCGGTGTTTGAGAATAAAGCCGAACCATGCGCGCTTGTCATCCTGCAGGCGCGTATCGCGCGCGTATTGACTTTGTGCAGCTTCATCGGCCGTTGAGTAAAGCGCACCGTACAGAAGCGATTCCGGGCGTTTCCACGGCAACGGCGAGCTCGATGTGGGCGATGCCGACGCGGGCCAGGGCGGCAAAAAGGGATCGTGCGGCTCCGGTGTGGGCAAAGTCGGCACGGGATCTACCGGCGCGGGCGTCGGCAATTTGCTGGACGTTGATACCGGCAAGATCGGCGCGCTCCAGTCCGCCAGGATGCGCCCGCGATAGCCCCACGAAGCGTTGTCGATCAGGTTGAACAAGTCGCCGGCCGCCGCTTGCTCGCGGACGAATGCCTGCGGCCTCTGAGTGCCGGCGTCGAGCTCTAGCGCCAGTTTTCCGGGCTGTTGCGAGGTGCCCAGCCGACTGGCCAGTTCCCTCGCTGCAGCGTTCGCAAAAGGCTTGAAGCTGACCAGACTGTCGCGTGCGCCCGAGCAATACAGGGCGATCCCGTCCTGGAGCACCTGACGCACTTCCTCGACGCTCAGCATCTGCAGACTGAGCAGCGCCACCTGCGGCGTCCAGCGGTGATATTGGACGTGCACCGGATCGAGTCGCGACAACGCCACATGGGATATGTAACGGGCGTACAGCTGATGATCATCAGGAAAAATCTTCCGGCCGTGATTGTCGAGCGGATAGAGCCGCCCCTGACTGAGCGTATCGATATCGCCTTGCAGCGGTTCGGTGACGACGAAGCGCTGGTCGTTGCGCAGGAAAACATATCCGACGTACTGCCGGTCACGCCGGATGCCAATTTGTTCATGCGCGTACCGGGCCGCATCATCGGCACTGAGAAAGCCGTGGCTCAGAACCGGCCAGTTGAAATGCGCGAACGGCTGCCAATCCAGGCCCACGGGCCCCAGCTGTGCCCATAAGGCGCTGCCACGCACCACGCTCAGTCTGCCGGCCAATATCAGCATCGAGACAAACTCGCGAGGGCGCAGGGTGCCCGCCGTCAACCGGGCCTGAACGCCGTTGTCGGCGATCGTGCCGTCCGCTTGCTCGACGCTCAGCGCTGCTTCGACCGCGCTGGCGCTGAAAGCGTACTGCAACATCGCCTGGTCGCGGGTCTGCAGGTACAGCGACAATGACCGCTTGCCGGACCAACGCTGGCTGCGGCCATTGGCGGCGATGGCCAGGGCGATGTCGCCAGGCGTAAAGAAGTTCTCATAAAGCCACGGCTGTGCCAGTGGCAACCACTCAGGCTCACCCAGCGAGACGCTGTAAAAACCTTCCAGTGCGTACCCCTTTGGCAATTGCAACTGACCGTCGGCGCGAAGCGGGAAGACTTTTTGCGGATCCCATGCAGCCAACCCGGCCGGGCGCGAGTGGGTGGCAACGTATTCTTCAGCGGTGAGTTTTTTCAGCAACAGCCCGGCGCTGTGCGCGCCTCGGGATTTCAGTGCGGCGAGCACGGCGCGCTCGGCACTGGCACAGACGCGGGTCATCAGCGGCAATTCAGTCACCCGGCCCGTGGAGAATCCCTGCCCGCGCTGCCAGTCAGGCGGTACGACGCCCACCGAGTGCCCCCAGTCGGCATTAGATACCAGGACTTTCAGCTCACCGAGCGTGGCCAGCTTATTGATGATGCTCAACGCGTCGCGCGTCCATGGCTCGCGTCCCGGCCGTGCGCCAGCTTCATGCCAACGGTAATAGTCACGCTCCGCCGGTGAGCCACTGGAGGTGTATTTGAGCAATGTCCCGTCGGGCCCCGACAGGTAGGCACTGCGAAACCAGGCCCTTCCATCGACATCGCCCATAAAGTCGACGTCGGAGAAAAAACCCAGGAACAGCCGCAGCCCCATTTCATCCAGCTCTGGATAAGCCTCACCCACCTCTGCGTGTAGCGCGACATGGCTGTGGACATTGGCGGCAAAACGATAGCCTGCGGGAGGCTGGAGATCGCCGGAGGCATCGAAGTCGATGAGGGTGCTGAAATCGAAGGTGGTGGCATCTCCGGCCACGGGTGCACTGGCGACGAACTTTCCATCCGGACGCAGCAGAATCAAGCTGCCGTGCTCCGTTTTCGCCTTCAGCGGCATACGTGTATGTACCCAATAGGCTGCATCGTCTTCAGACAGAAAAGCAGGGCTCAGCGTGGGCAGTCTGGATTTTCGGGTGGGTGCAGCGGCCCGGCCGAACCGGTCAGAAATGTCATTCATGATAAGAATCCTGTGAATAAAATCGGGATATCGATCGAATGAGTGTGTGACCCGAGACCGCCCTCGCTGCGGTGCATAGATATCGTTTGTGTATCCGCATCTGAGCTGTGGTTCGCGCCCCAATCTGGCGCACCTGCACGCACCACGGCCCGATTGCACCCCCCTTCTGGTGCACGTTTTTTTCTTCCAGTCGCCGCGATACGACATTTCCTTATCAAAACCCGACCGGGCACAGCCCTTGCAAATCACCTTCAGTCGTCCGCATCTGCCAATCAAAAAAAATCGAATGTTCATGGAGATCGCACAATGAAGCGTCGCAGTTTGATCAAGGCTTTCACACTCACGGCATCCATCGCCGCGATGGGCATGACCTGGACTGTCCAAGCCGCCGAGACCATCAAGGTCGGGATTCTGCATTCGTTGTCCGGGACCATGGCGATCTCCGAAACGTCGCTCAAGGACATGGCCCTGATGACCATCGATGAGATCAACGCCAAGGGCGGCGTGAACGGCAAGATGCTCGAGCCGGTGGTGGTCGACCCCGCGTCGAACTGGCCGCTGTTCGCCGAGAAGGGTCGGCAGTTGCTGACTCAGGACAAGGTTGCCGTGGTGTTCGGTTGCTGGACGTCGGTGTCGCGTAAATCGGTGCTGCCGGTGTTCGAAGAACTCAATGGCCTGCTGTTCTACCCGGTGCAATACGAAGGCGAAGAGATGTCGCCGAACGTCTTCTACACCGGCGCGGCGCCGAACCAGCAAGCGATCCCGGCGGTGGAATATCTGATGAGCGAAGAAGGCGGCAGCGCCAAGCGCTACTTCCTGCTCGGCACCGACTACGTCTACCCGCGCACCACCAACAAGATCCTGCGCGCGTTCCTGCACTCCAAAGGCGTGGCCGACAAGGACATCGAAGAGGTCTACACGCCGTTCGGTCACAGCGACTATCAGACCATCGTCGCCAACATCAAGAAGTTCTCGGCCGGTGGCAAGACTGCGGTCATTTCGACGGTCAATGGCGACTCCAACGTGCCGTTCTATAAAGAGCTGGCCAACCAGGGTCTGAAGGCCACCGACGTGCCGGTTGTCGCGTTCTCGGTCGGTGAAGAAGAGCTGCGCGGCATCGACACCAAGCCGCTGGTGGGCAACCTTGCGGCGTGGAACTATTTCGAGTCGGTTGAAAACCCTGCGAACAAGAAATTTGTCGCTGACTGGAAAGCTTACGCGAAGAAACACAACCTGCCGGGCGCCGATAAAGCGGTGACCAACGACCCGATGGAAGCGACCTACGTCGGCATTCACATGTGGGCGCAGGCGGTCGAGAAAGCCAAATCCACCGACGTCGACAAGGTCCGCGAAGCCCTCGCCGGCCAGACTTTCGCCGCGCCGTCCGGTTACACCCTGACCATGGACAAGACCAACCACCACCTGCACAAGCCAGTGATGATCGGCGAGATCCAGAGCGACGGTCAGTTCAACGTCGTCTGGCAAACCGAAGGCCCGGTGCGCGCGCAACCGTGGAGCCCGTTCATTCAGGGCAACGACAAGAAGCCCGATTATGCGGTGAAGAGCAACTGAGTAACCGGATGTCAGTCTTGCGCCTGGCGTGAGGCCGACACTATCCCCCTGTGGGAGCGGGCTTGCTCGCGAAAGCGGACTCACATTCGACATGTCAGTCGACTGACACATTGCTTTCGCGAGCAAGCCCGCTCCCACAATGTCCGCGTCAAGGCGACTGACCATGCCCACTGCCCTTTACCGATTTATCTGTGCCATCGCACTGTTGCTGCCAATCATGGCCCACGCCGGCGACGCCGAAGACTTCGTCGCGGCCAACCCGATGCAACAGGCCAGACTGCTGGAAGCCTGGGCCGCGCAGCCCGATCCGGCGCGTATCGAACTGCTCAACGCCCTGCAACAAGGCGCGCTGAGCATCGACGGCCAGGCCAAGACCCTGCGCCTGAACAATCGCCTGCGGGGTCTGATCGACACCGCGATGGCCAGCCATCAATTGCTCGCCGCTGACGCCAAAATCCGTCTGAGCGCCGCGCAGCAATTGCAGAAAAGCGCGAAACCCGCGCAGCTGAAATTCCTCGACCAGCAACTCGCTGGCGAGAAAGATGAAACCGTCCACGCCGCCCTGAGCCTGGCGCTGGCCAATCTGCAACTGGTCGACGCCGATCCGGCCGTGCGTCTTGCCGCCGTGCGGTTGCTCGGTGAAACCGGCGACCCGCTGGCGCGCACGCGCCTCGAAGGCTTGCTCGAACCCGGCGTCGAGGCCGATGCCACTGTGCGCACCGCCGCTGAAACCAGCCTCGCACAGGTCAAACGCAAACTGCTGATCGGTGAAGTCCTCGGTCAGGCCTTCAGCGGCATGTCCCTCGGCTCGATTCTGCTGCTGGCGGCGCTCGGTCTGGCAATCACCTTCGGCCTGCTCGGGGTGATCAACATGGCGCACGGCGAGATGCTGATGCTCGGTGCCTACTCGACCTACGTGGTGCAGTTGATGTTCCAGCGTTACGCACCGCAAGCGATCGAGTTCTATCCGCTGATTGCGCTGCCGGTAGCGTTTTTCGTCACGGCGGCGATCGGCATGGCCCTGGAGCGCACGGTGATCCGTCACCTCTACGGCCGGCCGCTGGAAACCCTGCTCGCGACGTGGGGCATCAGCCTGATGCTGATTCAACTGGTGCGTCTGCTGTTCGGTGCGCAAAACGTTGAAGTCGCCAACCCGGCGTGGCTGTCCGGCGGTGTTCAAGTGCTGCCGAATCTGGTGCTGCCGTACAACCGCATCGTCATCATCGCGTTCGCACTGTTTGTCCTAGTGCTGACCTGGCTGCTGCTGAACAAGACCCGCCTGGGCCTGAACGTGCGCGCCGTCACCCAGAACCGCAACATGGCCGCTTGTTGCGGCGTGCCGACCGGGCGTGTCGACATGCTCGCGTTCGGCCTCGGTTCGGGCATCGCCGGCCTTGGAGGAGTAGCGCTGAGCCAGATCGGCAACGTCGGTCCCGACCTTGGCCAGAGCTACATCATCGACTCGTTCCTGGTGGTGGTGCTCGGCGGCGTCGGCCAACTGGCCGGCAGCGTGCTCGCGGCGTTTGGCTTAGGCATCGCCAACAAGATTCTCGAGCCGCAGATCGGTGCGGTGCTCGGCAAGATCCTCATCCTCGCGCTGATCATTCTGTTCATTCAGAAACGTCCGCAAGGCCTCTTCGCACTGAAAGGACGGGTGATCGACTGATGAACCAGCCTCTGTTAGTCACGGCCACACAAAAGGCCGGGCCAAAAGTCACGCTCGCGGTCGGCGCGGTGGTTCTCGCCCTGCTGGTCGCCCTGCCACTGCTGTCGTTGTTGCCGGCGGAAAATGCCCTGTCGGTCTCGGCGTACACCCTGACGCTGGTCGGAAAAATCCTCTGCTACGCCATCGTCGCCCTGGCGCTGGACTTGGTCTGGGGTTATGCCGGCCTGCTGTCGCTGGGCCACGGTCTGTTCTTCGCCCTCGGCGGTTATGCAATGGGCATGTACCTGATGCGTCAGGCCGCGGGCGATGGCTTGCCGGCGTTCATGACCTTCCTGTCGTGGAGCGAATTGCCGTGGTACTGGACCGGTACCAGCAGCTTCCTCTGGGCCATGTGTCTGGTGGTTCTGGCACCGGGTCTGCTGGCGCTGGTGTTCGGTTTCTTCGCCTTCCGCTCGCGGATCAAGGGTGTGTATTTCTCGATCATGACCCAGGCCCTGACCTTCGCCGGCATGCTCCTGTTTTTCCGCAACGAGACCGGGTTTGGTGGCAACAACGGCTTCACCAATTTCCGCACGATTCTCGGCTTCGGCATCACCGAACCGGGCACTCGTGCGGTGCTGTTTCTGGCCACGGTGTTGCTGCTTGTGGCCAGTCTGTTCATCGGCTGGCGACTGGCGCAGAGCAAGTTCGGCCGGGTGCTGACGGCGCTGCGCGATGCGGAAAACCGCTTGATGTTCTGCGGCTACGACCCGCGCGGTTTCAAGCTGTTCGTCTGGGTGCTGAGTGCGGTGCTGTGCGGTCTGGCCGGCGCGCTGTACGTGCCGCAAGTGGGCATTATCAACCCCAGCGAAATGTCGCCGACCAACTCGATCGAGGCGGCGGTGTGGGTCGCTCTTGGCGGGCGTGGCACGCTGATCGGGCCGCTGCTCGGCGCCGGTGTGGTCAACGGCATGAAGAGCTGGTTCACCGTGGCCTTCCCCGAATACTGGTTGTTCTTCCTCGGCGCGCTGTTCATCGTCGTGACGCTGTACTTGCCCAAAGGCGTGATCGGTCTGCTGAAAAAACGAGGTGAACAATGAGAGTCACAGCGAGTGCTGAATTCATGCTGGAACCTGCGTTTTACCCCGTGGAACCGAACAAGGACGAAGGCACCAGCCGCGACTCGATCGGCCTCGGCCAGCGCGTCGGCCCGGGGCTCGATACGCGTCACGGCACGATCCTGACCCTGGAAGACATCAGCGTCAGCTTCGACGGCTTCCGTGCGCTGAACAATCTCAACCTGTACATCGGCGTCGGCGAACTGCGCTGCATCATCGGCCCCAACGGCGCGGGCAAAACCACGTTGATGGACGTGATTACCGGCAAGACCCGGCCGAGCCACGGCAAGGCCTGGTTCGGCGAAACCCTCGACCTGACGCAGATGAGCGAAGTGCAGATTGCCCAGTCCGGGATCGGCCGCAAGTTTCAGAAACCGACGGTATTCGAAGCCTTGAGTGTGTTCGAGAACCTGGAGCTGGCGCAGAAAACCGACAAGTCGGTGTGGGCCAGCTTGCGTGCGCGCTTGAGCGGCGAGCAGAAGGATCGCATCAGCGCAGTGCTGGAGACGATTCGCCTGACCCCCTCGGTCAATCGCCAGGCCGGACTGTTGTCCCACGGGCAGAAGCAGTTCCTGGAGATCGGCATGTTGCTGATGCAGGACCCGCAACTGCTCTTGCTCGACGAACCGGTGGCGGGCATGACCGATGCCGAAACCGAGTTCACTGCCGAGCTGTTCAAGTCGCTGGCGGGCAAGCATTCGCTGATGGTGGTCGAGCATGACATGGGCTTTGTCGGCTCGATTGCCGACCACGTCACCGTGTTGCATCAGGGCAGTGTTTTGGCCGAGGGCTCGCTGGAACAGGTGCAGGAAAACGAGCGGGTGATCGAGGTCTACCTCGGCCGCTGAATTGCAAACACATTTCGAATGTGGGAGCGGGCTTGCTCGCGAATGCGCAGTGTCATTCAACGTT
>Ga0308159_1001358_pt1 | contig 36442 bp, 55 predicted proteins | sample PhyCR1_FD_201040 | JGI IMG/M metagenome (GOLD analysis project Ga0308159, IMG submission 201040) | Phyllosphere microbial communities from UC Gill Tract Community Farm, Albany, California, United States - DLSLC.R1 | ecosystem: Host-associated > Plants > Phyllosphere > Unclassified | place: USA... | reverse complement strand
TGCGTACGCCGTCACCCTCGTCTAGCAGCGCGGCTTCGCTGCCCCTGTGGCGAAATTGGTAGACGCATTCGACTCAAAATCGAACGCCGCAAGGCATGCTGGTTCGAGTCCGGCCAGGGGCACCACTAATAGTCGCTTAAGCGACTGCTTTCTCTGGGTTTTTGCGATCCCGGATACAGCTCGCTCCCTCTGCTGTTCCCACATTTCATTCCGGCTACAGCCGATTGAGGGCGAACAGAGCCGGTCAAATGGCCTAGCTTGATCGTCTCTCACGCAAGGTCAAAGGTCGAGGTCTATCTGCTCTGGGCGGATGTATGGCGGTGCCACGACATAACCCTCAGATGCCAAGCGCTGCAGCGACTCCACGTGCACCAGCCGTCGCCGGCCGATCTTGACGGTGGTAATCTGACCGGCCGCGACCAACTCGTAGAAGCGAGTGCGTCCGATGCCGATCATAGCAGTTGCGACCTTCACCGTGACGGTGAGAGGGTGCCGTGTGGTGAGGACGCCAGCTGGCTCCCGAATGTTCTGCATTTACCAGACTCCTAGCAGGGAGGCTGGTGGGCTCTTCGACGCGCGTAACATAGGCCGGTTCGACGACGAACAACAAGTCACCTAGAGGCTCGCGTCTGCATGCTATTTGATCCCGATCGACTACGAATATTGCGTTACTCGTCAACGACTTGGCTCGTGGGATCGGTTGGGATCAAAAACTAGTCGCTTGGGATCGGCATGCGGGCGCATCTAGAGGCGCGGAAATGCGCCATTCTTTCCAAACGAAGCTTGCGTTCGGTGTGTATGTATCCCGCACAAGCATACGAGCTTTGCAGCATAAGCAGGCCTAGGTGATCAGAATTTGATTCGCCTATTCGGTAGGGATCTTCCGCCGATAGGCGGGTAAGAACAAAACCTTGATGCGCGTCTACACGGACGGAGCGTAGAGCCGCAATCGGGCCCTATGGCCCCCCATGGCGCGGTCAGTTATCGATCTGGTCCGACGCTTCGAGAGAAGAGTGAATGTTACCACCGCTTCCTTGCCCATCGGCCTCCGACAGGCGCACCAATGCGCCATCGAGGCAGATGCCGACGTCGAGGAGATTGCAACGATCCGCGATCGCCAAAGCCTCAGTGACTAATCGCCTGATTCTCTGAATGTCGGGCGTATGATCGGTTTTGCGCATGCCGATCGCCAAAGCGCAATTGAGGGGAGTGGCACAAGTTAATTATCGGTTAACAGATCGGGAATGGATCGAAAGTCGACCGAATCGCTGAGCCCACGTCAGCTTGAATGCCTGCGTCTCGTGTGGGAGCGCCGCATTTCGAAAGAGATCGCGCGTGAGCTCGGCATCTCCAAAACGACGGTCGATGGCTACATTGCCGAAGCGGTCCAGGCTTTGGGAGCGAAAGACAGGCGAGAAGCCGCCGCGATGGTATTCGCAGAATGCCCCCCTGATCGGGTCGGGGGTGATCCAGCACGGGTGGATCGACCGGGCCAAGCGAGTGACGTGGATGCACCAGCAAATGAGCCGGTAGATCCAGGGCCTCGCCAGTATCCTGCGCACGGGCTTGGCCTGCCGCTCTCGACAGGGGAGCAGAATCGAAATGACCTATCTCCGTTAGCAACGGTCTTCTGGATTTTCGCAATCGCCATTGCGGCCATGGCGGCGCTAGCCCTGTCCATTTCGATGGGCTTGGGGCTCAACACCATCTTCCGGCCGATCTGGCATCTCGTAAAAAACACTGGATAGCTGACGGGGGGTACTCCGCCGTCAGTGGAGGTACCCTATGCGTCAAGAACGTCTTGCTGCTGCTCATTCAATCGCGAGCGAACTGATTCCGTATGAACAGGAATTGGACGCCGTGATCATCCGCAACGCCAAGCTGACGATGGCCATGATCGAGGGCCGACGTCGCGCGAAAGCCCCACTCACAACCGCACAAAAAAGCCTCGAGAATGTCGCTCTGGCAAACGTCCGCCTGATTGAAGCGCGCAATCTTATCCATGAGGCGCATTATGGCCTGCGCGAGGCTCAATACGAGATCGGCTTAGGTGCGGTTTCCTACGGCGATTACGGTGATACTCCGCCGCCATCGCCAGAGGTGATGCGCAGTCCGCTGCGCCATTCGGTTGACGCCTGAGATGTCTCGGCCGACTGAGCGCGAAACAGGGGGCGCTCAGTCGGCATGAACACGTTCATGATCTTTGTTACGGGTTTTGCGCTATGCTTGATCTACGTCTGGGCCAGGGGCGGCGCGGTCGAAAGGATCGCGATGGCATTACAAACCGCAGCCTTCATCGCGGGCTTCGCTGTTCCCAAGCTGCCTCGGCTGTACGCTCATACGACCGTATCTTGGGGCTTTTTCACAATCGATTTTACGTTGCTGGTTGCGCTTACTGCGCTGGCAATAGCCTCCCGCCGATTCTGGCCGATCTGGGTCGCTGGATTGCAGGCGGCAACTGTGATGGCACACGTCGCCAAGGCAATGGTCCCGGAGATGCTGCCTATCGGTTACGGCTTTCAAATTCGGTTTTGGGGTTACGGAATGCTGCTCCTGACCGCCGCCGGCACCTGGCGTCATGTCCGTCGCCAGCGTCTGGTCGGACACGACACCTCGTGGAAATGGGGCGCGTCGACGAGGTAATTGCCTTCCGCCATTTCGAGGCAGCGTGATGCAGGATTTGGATGCATCGCTGGCAACGCAGATGGCCGAACTTCACAAAGCGGTGACCGCTCTACTTCTCCATCTAATGGCAAAGCAGCCGGAGTGTCGCACTATCGCGGATGTCGAGCACGAGTCCGTCAAAGCGCGTCGGCTTTATGCCGAGCGTCGGCGGCGGGAGAAGCATTTCGGCACCGATGGGGGTCTGTTTGGCGAGCCGGCTTGGGACATATTGCTGGACCTCTTCATTGCATACGAAAAGGGCAAGTCGCAGTCGGTCAGCACGACGTGTATCGGCGCCTGCGTGCCCCAGACCACCGGATTACGATGGATTGCATTGTTGGAGCGGGAAGGGCTGATACATTCGTGGCATGGCGAACGAGACGGCCGATACCGTATGCTGGGCCTAACGCCTGCTGGTATAGAGAAGATGGTCCGGTACCTGCAGGACTGTCCCTGAAGGCGGTATTCGGCTGCGTCTGGGCTCTGAAGGCATTGTGCCCTAGCGCACGCCTTGGCACACCTCAGGCATGACCATTCGCTCTGTTCTTTTTGCATCATCGCTTGCCATTCTGGCGTCCTGCACCGTCCCACAGATCACTCCCCGCGATGGCACCGAGGGCGCGATCGCAACCCGCCCGCTCAAGGTGGCGTCCTGGAACCTGGAGTTCTTGGCGGAGAAGGACGGCGCAGGATGCGAGCCGCGAACCGACGCGGATTATGCAGCCATGCGTCAGATCGTCGACACGCTCGATGCTGACGTGATCGCTTTCCAAGAGGCGGAGAACGAAGCGGCGGCGGCGCGCGTGTTCAACCCGAGCCGCTACACGATCGTGATGGAGCAGCGCCCCGGCGCCGCGTCGGGCAGTTGTGGTGGCAAGCAGCCGCAGCAGCAGTTTATCCGCCAAGCCGTTGGGTTCGCGATCAGGAAGGGTATCGCGTTCGACCGCAATCCGGACGTCACGGCCCTACAGCTCGGCAACCCGCAGTTGCGCTCGGGGGTCGATGTCCGCGTGAGGGCGCCGGGACATCAGCCTGTCCGCTTGCTGGCGGTCCATCTGAAGTCCGGCTGCTTTCACGGCGACCGCGCTCAGGCCTGTGGCGTCCTGCAGCAGCAGGTGCCGGTGCTGGAGGATTGGATTGACCGAGCGTCCGTCGGGCCGGATCGGTTTATTGTCCTGGGGGACTGGAACCGTCGCCTTGCTGAACCTGCCGACGCAGTTTGGACTGAACTGGACGATGGCAGTCCCGCCAACGCCGATCTGCGGCTGGCTGATGAGGGTGTGACGCCACGGTGCGATCCCCGGTATCGCTCGTTCATCGATCACATCGTCTTTGATCGTCGAGCGGCGGGACAGGCGAGCGGTTTCGCTGAGACAACCTATGCGTCGGGCCAGAAGCACCTGTCGGACCATTGTCCGGTTAGCGCGCTATTGGCCGATTGAATTAAGGGGGCCTGCCGTCCGCCCTAGCCGACGACGTCTGGGAAGTGGCGGATGGCTAGTTTTGGTGGAAAGCTGCCGTTGCGGATGATCAAGGGCGGGCTACAACGCCTTCATGCTCTGGAACGTCATAGACAAACGCACCCGCCCTTATCGTTGGCGCGAGGTCAATGCGATCGTGGAAGCGGTCGAGCACGACAATAGTTGTCATGATGCCGATCAAGCACCGGAGAGCGATCCGTCGCTGGTGGTAGATTATGATGCGCTAGAAGCCGTTTCGGTCCAGGAGGCGATAGCTTGGGCAAACGCGCAGCGGTGCCCGGTTACATTATACCTCTATGACCTCGGTGGTGGCTTCACCAGCGACGAGCACTTCAACGAAATGGGCAAGCGCTTTCCCGGCAACGACGCAACCCCCGCGGATTGAGCGGCCGAAGTTGGGCGATAGCGGAATGTCTGCTCGGGGAGGCAGAATGACTGGCAGTTTTCCCAAATAGGTCCTGTGCTGCGTTGAACGACGACGTCAATTGCGGCGAGCGAGCCGACGCATTCGATAAGCCTGCCAGCCTAGGAAGACCGCCAGCGTTCCTTGAATTGCTAGGTCAATCCAAAAGCCGCTTGGATCATCCGCTCGAACGGCCATTCCTCCCGTGCGATGATGGACGATTCCCGTAGAAATTTCCCATCCCATGCTTCCAGCGATCACGACGGCAGCCAACGCAAGCAATCCCACAAAAAACCTGTAGATCAGGTAATCGGAATCGTTTGCTGGGCCGGACATCAGCGAAGGATGGTCGGTGCCAGAACACAAAGCAAGAATGAGAACGGCCGGATTTGGGCGCCCTTGCCATGACGCCATCGGCATACGCCCAACCTCTGGTACGCGCTCGACATCGATAATAGCATCGCGCTGCCCGACTCACGGGTAGGAGAAGACCAATGCGCTCGCTTGCCGTTATCGCATCCGCTCTTTCGCTCATCGCCGTCGCCACGCCATCGATCGCTGCACCATGTCGCGACGCGAAGGGCAAATTCGTGAAGTGCCCTGAGGCGGCCGCACCGAAGGCCACGCGCTGCAAGGCCGCGAATGGGCGGTTCGCTAAGTGCGGAACGCCTGGTGCGAAGCCGATCAAGTAACCCGCCGATCAGCAAGTGGCGCAGCGTTCTGGACTGGATTCAGATCTGCGCCCTTGCGCTGATCATGGGCTTGCCGGTGATCATCGCAATTGCCGGTTACGTCAGGCGTGCCATTCCGGTCATAGTGGCGGCATTGGACAGTTGACTAAACGTCGGTCCTAAATCCTAATCCCCGTAATGCTTCGCGAGCCGCGAATCAGAAACGGGGGGATGCCTAATGTTAAAGTATTGCCTGGCGGGCGCCATTGCGCTCGCTTCTGTCGCTACGCACGCGCAAGTTGCTCAGCCAACGCCTATCGCCGCTCCTGTTGCCAGCGCCGCCGTCCTGCGCGTCGGAACCGAGGTTCCTCTTCGCCTTTCTGAAGAGTTGACCACCAAGGGCAAGCAGCTACGCGTCGGGCAGCGCTTTCACCTTGAAACGGCCGAGCCGGTCGTCGTGAACGGCGTCACCGTCATTCCGGCTGGCAGCCCCGCAATGGGTGAGATCACCGACGTCCGTAACAAGGGCATGTGGGGCAAGTCGGGTCACCTTGCGGGCCGCGTCCTGTTCGTGACGGTCAACGGTCGCCAAATCCGCATGTCGGGTGCCTTCGACGACAAGGGCGTGACGGGGACGGCTGGCGTCGTTGGGGCGATTGCCTTGGTGCCGGTGGCAGGCTTCTTGATGACCGGCACCAGTGCCAAGGTCCCGGCCGGGTCGATCGTAAAGAGCTTCGTAGACGAGGACGTGCCCCTTTCGATTGCTGCCACCGCGCCGCCGCCGCTCGCGGTCAACGCGACCGTGCCGGTTGCGCCGCTGCCCGCGAAATGATTGCATGGGTCGGGGTGATAGATTGCCCCGACCTTACGCATCAGCGTCGGGCTGGCGAAAAGACGTGTGCACCCATCTGCCGTGGCATAGGCTGATTTGCTCCCGCGTCAGTATGCACCAGCCCACCTAACCGTTCTTAACTATAGTCAATATCATAAAGTTAACTCGAAGGCAGGCAGTTGGCCCTCCCTGCGCTGGGGGGCGCCAATGGATCGAAGGGACTGCCTCCGTGCAAAATCTCCGCATTTTGGGAAAGCTTATCGCATGCTTTTCCATCCTGCTGATCGCGCTCATGGGACTAGCGGCACTCGCTGTCGTTCGCTTGGGCGATATGCGGGACGTTGCGGTCAATCTGGGCGGCGAGCAGCGTGCCCAACTCGAGGCGATCGCGGTCATCAATGCCAGCACGGCGACCTATCGCGCCACGATCGGCCAGCATTTGTTGTCCGTCACCCCGGAGGACCGGGCGGTGGCACAGCGGCGGATCGACGAGCTTCGCGACCAGATCGCGGAGCGGACGCGCTGGCTTCGGCCCCGGCTGGCGAATGACGATACGCGCAATGCGCTCGATACCTTCGTGCGCGACTGGAACGAATATCGCAGCCATGCGGAGGAAACTTCGCGAGCGGCGGCGATCGGGTCGCCCCAGGCTATTGCGCTTTTCCGGGTCGCGCGGCCCTATTTCGTCACGGCGAACAAGGCCGCCGACACGATGCGCGTGAAGCAGTCGCAGGCGATCGACGCGCTGGTGGCCGAGGCGAAGGACAATTATCAGACCAGTGAACGGATCGTAATCGGCACCGTAATCGGCGTCGCCCTGCTGACCATGGCTATGTTGATGCTGCTGGTTCGCCTGATCGCACGGCCGGTTGGTGCGATGAGCGGCCTGCTGGGCAAGCTGGCGGCGGGCGAGCGATCCGTCGCGATCCCCGCGAACGACGCGCGAGACGAAGTCGGCGACATGATGCGCGCCGCCGCCACGCTGCGCGATCAGCTGGCGCAGGCGGATCGGCAAAAGGACGAACAGGCGGCGCTCATAGTTTCGACGATCGGGGCGGGGATGCAGGCCCTGGCCGCCGGGGATCTGACCGCCCGGATCGATGTCGCACTGGATGAACCCTTTGCATCGCTGGCCAGCGACTTCAACAACGCCATGGCTCAGGTTGAGCAGGCGATGATCGCGGTGAGTGGTGTTTCCGAAGGCCTTCGTGCGGCCTCAGGAGAGATACGTTCAGCGTCCGAGGACTTGTCCCAGCGCACTGAGCAGCAGGCCGCCAGCCTGGAGGAGACTGCCGCCTCAATGCAGCAAATCACGGACATGGTCGGGCGTTCGGCATCTGACGCAAAACGTGCGGATACGGTGGCAGCAGACGCCAGCAGCGCTGCGCAAAACGGTGGGCAGGTCGTACGCGATGCAGTCGCAGCGATGAGCGGTATCGAGCGGTCCAGCCATGAGATCTCTGAAATAATCAGCGTGATCGATGGCATCGCGTTCCAGACCAATTTGTTGGCGCTGAATGCCGGAGTCGAGGCGGCGCGTGCCGGTGACGCGGGCAAGGGCTTCGCTGTGGTCGCCTCGGAAGTTCGTGCGCTGGCGCAGCGCTCGGCAGATGCGGCCAAGGATGTGAAGTCGCGGATCGTCGCCAGCAACGAGCAGATTGAAACAGGTGTCGAACTGGTGGCGGAGACGGGGCGCTCGCTCGATCAGATCATCGGTCGAGTCCAAGAGATCACCGCCCTGATCAACAGCTTGGCCAACTCGGCTGAACAGCAGGCTGGCGGCTTGGGTCAGGTCAATGTTGCGGTCGAGGAGATGGACGGCGTGACCCAGCGTAACGCGGCTATGGTTGAAGAAACCACCGCCGCGGCTCGCGAACTGACGGACAAGGCGGACGAGCTGGCGGGACATGTCGCTCGCTTCCGGATTGGCGCTTCGGGGATCCGTGCGACCCAGGCCGCTGTCTCACCGAGTCGGCTGGCCCCGAAACCTGCAATGCGTCTCGTCTCCGGCGGCGGCTTAGCAGTTTCCGAGGATTGGTCGGAATTTTGAACAGCCTAGAGGCCCGGCGGCATCGGGGCTGCCGGGCCTCATGCTAGCCTAAACCCAAGGGAAACAGACCCTTAGCAGAGCGTTGAAGCGGCTTGCGGTAACCCAGGGGCAGTCGAGCACATGTGTAACCGAGCCCGATTTGATGGAGAGCCGCAGGCGATATTCCAGTCGGCCGCCAAGCTCTTCGAGGAGCGTCCTCGCGACAATCGCTTCCACCCGCAGGAATTGCGTCCGAAGGCGCGATCCTATGTGATCCGGGAGCAGGATGGCGAGCGCGCTTGGGACGTCATGTCCTGGGACGTACTGGGCGGGAAAGCGCCGTACCCCATGACCAACGTAAGAAACCTGGAACTGCCGCAGTGGCGCCGCCTAGCCGCTGATCCCGCGAACCGCTGCATCATCCCGCTTACAGAGTTTTGCGAGTTCACCCCCGACCGCCACAACCTAGGAGATGGCAAGCCGCCGCTAAAAGGCGAGATGTGGTTCAGCGTCACCGACCAGCCGACTTTCGCGGTCGCGGGGTTCTGGCAGCAGACGGCTGAGGGCCGGTCGTTCGCGATGGTTACCTGCGACGCGAACGAACTGGTCGAGCCCATTCACCCAAAGGCGATGATCACCGTCTTACGTCCTGAGGATGTGACGACATGGCTGCGCGCACCGGCAGAACAAGCGGTGACGCTCCAGCGCCCGTACCGTGCGGATCGAATGAAAGTGCGTGGGCCCGTGTTTCCAACGAGGGAACGTTAGGACCAGGCCGCCGAGCATGTGGCCAGCATTTGCTCTCGATTAATCGGATAGAATTGATCGTATTTATCGTCTAGAGACGATAGGCGTTACCAGATATTGGGCCTGCGTCCTTGGGGAGTAGCTACCCGCAGTAGCGGGGTTGCCGTCAACATCCTTGAGCCATCGGCTCGTGGCGGTAGCAGCAGGTTCGTCCTGCCCGGCGAGACCAATGATGCAGCACTCCGCTTTGTGGCCACGGGTGCATGCATCGTTTGGTTTGCTGGCCCTGAGTAATGACGTGATGCCCGGAATTTTGACGCTTGGCGCTTTGGGCGCAAGCCTGTCTGTCGATGCTTTCGCGGCCTCGTTGAGCAAAGGGGCGACCGAAGGACGAGCCCGCCTTCGTGATGCGGTAAAAGTCGGCATTGTGTTCGGGTTTTTCGAGGCTCTGACGCCTGCACTCGGCTGGCTGCTTGGCTTTGCGTTGAATGACTGGATTGCCGATTACGACCATTGGGTCGCGTTCACGCTACTGTTCGCGGTTGGCGCCTATACGATCCGGGAAGCCTGGACGAGTGAAGGCGATGCGCACCAAATTGACAGCGAAACCAAGCCCAGCATGCTCCGGCTCGCTGCAACGGCGATCGCAACGAGCGTCGACGCGGCGGCCGTCGGTGTGACCCTGGCCCTTATGGACGTCAACATTTGGGCTGCCTGCATGGTCATTGGCGGGACGACGACGTTGATGGCGACCATCGGCGTCATGCTGGGCAAGCATATTGGTCCTTACCTTGGTCGGTACGCTGGCATCCTAGGCGGCTTTGTCCTGATCGTCATCGGCGGATTAATCCTGGCTCAGCATCTGTCATCTTGATCAGAAGAGCGGGACGGGGTCGCGGGGCGTGGCCGTATTTACGTCTCGCTATTATGCGGCTGGGCACTGGATAGCCGGTCAACAGCTCAATGGTCGAGCCATGTCGCGAATGACGCCCGCTGTCCGAAGCATGGCGTTCTGCAACCAATTGCCCGTTCACCTAGCGAACGGCTGCCTCGGCTATCGCAACGGTTGCAGCCCTGCCTCTCCGGCGTTCCATTTCCTGTGCGGGCGACGCGCCCTGTCCGAACGACGACTTGGCGGCGGTCTGCGGCTTGAACCGCTGGTCCAAGTACCCGCCCGCGATCGAGCCGCCCAGTACCGTGGCACCAATTATGCCCACACCGAGGAAACCTGTGCTGCGTCTCATGCGACCACTCCCAGATCGGTACAAGGAATTGTAGGTTAGAGGCTGGGGAAACGGCGTAGTCTGGGGCAGGGTCCGTGCGACACGTTTTGTTACAGCGTCGTGCATCACGCGCGAACTGTTGGCACCTCATCGATCCGCGTCGTCCACGCCGGTGATCGCATTTCTGACCGAAGCCGCCACTGCCGCTTGAAGCCCTGTCCAGCGGTGACCGCAGTGAAAGTCCCGAAGCGCCCGTTCACCTCGTCGAGCGCAGCCATCAGACGGTCCCGCTTTTCCGTAACGGCCTCAAATAGCGTTCGGGGGCGATCAGTCGCCGCCACCAAGTCGTCGAGCAAGATCCCGGCCTTCGTATAGGCGTATCCATCCCGCCAGGCTCGCTCGGCACAACGTCGAGCGGCAGCGATCAATTCCAGGCTATCGCTCGTCATCGGATGCAGCGTCACCGCGCGGGACCCGGCATACTGTGGCCGGTCGGGCTTGTGCTTGTTGGTATGGAAGAACGCCGTCAGTCGCCCTGCGACGAGGCCATGGTTGCGCAGCTTCTCTCCAGCCCGCAGCGCATATTGGGATAGCGCGCCCATCAGGCCATCGAAGTCAGTCACAGGCGTCCCGAAGGACCGCGTGACGGCCATGCCCTTCCGCTGCGGCTCGACCGCCTCAACAGCGTCAGCGGGGATGCCGCGCAGCTCAGCGACCAGTCGCTCTAGGACTACCGTACCTACGCCCCGAGCCTGCTTCATGGGCATATCCCGAAGCCCGGCGGCGGTGGTTACGCCCAGCGCTGCCAGCTTTAGCGCCGTGGCCTTGCCGACACCCCATACGTCACCGACGGGGAAAGCCCGCATCACGTCCTTGCGGAGGCGTTCGTCGCGAAGGTCAGCGACACCACCGAAGCGCGGCTGCTTCTTCGCAGCGGCGTTCGCCAGCTTGGCGAGCGTCTTGGTATCGGCAATGCCGACACAGGTGGGAATTGTCGTCCAGCGCAGGACCTGAGCGCGGAGGCGATGGGCATGGTCGACAAGGTCGCGGTCATCGAACCCGGCAAGGTCGAGGAATATCTCGTCGATCGAGTATATTTCGAAGTCCCGGACGAACGCCTGGCAGGCAGCCAGGACGCGGCGCTGCATGTCGCCATAAAGCGTGTAGTTGGACGAGCGGACCTGAATGCCGTGGCGTCGGATCAGGTCACGCAGGTGATGGGCCGGATCACCCATCTTGATGCCCAGAGCCTTCGCCTCGGCAGAGCGCGCAATGGCGCAACCGTCGTTGTTCGACAGCACGATGACCGGCACGCCCACCAGGCTGGAGTCGAACGCTCGCTCGCAGCTGACATAGTAGTTGTTGCAGTCGATCAGGGCGATTGGCGAGGTCATACGACCTTGCGCGCTACGCCCACCACGACGCCCCATATCTCGACATATTCGTCGACAAGAATGTGTGAGAAGCCATCGGCCTCCGGGACAAGCCAATAGCGGCCGTCCATCTGCTTCAGGCGCTTCAACGTGCGATCACCATGGACCAGCGCGACGACGATGGAACCGGCGCGGGCTCGCTTGGCACGGTTGACCACGATCAGGTCGCCATCGGTAATCCCGGCGCCCGCCATGGATCCGCCCTCGACCCGCATGATGTAACTGGCGGCCGGATGCTCGACGAGCCACGCCCCCAGATCGATCGGCTCTTCCATGTCGTCCTGGGCAGGCGACGGGAACCCCGCCGGGGTTCGGCACAGGAAGAACGGCACCTCACGCGGGATGAGGTCAAACGGCACGTCATGCAGGCGCATCGCAGGCTGGGGTGTCACGTGACGGGAAGCGCGAGCTGCTCGCCAGCGGCGGCCAGGCAGGCACGCGCTGCCAATGCGCCATCCACGGCCTGACGGTAATGCACGGTCCCGTATCGCTCCGCCTCGTCGAACGCGAACTGCGCCCATTCGTCCGAGGGATAGCAGGCCTGATATATAGCGCGCGCGGCTTCGCGCAGGCGGGGGTCGTGCTGCATCATGCTCATTTTCCAGCGATTCGTGACCCGGCTTAGCTGGAACGAATAGGGAACATTCGTCAAGGGGGGCGAAGGGTCTTAACCTCTTTCAGTTGCACTCGGTGAGGCCGCAGGGCGCAACCGCGATATGCTCGCGTCCGTCTCCGCCCGATTAAACCGGACCTCGGCAGCGATATTGGGGCCGCAATCTCGTAAGGCAAATCACGTTTCGTATTGCCGATTGATCGAGGGGTGCATAAGCTCGCCCTCTAGGCGCAAGAGGGGCTAATGGATCACCAGCCTTCCAAATTTACGGTCTACTTGGAAGGTCATGATGGGCATCAAGGCAACGTCCTCGTGCACGCCTTTTTGTCTAAGATTCATCGGCTGACCCTCGTCCTGAACAAGCTCGAGCGAGCATTCATTGCATCTGCTGTTCGACAGACCGATTTTGAAATAACGGCAGCGGACAAGCGTAACCCGACCACCCTGACGCTCAAGCCAGTACCACGGGTTAAAGGTTATAGCCCCATTCCTGCATTCGACTGGGCGTTGGGCCAACTGCGGACTGTCGCGGACGGCGGGGAGCCTGACGCGCTCGTCGAGTATGAAATTGCTCGCGATCTAGTAAAGCTGGCGACGAAAGACTCTGACGACGGGTACAAGGCCTTCTGGATCAACGGCTATGCTCAAGCCGTCCGTTTCGATGACGAGTTTCGATACAATGCAGACCGCCTAGCCCAGCGCCGGTTGAGGGCGGATACTCCTTCCCGTTGGCATGAGGGGAAAGCCCAGGGGACTATTATTGGTCAACTTAAGGCTGTTGATGACATCGACGACGAACGTGAGTTTGTTATCGTTCCACCCGTTGGCGCCGACGCAATCACATGCACATTCCCGGTGGCCATGCGGGAGGCCATGGGGGCCTATCTCTTCAAGAACGTGAGGGTGCACGGGACGCTGTACTATCGGCAGGATTCCCCCTTTCCCTATCGAGTGGATGCAACGGACAAAGGTATAATCGTTGTCGAGCGGTCTGCTCGAACTCTATCTGATTTGCGCGGAAAGTTTGCTGGGCTACCAAGAGGTGATGCTGACTGGACGCGAATCGTAGATGCCTGACCGCAAGCTCATCTACTGGGACTCTTGTATGTTCTATGAGGTATTGGGCAATGAGGATGTTGCTCAATCGAAACGGGCAGCGGTCGAAGAGATCCTTTTAGAAAATGAGTCCGGTCAAAACATAATTATCACTTCCGTTATAACGCATATTGAGGTTTTGCCGAGCAAGATTGATGATAAGGGTGGGCAAGATGAAAGGGATTACATATCCCTCTTTGACGCAGATCGTTATTTAGAAGTAGAAATAACAACAAATATTGTGATGCGGGCTCGTGAGATACGTAATCACTACTATCGCCCGGCGGACGCGAATGGGAAAGGGGCGAGAATGATGGACGCAGGGGATGCTTTGCACTTGGCTACAGCGACCGTGCTTGCGATCCCCGATTTTCACACAAGAGACAATAATAAGAAAAAAGGAAACGTACCTCTCTTGTCTCTATATACGATGTATGGAGAGAATAAGATTTGCGGAAAGTACCCTTTGAACATCAGCTCGCCGGAAGCGGAGCAAGGCACCTTTCCTTATTAGGCAATCAATTTATCACCATCGCCTCAACGATCGCCTGCATTAGGACGTGACGCGGGACTGGGACCCCGACGGAGACATAACCGGGGTTCTGCGCTGACCGCGTCCCGTACATGTTGATCCACTTGCGGCCATGTTGCCGCCAAGCGCGCTGTAAAGGCACGACAGGCAGTAACAGGCACAGCCCGGCCGGGGCATAGGCATAAGCCACAAAGTCGGACGCTAGTGGCTTCTGAATCCACCCCGGCACCCGGCGCGCCTCATCAGACCAGCGCTCCAGCAGGACATCGGGCCAATCGTGCATCCGCACCTTCTCGTCGACCGTGTATGTCCGCCCACAGGACAGGGTGAGCAGGCGGTCTATACCGCCACGCTGCGCCCATCCGTCCTCGCGCACGGCTACCGCTGACACCATCGTCGGGAATGCGCGCCGGTAAAGGGGCAGCCACCAATCGGCGTCCACGAATTTCTCGGACAGCGCTAGGCTATCGCGGAAGCGATGCACACGCGGGGAGCCCGCCGCTCGACGATCGCGAGCGACGGGCCTGTGTTCCATGCGCCGGGACGGGACCGGCGGCGTGATTGGTTCAGGAGTGAACGTCATCCGCCTCCGTGGGATCGTCTTCCTCCAGATCCTCCGGCTCTAGGTCCGTATCCCCGTCCAGCTCGTCCATGCGGTCGATCAGCCGTTCGGTGATCCGCGCCAGTTCGGCTCGGGGCAGCGAGGGAATCGTGGCCAGCACCGCATGAGGCAATGCGACCCGGTCCAGCCGATGCCAGGGACGGCGGCGCGATCGGCGCCAGGGCATCGCACGATTGGCGCTGGGCGGTGGGGTGACGGCAGCGTGTCCCATCATGCCGCCTCCCCATAATGCCGCTGCTCGATGGTCTGGCGCACCGCTTCCGCTCGTTCAGGATGCCCGACTAGCTGCGCCATCAGCGGCGTCAGATCGTCTGAGGGGCAGTCCTGAATGACGAGCCACAGCTTGCGGTCGGACGTGAGCGCATAGCCGCCGCCGATCTGGACGAGGGCGTGGAGCCAAGCAGTGGGGTTAAACGGGGCGGGGTGGAGGAGGGTGGCCATGTCAGCGCACCCCCTGCTTGAGGCGTTCGACGTCGGCCCTGATGGCTGCCGCATATTCCTCGAGGAAGGGAATGTCCTGGCAGCGCTCCTGCGCCATATCCATCTTCAGCAGGAGAACGTCGAAGTCCGGGGCAGGGGTATCGACGATCAGCGTATCCAGCGCGTCCAAGGACGCTTCGTTGGCTTCGTCCTCGCCATCGGTGCCGCTGGGCATATCGTCGAATATGGCCTTCAGGCGCTTATACTCGGCCAGGGCTGCATCCCAGGGGGCGCGATATTCCTCAGGCGCTGTCAGCAGCCGACGGGCGTGCAGCATCAGACGGTTGGCATTGTCCTCGTCGATGCCGGTCTGGCCGCCGCAGGCCATGTGACCCAGCAGCCGGGCAAATTCCGGCCAGGACGTCGGCACAGCCCGATCCGCTCGATCCAACGCCTCGCCCATCGCTTGGCACGCCTCCTCGTATTCCGGGGTGACACGGCCGCCGTCCGGCACGGCATTGAACCGATGAACGGCGTCATCGTGCGCGTCGAGCAGGGCACGGAAGGTTTCGTCGGTGATCGACATGTCAGCGACCCTCCCCAGTTAGGCGGCGGACATCAGCCGTGATGGACGCCAGCACAAAGTCCGGGTCGCCCTCGCACCCGACCCGATCGACAAACTCGAGTTTGGTGAGGATGTCGGCCATGCTGGTCGCGGGCATCGCTATCGCCGCGCTGCGCAGGGCATAGGATCGATCGACAAGCGTCAACGACCGAGCAGCAAGGCGCGCGACCTGATGACGTGCGTCTATCTTGGCTTCGCGAGCCTTCCGGCGCGTAGTCTGTGCTGCGATGATGGCATCGCGCTCATCGGCAAGGGCAGCGAGTTCTAGGCGCGCCTGACGCCAATCGGGATGGTCCATGTCGCTGGGTTGTGGATCACGAACCATCTGGCGGGCAGATGCAACCGAGCCGACCCGCGCAGTGCTCAAGCGGACAGTTTCACCGAACAGGTTCACATAGGTCGTGGTCACCTCGCGATGGGGCGGGGCTTCCTCGACCGGGAGTGCTTCCTTTTCCGCCCAGCAAGCGCGACGTGCGGGCAATTCCACTTCCTCGTCGAAGCGTTCGCATTCGGCTTCGACACGGTCCCGCAAGGCGATGACGCGGAGCAGGCGGGGATTAACAGCGGGCATCGCAGCCTCGCCAGTTTGTGGCAGCGCCTGCCGCGCACCAGCGATGGCCGGGACGGCGGCGGCAAGCGCGACGAAGCCAGCGCCCCCGAACAGGGCGCGACGAGTGGTTTCGGTCGTCATGTTACTTCTCCCCAGCGAGATACGGGGTGACTTCGCTGATCAGTTCAGCAGCGGCGTCCGCGTCCAGCATCATGCCTTCGGCGTGGATGGCTGCGGCCATCTGGAGCTTGGCCAGCGCCTCGGCCTGGTTGGCCACAGGCGTGTCGAGAATCTGCCGCTCAAGGACCTGCATGGCGGTGCAGGCGCTGTCGTACGCTTCGCCTTCATCAGGCAGGGCGTTGGCGTGCGTGAACAGCTTCATGCGTTCGGCAAGCCAGGCGGGGTGACGGGTTTCGATCGTCATCGCTCAGCCCTCCGCGCGCAGTGCATCGGCAGCGATCGTTCGCAACGCCGCCTCGTCGATCGCGCAGTCCTGCAGATAGTCGAGCAAGGCGTTGATCTTGATGCCCACGGCGGCGCGGTTTGGCGCTGGCGCGGCAGCGAGTTGATAGACGGTCTCACGCTCGATCCGGACGGCCGCGTTCATCGTCTCGCTTGGGACGCCACCCGGCGTCCCATCATATTGCCGAACGGTTGCATGCGCCTCGGACCAGGCCGCGTGCGCGCGATGCCATTCGGCATGCTCGGCTTCCTGCGCTTGCGATTTATCCGGCGGGGCCAACAGCCTGTCTTCCACTTCGTCCAGTACCTTGCGGATCTCCACCAGCTTTTCGGAAGCGACCTGGTGCGTGCACCATGCGCCAAAGGCGGCGTGATGCATCGGCGATGCTGGGTCATTCAGCCGCCCGACCACCTGCTCCATCAGTTCGCTGTTGGCGTTGTCCATCGTGACGATGACACGCTCGATCGCGAGCGACATGTCGCCGATGGCCGTGACGGGGTCGGTCACGGTTGCGGCGATTGCATAGCTGGCCATCGCTCAGCCCTCCCGCGCCATCAGGCTGCCGTTCGACGGGTGCCGGGTGAAAAGGCGCTCGCAGGCGTCGGCAGCGATCACCGCTTCGATCGCGCGCTGCTGACGGGCATTGGTGGCGCGATGCTCACCAGCCAGCGAACGGGCATAGGCGCCGGGGTTGCCGGTACGCAGATGTTGGCGGGCAAGATCGACGGCGCGGCCGGTCGATTTGCTCAGTCCGTTTGAGGCACAGGTGATCTTGGCCGGACGCACGGCGTCCGGTAGGGGGGCAGTAGCCATAGTCGTTCCTCCAGAACGGTTGTGGTTAGGCCCGGCATCGGTGTTGGTAGCACTATGCCGGGCTGTACCCGTTAGCATCGGGTAACGTTGAGCGTTATGCACAACTCTGAACGTCATGTCAACGCTGAGCGTTATCTTGATATTCAAGCGTTTAGGTGGTAGTTCGGAATTATGCTGACACCTTCGACCTGTCGCGCGGCTCGGGCGCTAGTCTCCCTTGATCAAGCCGAGGTCGCTGGACGGGCTGGGGTCGGGGTGTCCACGGTTCGGAATTTTGAGGCAGGTCGATCGGTGCCGATCGCCAATAACTTGTTGGCGATTCAGCGCGCCCTAGAAGCGGCAGGAGTGCAATTTCTTGCTGACGGTGAGGTGACGCCCGGTGGCGCCGGTGTCCGCTTGGTAAAGTCTGAAACTTCCTGACCTGGCAGCCGCCGCCAAGCGGAGCCAGCGTAGGCAATTAACAGCATTATCATAAAGTTGATCTGGCGAAATTGAACGCCGGGGCGCTTGAGGTATTTCGCTTCCATGCCCCGCTCCGATCAAGCCGACTCTTCGCTCCCTCGTTCGTTACGCTTTCTGTCCGGCGGCGGTGAAGCTGCTCGCCTGATCCTCGAACGGGATTGGACCGGACACCCCCTTGGTAAGCCAGAGACGTGGCCTGAGGGACTGAAAGTCGCTCTAAGCCTCCTGCTCAACTCCCCGGAATCCATGATCCTCGCATGGGGGCGGGACGAGCTGACGTTCTTTTTCAACGATACCTACATCCCGCTGCTGGGGCCGCGACGCGACTGGGCGATGGGCACCCCGTTCAAGGACGTGTGGTCGGACGCCTGGGAACAGGCGAAGCCCATCATTGACCAAGCCTTTGCCGGTCAGAGTCAGCGGTTCAATGATTTGCCGTGGAAACTCGACACGGATCGTGGCGCTGCTGACACGTGGTTCACCTTCTCTTATTCGCGTGTCCTGGACGCCGAAGGTGAGATTGCAGGCCTTTTCATCTTCACCAACGAGACGACCGCACGTGTGCTGGCAGATGCTGCGCTGAAGGAAAGCCAGGCCCAGTTGAAGGCCGCGAACCTGATCCTCGAACAGCGGGTGGAAGAACGCACCGCAGAGCGGGACCGCGTGTGGCAGCTTACCAACGATCTGATGGCGACCGCCCGATTGGATGGCTATCTGGTTCAGGTAAACCCGGCGTGGACACGACTGCTGGGCTGGGCAGAAGTCGAGTTTCTTACACGGCCCTTTGTCGAATTCGTCGACGCAGCGGATCATGCTGAAACGGCTCGGGTCGTCGCACAGCTGGCGGCGGGAGAGATCGTCACCGGCTTTGTTGATCGCGTGCTGGCGAGCGACGGCAGCTTTCGCACGATCATGTGGACAGCCGTGCCGGATATAGGTTCCGACCTGTTCTACATCATCGGCCGCGATCTGACCGAGCAACACCGAACAGAAGAGGCGCTGCGTCAGGCGCAGAAGATGGAGGCGGTGGGTCAGCTTACGGGCGGCCTAGCCCACGACTTCAACAATCTACTCACCGGGATGATGGGCAATCTCGAACTCCTTCAGCATCGCGTTGCGCGAGGGCGACTGGAAGATCTGGATCGCTTCATTTTTGCTGCCCAAGGCGCGGGTCGACGCGCCGCCTCACTGACCCAGCGCCTGTTGGCGTTCTCCCGCCGCCAGACCCTCGATCCGCGCCCCACCGACGTCAATCGGCTCATCAACGGTTTAGAGGACATGCTTCGCCGGACGATGGGGCCGGAAACCAGCATGGAAGTGGTTGGCGCCGGGGGCTTGTGGACGGCGTGCATCGATGCAGGGCAGCTCGAGAACGCCCTGCTAAACCTGTGCATCAATGCCCGCGACGCCATGCCTGATGGAGGGCGGCTCACGATCGAGACCGCCAATAAGTGGCTGGATGACCGGAGTGGCAGGGAACGCGACCTGCCCCCAGGGCAGTACCTATCCATCTGCGTCACCGATACCGGGTCCGGAATGGATCAGCACACGATCGATCGTGCGTTCGAGCCATTCTTCACGACCAAGCCGCTGGGGCATGGGACGGGCCTAGGCCTGTCGATGATCTACGGGTTCGCCCGGCAATCGGGTGGGCAGGTCCGTATATATTCCGAGCTCGGTATGGGGACGACCATCTGCATCTATCTGCCGCGTTATGTGGGCGATGCCGAAGATGACGTGGAAGAGATGGTGGCCGCGTTGCCCGATCATGGCAGCGGCACGATCCTTATAGTCGACGATGAAGCGACCATCCGGCATCTGGTCGACGAGGTGCTGGACGAGGTGGGCTACACTGTCATCGGCGCAGCGGATGGCGCAGCGGGCCTAAAAGTGCTCCAGTCCGGTGCGCGTATCGATTTGCTTATCACGGACGTCGGGTTGCCCAACGGCATGAACGGACGACAGGTGGCTGACGCCGGGCGATCGCTGCGTCCCGGCCTGAAGGTTTTGTTCATCACGGGATATGCCGAAAACGCAGCCGTCGGGAACGGGCATTTAGAGCCAGGCATGGAGCTTCTGACCAAGCCGTTCACCCTTGATGCGCTGACCAGCAAGGTGAATGAAATGATGGCGGCAAGCGCATAAAGCTCCACCGACACTGATTCAGTCTATCGGCTGCCCTTGGTGTAACGCTTCACTCCATGAGTCATGATTAGCCTGGCAATCTCACAGCCCCGCATGAGCGCTGTAAGGAGCTAGGGACTGATCCATGTGTTGAACGGCTATGGATGGGCAACGCAAACCTACCGCTGCCGAAAAGGCCGACCACAAAATCACTTCTGAGGTGAATGGTGAGCGCGACAGCTGGCCGGTGCGGCTGATCGGCGCGGCCAGCGAGATCAGTGATCAGCCGCAGATGCGGATAATCTGCGCCGCCACGGTCGCGACTGGTCTCGCCCGGCGGGACCTGCACCTCACCTCAACCGGCCTTAAGATGCTGGCGGCTCACACGCTTGCCACTTGGGCCAAGAGCGGAATTAAATCGGTGATCGACCGCAGGCGCCCGAAAGACGGTGATGATCCACGGGTGCGGGAAGGTGATAGCGACCGGCACGAGGAGAATTCGTTCCCGTCAGGTCACAGCGCCGGTGCGGTCGCAGTCGGAGAGGCAATTGCGCGAGCATATCCAGATCATGCGGTCGCTGCTCGTGGTGCGGCGCTGTCAGTGTCCGTCGTGCAGGTGCCACGCGGAACGCACTATGCTGGCGATGTCCTGGCCGGGATAACCATTGGCCTGATCGCTGAACGCGTGAGCGATGCGGCGATCGATTTAGCGGTGAGATGGGTTAGGCGTGCGCTTGCAGAGCCGCAGCGTTCGATCGGTGGCGACGCCCCGACGCCGGTCATCCGTCTTGCAGGGGCGCTGTCGTCGCCTCGGCTTCAGCACGATAGCAAGGACGTGGGGTCATCCCAATCGCGCTTTATTGACCTGAGTTTATTGCATTAACCCACATGTGAGGCCCTTATGCTTCATGATGCGATGGACCCGTGAGGATCGAGCTACATGACGTCGTGCCTACACGTCTGCGAGACAAAATGGCTCGATGAGCTAGATGGGTGACACCGACCTGCCTGACGGCATCGAGGAGCGCCATGTGGCACCCGTTCGAGGGCTTCGGGCGCACGCCAGCCCGCTCGCATTCATCATACTAGGCACTGCTATGGCAGTTGCGGCGAGTGGGCTGCTTGGCGGCGCGCCTGCGCCCGTAACGGCTGTCTCTGCTCCCGCCGCTTCGTTGGAACTCAAGGTCGCCCGGCCGCTGCGCAGCGGCTTGTTTTTCGAGACCCACATCCGGGTCACCGCCCGACAAGCCATTGCCAAGCCAGTAATCGGGGTGGACGCATCCCTGTGGCGTGATCTGACCATCAACAGCCAGGTACCAGCCCCCGCCAACGAGAGTTTCAAGGACGGTCAGTATCGCTTTGAATACGGTCCATTGAAGGCGGGGGAGACATTGGAGGTCAAAATAGACGGCCAGACAAATCCGCCATTGATCGGGCGCGTAGCAGGAAACATCACGCTTCTGGACGACGATACCCCCCTGGCCAAGGCCCATGTCACCATCCCGGTTTTGCCATAATGGACATCGTCCTACGGGCCTCCGTCACATTCGCGGCGCTCTACCTGTTGTTGCGGTTGCTGGGGAAACGCGAGATCGGCCAGCTGACTCCATTCGAATTGGTGGTCATCGTGGTGATGGGCGATTTGGTCCAGCAAGGCGTCACGCATAACGACTTCAGCCTCACTGGTTCGATTTTGGCGATCGCCACGTTCGCCTTCTGGGCGCTGGTGATGAGCTGGGCGACCTACCTTTCGCCTAAGCTGGAGACGCTGTTGGACGGTCGGCCGCAGGTCATCATTCGGGATGGCGAACTGATCCAAGCGAATCTCCGCCGCGACCGCATCACGCGCGCAGAGGTCGAAGCAGAGATGCGACTGGCCGGTATTGCCCACATGAATCAGGTCGCCTGGGCTATCCTGGAGACACAGGGCAAGATCAGCTTCATCCGCAAAGACGGTGGTGAGGTGAAGCCCGACGACGATGAGGCCGGTGCTGCATAACGTCATCCACTCCGTCACGATGGCGGAAACCCCGTCTCGGATGAATCGTTGGCCAGAGCCTAGGAGAAGACCGATCGCCCATGCCAGCAACGTCGTCTATTGCGACGGACCCAACAGCCCCCACGCTTTCGACATCATCCCGCTTCAGCCGCGAAACGGAACCCTAGATGCGAAATGTCCGATTTGTAGGGGATACGGGCAATGGAACACCGAGATCGATCTGGTCAGCTTCCGATGCAAGCGGGCAATTTGCGATTATTGCCATGGGGCAGGGTGGATCGAGACAGGCAACGACCCGGTTGGGCATGCCGACATCACCATGTCGCCAGAAGGTTATCCGCAATGGGTGATCGCATATGAGCCGCACCAAGATCCGGATCGTCCTATCTCTGATCCGGCGGCCCCGCTGTCGCCCAACCAGATCGATCGCTAGACGGTCGGGGCGATCGTGGCTGGTAAATGCATCAACGGATAGTGACCCACACTGTTGGATGATGGGTGGAATTCGTCTATGGCTATTGGGTGAATCTTGCCCCGATCATAGCCACCTCGATCGGAATCATGCTGTACAGAGGCGTATTGGTTCCGGCTCTCGGCAAGTATCGAGCATGGCGCGACGGCCCTCGTATTAGGACGGCTCGGAGGAATTGGCGGGGGGTATACGTCCCGGATCTTACTATTAAGCGGATAGAACGCTTCGGAATTTTACTCGTCCTAGCCTTGTTCGTTTGCGGCGCGGCAGTGGGCTGGACGATTATGGTCCCCGGCAGATGAACCGCAGGGGGGCAACCACTCCGCCAGGTTTATTGTCCCTACCTAGAGTTCGGGTTCGTTAGATTGTTGCCAGCTTGGTTGACGGTACTGACCCACGGAGCGTTGAACATCATCCCCAGCCGCTTCGGGCGTGACGCTTCGACCAGCGCCTGCCAATCGACATAGCGGCCCATCAGGTCATCGACTGACGACAGCGCCGCACGCGGATTGGTGTCGAACAGGAAAGGTGCCAACGCTTCTGCCTTAGTCTCTGCCTGCTTGCCGAGCCCTAGAGCCAGCCGATCGCGTGCCCAGGTGCCAGCGACACGGGCGGCGGTGCCGGGCAGCGATGCCCCACCAGTCGCCAGCGCCGCACCGGCATGGAGAGAGCCCTCCAGCAGCGGGTTGGTCGAGAAATTAGCGTCCGCGATTTGATTGCGGGCGGTGCGCGAGTTGCCCAGGATGGCATTAGTCGTCTGCTGCAAGCTACCCTCGATGTCACGGGTGCGCAGGAGGCGCGGCACGTTCGCGTTGCCATCGTACAGCGTGTCCAGTCGGGTACGCATAGCAGGCGTGCCCAGGGTCGCCTCGAATGGGTTGGCATTGTCGCGAACACCAGCCGCGCGCTTCAGGAGCGAGTCCTGAAAGCCGAGCCGCATCTGACCCAAATGCTCCGGCGTCTGCTGACCTACCTGCACCGCAAGCTGATCAGTCGGCAGCCCATAGGCGTCCTGGCCCCGAATGAGCGCGTCGCGCGATGCTACCGGCCCTTGGTACACGCCGCGTGCTTGGGCATAGGTCGGGTTGAGGCGGTCCAATTCGGACAGCACATTGTTCTTCACGCCGTTCTGCGCGCGCCCGGCCTCATCAAGGACCAGCCGGTTCGTGATCGGGTTGCGGTACTGCTCCAGCACGTCGTCCATGCCGCGCTTCACATAGTCGAGCGTCTGCGTGGTGTATCCGGGCTGGCGCATGGCTTCCCCGGCTCGGGGTGCGGCGTTGAACGACGCCTCTGCCTGGCGAAGACCTTCACGCGCATTCGCGACACGAGTGCGAGCGCTGTCCAAGCTACCGGCCGGACTGCTGCGCGCCTCGCGATACGCCGCCTGCGCTGCATCAAGATCAGCGCGCGCACGGGCAACGGCGTCGATCTGCTGCGTTGGTGCGGGGTTCAGGCGAACAGTACCATCAGCGTCCTGCACGAACCCCATTTCCATCGGGTTGCGCCGCTCATTGGCGGCGATCGTGCGCGCCCGTCCGGTTGCGCCACGCCCGAACGGTGTATTCAGCAAGCTTTCCAGTTCCGGCGTCGACGTGACCGGCTGGCGATAAGCCTGCTCGTACAGCGGGGCGGCTGCCGTCTGCGCTTGTCGGGTCAGGTCGTCGCTCATCTGGGGGATGTTCGCAGACGGCCCTAGGTCGCGCTCCACCGAACTGACGAAGCGGTCATACTGTCCACGGTTGCGCGGGATCAGGGCATCCTCCGCAATCTGGGACGCGGCCGGGGAACGGCGGACGGCTGCGCCGCCAAGCTCTCGCAAGGCGGGATTCGTGTCGACCAGCGCCATGGGGATGCCGAGATCAGCGGCTTCTGACAGGGGTGTGCGAATGTTGTCCGCGCCAATGCGGTTGATTATGTTCGCAGCGATTGTGTCGGCGGCATTGAGCGGCGTGGCAGAGGGAAGGGGTGCGCGCCCGAAATAAGTTCGGACGGCATTGGTCGCGGTCTGACCGGGCTGAGTGCGGATAGTAGCACCGATGCCGGAGGAAATTCCGCGGCCCACCAGATTGCCAGCCATCCCGCCAACCGCGCCGATGCCTGCTCCAAGGAAGCGATTGTCATTATTCTGGCCTGCACCAGACAGGGTGCCGAACGCGATGTCACCGGCAAGGCTGGGGGACGCGAAGCGCGACGCTAGGCCAGTCGCGCGACTAGCCATCCCCAGACCGTACATCGCCCCCATCGTCCCCAATGTCTCGCCTGCAATGGCAGCATAGGGGTGAGCCGCAAATGCGCCCTGCTTACGGGCGTTCAATTCCGCCAAGTCGCCGCCGCCGAGCATGCTGGTAATTTCGTCGGACGTGCCGCCCAGCACGCCATCAACAGCACCAAGCGTGGCGACACCGGCAGGAGACGATGCAAAATTCTCCCATCCACTGGTGGGTACGTCGCGCGCGCTGTCAAACAGCGAACCCTTGTACTGGGGATGCGCCCGGAGCCACTGCCCGGCCTGAGCCACACGCGCAGGGTCAAGCTCGCCATATCCAGCGGCGCGCGACAGCGTGTTGAGCGTCTCGATGTCTGCGCCCTTACGAAGCAGCTCTGTCAAAGACTGCTCCAGCGCGGGATTCCGCTCGGTTTTCTGGCCGCCCGAGGCGAGCTGTGGGGTGCCGAGGGACGGAGCGCCGATCAGGTTGGGACGCTCTGGCGTCGTGTCGTGCGGAATCGGATTGCCGTAATAGTCCAGCTTCTGCTGCTTGCGACCCAGCACACGTTCAGACAATTCTTGATACCGGGCGCCGGGATGCTCTCCCACGACGTCCATCGCGCTCAAGCCATTCCGGTCTGCAATATCCTTGTAGCGGACGCGGTCGGCAATCAGCGATTGATTGAGCTGCGCCATTCGGTTGGCCATTTCTTCGCGCAGGCGTTGGCGGAACTCGGGACGAAACGTACCCCCAGTCCCCATCTGCTTCTGCAGATTGGCGACCGTTTGATTTGCCCAGGTATCAGCACCCGCTACCGACGCCTGTTCGCTTTCGCGGACGACGCTATTCGGGTCCATAACCTTGGCGTACGCATAGATGAGGTTCAGGTCGCCTGCCGAATCCGCCTTCGATTGCAGGCCAGCGGCATAGCCCGGCAGAGCCTGCATGTACGCCTTGTACGATGGCAGCGTCTCGTAGCTGTTGCGAAGCTGGTTGGCCTGCGTGAACGTGGTATTTCGCTTCTGACTCGCCTGATCCTGGGTGGCTAAGCGGATGCGCTCCTTCTCATTCGCAGCAGCCCGAGCGGCAGCTTCCGCCGCCCGCACGGCAGCATCAGCCGCTCGTTCATCCCGCTTATCTGCTCGCGCGTCCCGGCGCACTGCAAATGGGTCGCGGTTCATCGTGATAGTCGGGTACTGACCGGCTCGTTGGGGCGATCCCTGTGACTGCCCCCAATCCTCCTCCCACGGCATTTTCTGCTGCTGCATCATCGTGCTCCAATCGTGCCGCGACGGCCGAAATAGGGGGTGCGGCCATAGCCGCGCTGTTCGACGTGGATATGATCGCCCTCGTCAAGAATCCGGGCGCTCGGGCCGAAGTAACGGCGGAGGCCCGCAACGCTCGCGCCGACAAAATCAGCCGCGTCGCCACGAACATGCGCGCTGTTCGGCACGCCGCCCACCAAGCGATTACCCTCGACGGTGCGACGGCCGCTCGTCATCCTTCCAGGCGCTGAAAGGGGATCAGCGAAAGGAGGCACCGCCGCCAGACGGTGCACCTCCTACCGGGACCCAACTGTTCCGGTCTTTGGGGTCGCCACCCTGGAAACGGTATCCATTACGGATCATGCCCACCGAGGGGGCAGAGGATGCCGGTTGGGGATCAGCATTGACGCCAGTGCGCGGCATGAAGGTCTTCGTTGGATTACCAGCGGCGTCGAAGCCATCAACAGCGACCAACGGGGGCGCAGCCATGCTCTCCGCCCGCTGCCGGTATAGATTCTGGCCTTCAGTCGAGCGCGGGTCGATACCTGCGGCTGTGATATATTGGGTGAAATTGTCGTCGGGATGGGCCTGTTTCCAGATCTGCTGCTGCACCCAATTTTGCCACTGCCAATTATGGTCTTGCTCACGCTGAGCATTCTGAAGACGAGCCTGTTCGAGCTCGAATGCCCGTTGGCGTTGGTCGCGCTGCGCGGTCTGGTAAATCGGCTGACCGGCAAGCGCGTCGGCTATCCCACCGACGACATCCTGCCAGCCTCCGCCGCGCGAGAAAAATCCGGGCTTGGCAGGCGTGCCAGCTGTAGGCGCCCCAGACCCTTGCGCGGGCGGGAGGGGCATGCCTGGCGGCAACGCAGATGGGGACGCGGGTTGAGTAGTCGATGGCGAGAAGCCGCGGAACATCATGCCTGGCACAGTTGAAGCCGCCGCAGGCAATACGGGAAAAGCCGATCCCCACGGCATCAGCACGATCCCGCGCAATTGGTCGAAGCAAGAATATCCGGTCGATCAGCCGCGACGATTGCAATCGCCCGTGGATCTGTACCGCCAATCACCGACTTGAGATAATCGGCAGCGCCAGGCTCTTTCGCGTCGACCAACGAAAGCAGATTCCGAAGCGCCGTTGCCGCCTCGCCAATACGGCGATCGGCCGTGCCCTGGGTAGGCGTCTCGCAATTTGTCCGCATGATCTCGACGCCTGCATGTCGAAGCGCCATCGCAGCGTCGCCCGTTGCTTTGCCGAACAGGCCGATCACATCGAGGAGGGCAACGGCATCGCTAGTCGCAAGGCCGCCAGTCAGCACCGTCTGGATCGTAACGTCAAAAATGCTGATGATCGCCTGAGCGTCACCTTTTGCCGCCGCCCTGAGGCATTCATCTTCAGCAGCGACATCGTCACGACGGCCGTTAAACTCCCATTCTGCTGCCATCGCAGACGCAGCAGGGGACAGAGCTTCAGCCGCCATGCTCAACTTCGCTGCCGCATTCTCGTCCCCGAGCAGCGCGGCCTGCTCGAGGCGAAATATTGCCTGAGCCCCGACATAGTCGGCCTGCATCTCGAAGCCACGCTGGCGGGCATCAATCGCGAATGCGGTCAGGACGTCAGCCAAGCCAATCAAATTTTCGGCATTAGGCTGCGTCGCCGCAGCAAGGCGCGTCCAAAACATGGCATGGGCCAATGCTGAGTTCCAACCCATCTGGCCTTCGTTGCCGCTCTTCACGGCACGATGCGCCATGTTGATATAGCCGCTGGCATCGCCGTGCGCGGCCTGTCGCATAAGGTTCTGGAAAATCGCGTCGCTCATAGTTTGAACCCTCCAGCAGCCCAGCCCGCCAAGCCGGACCCGGCAAGCGAGGACAGCATCGTCCCCAAGCTCTGTTTTTGTGTCGTCGTCGTGGAATCGCCCCAGAGGCTGTTGGTCCCGCCCGCATATTGCGAGGCAACCGACTGAGGCAGGCTGACCGTGCCCGATAGGTAGGCGAGCAACCCGGCAAGGTTCTGATTGCCTGCGGCGGATAGGCTTGCAGCCGTCCCCGCGGCGTTCTGCTGATACCCGCGTTCGGTATTGTATTGAGCCGCCCTAGCCGCCGTTTCATTCTCCGCGAGTTGCCGACCAAGAAGCTGTGTCTGCGCGCTGCCACCAGCCAGACCCCGCGTGCCAATCGCGCTGTTCACCTTATCGGCAACGTGAGAATTGCTGTTGGCAATCATCTGGTCGAAGAAGGGGTTGGAATTTAGAAAATTCCCACTCAGGACCGACTGCGTGTAATTATTCGCTGCACCCAGCGTTGGGTTGTTGAATGTCTGCCCCAAGACGGTCGGAAGGTTGGCTTGGAGCGTATTTACCGCTTGATTGGCGAGCGCCGACGATTGGCCATAGGCACTGTCCAAGGCGCTACTAGCAGTATTCATGTGGGGCAGCGCGAGTTTCGACGGCCCGGTGGTTGAAGTGGTCTTGCCGCCCATTATGCAGGCACCTTCATGATGTCGCCATGCGCGGCGATTTTCGGGAAGACGCGCTGCCAGCCCTTCCGGCCGGTCCATTGCACGCCGATCATGCCAGTGTTTCGGGCAGCCTCACGGAGCGCGGCCATGCCCCAAGCTGCCCAGGTTTTGTATTCGCGACCTGCCGCTGCGATAATTTCCAGAAATTCGCCGCCGCACGTGACCGCCGACCGGACTATCGCATACGCCAGGAGACGCGGATCGCCTTCCCTCCCGATTACGACAAGCTGCATGGTGTCATCAGCTAGCCCGCATTCGATGCTTGGCCAGTCCAAGCCCCCACGTGACATTGCAGGGTCAAGCGCCGCACGCGCAGCTTTCCAGCCCGCGTCTTGCAACGGCTTCCTGATATACCCGATCTGCAATGAAGTCGTGCCCATGCCATCCTTTCCGAGTGGAGATGGCTGCGCAGGGAGCGCTGGGCACGGATGAAACTATGCCAGAAATACTTCCCACTGGCAATATGTTCGGTTGCTAAATTGTTGATGATTTGAGTTTCGCGACCAATACGCGCGCGCGTGCGAGGTGATGATTATCGACATCAGGAATGCAGCGCTTAAGAGGGTTTATTGCAACAGCGATAAGCTCTCCCCTGATGCGCTCGGTCTCTTCACGGGCTTGGTGATGATTATCCGCATGATGACGTTGTCATCGCCGATAGGGCCATTCTCTGCTTCATAGGCAGCGATCGCATCTTCTCGGCTTTCCTCCTCATAATGGCGGATACAGTGCCAGCGCGGCACTGAAGACGGATGCGCCCGTTCCAGCGCGCCGATGCGCTTGCTCAGCGGGCTCATGCGGCTGCTCGCAGGGCAGGGGCAACCGGGATCAGGATGATCGCATTCGTCACCGCGGGATTGCCATCGTCGTCGGGGAGAGGGCCGTGTTCAGCCACATGGCGAGCGATAGCGTCGTCCGTCGTTTCGTGCAGATGTGCACAGATCAGCGGGATAATCATTGGCTTCGTCCTCCGGGTTTTCGTTTCCAGCGCCGCCACCCGGCGCCTGTGGTTTATGCCTGCAACCACGACCTTGCCTCCTTCGAGATGCGTGACCAGTCGACGGGCATGGTTGCTGCCGTCTCTCGCTCAGCGACTGTGCGCTCTTCGCTGGTCAGGGTGTGCCCCAGCCATGCACGGGCCGCGAGAGACATACCGCCACCGGTCGTCCGCGCTTCCAGTGCCGCAAGTCGTTTCCCGATCATCATGCCTTTTCCTCCAATGCCGCGATCCGGGCTTCCAAATCGCCAGTTTCGACGATTGCCTTGTGTGCCGTCAGCAGGGCCATGATGCGTCCGGCTTCGTCCGGTGTGACGTCGCCTGCGGATATTGCCGCCAGAACCGCCGCTGACGCCGCGACCGCATCGGCTGCCGATCGCACCGGGGGCAGCTCGATCGATACCGGTGCGTCCCGACGGGGTGGGGCCAGACGATCCAAGCACAGGCGAAGGGCAACGGTGTCGCCCTCCAGCGCCTTGTCGATCGCCGCCTTTGTCAGGGCTTCGTGCTGGCCTTCCAGCAGCGCCTCTATGGCGCGCGTGACGCGATGGCGTGCACCTTTCGGTTTGCCTGGGTTGCCCTTCTCGAACGGCTTGCCACGCGTATTTGCGCGCTCAGTTCGCGGATCAGGCGTCATGAGCGCTGCTCCCGGCCAATAGTCGCGTCCGGCTTGGTCCGTCGCCTATTGGCGCTAATGGCACTATTGGCAGAGCCTGCGCGTCCGTCACGGGGTTCTCCATTTTATATAGATAGATAGAAGTCTTTTTAGGGGACGACGCGAGGGCGGGGGCGGACAGAGAACCAGACGCAGCGTCCGTGCCAATAGGGCCGTTAGTGCCAATAGCCCCGTTCACCGGCCGATCTCCCACAGCATCACCGGGTCCACGAAGGTCGTGTTGGGTCGACCCCAGCGTTCGAGATAATAGACGTCGTCGGCTGTGAACGCGCGGTGGTCGTCCATCGCGACGATCGACCGTCCCGCTATCCAGACCGCGAGCGACAGCCATTCATTGCTGCCATGCGGGCCGATGCCGAACACGTCGTGCTCGGTCCAGCCCATCGACAGCGCGGTGGTCGCCCAGCCTTCGGACGCCAGCCGGATCGCGTCGGCAACAGTCGCGTGCCATTCGTCGTTGCTGGCCAGCCGAGGTGGCTTTTGCTTCGCGAGCGCCCGAAGTCCGGCTTCTATAACGGCTGGCAGGCCATAGGCCGATGTGCGGGTGCATGTTGGCACCGAGTCTGCCAGCGCTGCCGCTGCTGATTGTCGCCAATTACCCACGACCTGCACCATGCACTGCCGGATTGACGAGGTGGTCTTTGCGTTGACGTCCTGGCGCATTGCCGCTGCGGCTCGGGGCTTCCCGCAACCAACCCGCTTCCTCGAGAGCGGCACATGCCGCTTCGACATCGCTGGCCACTTTCAGCGTCGGCAGTCGGGCGTCTCGCCGCAATTCTCGACCATTGATGCGCTGCAAGCCCTCCTTGAGAATGAAACGAGCCAAGGCCGCTGCGTCCTTCTCAACCGGCGGCAGAGCGGCATCGCCAAAGACCCGCCGCGCGTGAGGCTTCAGATAATCCTCGATCAGCGTCAGGGCGTTGGTCAGGGACAGCACTGAGACGCAGGACGGTTCGCGTCCGCCAGCGTCCGCCCAGGTCAGATACTCTAGCGTCAGAGCAAGGCGAAGCGCCAGGCCACGCGCCTTGCCCGCCCAGGACGCATAAAGACCTGCCGCTTGCCGCACGTCCGCGTCGTTGTCAGCGATCCATTCCTCGAAAATATCAGCTGCGCAGGCATCAAGCGGAATGGTCACCGTCTCGTCTGCGGGGCGATATATCTGCTGAAGGCGGCGATAGAGCCGATCCAAGCGCGCAGTGTCAGCGATCTGACGCGGGCGGCTGAAGCGGATCGCTTCCGGCCATACCCACATGAATCGTGCCACAAGGCCATCGTCCGATACGCCAAGTAGAGCGTCCCGCAGCTTGTCCGGCTGAATGCCGCCCAGGACGCTGACGCCGTTGAACGGGACGACGAGTGGCTTGGTCTGGCTTTTCCGGTCGACGACGAAATGCCGCCCGCCGTACGCCTCGAGCCAGAACGCCCGGCCACCAGGGGAGTAGCGCTCGAAGCTGTCCAGCCATCCGGCCAGCTCGTCACGCAGGTGCAGCGTCCCGTTGACGTTACCGGCCAGGATCGATGCCATTTCCTCTGGCGTCGAATCCTGAACCATCAGACGCGGGCGCTGCGGCGCCTCCGGGGCGTCGGCTTCCTCGGGCATATCCGGGGTTTCGGCATTGTCTTTGGTCGCCTGCTTTACCCTGTCCTCCCACTGCTTCCGCTCTGCTTTGGCCCGCTCCGCGACCGTGGCATGATTCATAAGGACGGCACGGTGCTGCTCGGCCAGCTCACCTTCCATAGTGCGCAAGGGGAGGGTGGCGGCATCGATGCCGGGTGACTTGTTGGACGATGGGTCACCGACAAGACCGCCCCACAAGATACAAGGCTGGTCGAACCCCTCCCACGCGGAGACCCAGCGCTTACCGCCGATTAGCGATGCCGCAACGGTCAGGACGCCGATCGCGACATAGTCGACTGGCGCGCCTTTGCCCGCCGCCAGATCCCGGATCAGCGGCATCAGGTCGCCCAGCACATCGCCCGGGAAAAGTGGAGCGGGCGCCAGGCTAGCGCGCGTAACCGACATGTCGGGCGTCGACCATCCAGCGGTGCGACCCGAGGTCGCGTACCCTTCGAAGGGCATTGAGGTGAACGACTCTGCGTCGTCGAACCGCGATTGCATGGATGCCGCGCTCATGACCGCGCCCCCATCAACTCATCGTTGAAGTCTTTGTATGGCGGGTTCGGGCGCATGATCCGCACCGCCAGGCCTGATGCGGTGAACGCCTCTGCCGCTTTGGCCGCCGCGACGGACCCAGCAGCATCGCCATCGGCACCAATGACGATCGCCCGCGTCACGTCTGCGAACGTCATCTGCGGCATCATCGAAGTGCCTGCCGCCACCCACACCGACCGCCCTAACGCCTGGGCAAGCGTCAGACCGTCCTCGAGTCCTTCCGTGACCAGCATACTGGCGGCGGGCGGCCCGAGTTGGATCGCGCCACCGATCACCTGACCCAAGCTATACTTCACCTTCGGCCTTGGGTCGGAATCTGTTGGCGTGGTGGCTGCCTTGCGCCCATTCTCGGTCAGATAGGTGCGCTGGACGCCGACCAGTTGCCCGGCCGGGTCGGTGACGATGGCGACCAGGGCTGGAAGCGGTGCAGGGCCGTTCGCAGCCAACAGGCCGTTGCCGTCGATCTTCGGGGGAGCTATCCGAGCGAACCGCAGAGTATGCGGCAGCGGCATCGTGATGCCACGCGAGCGCAGGTACGCTTCCGCCGGAGTGCCATCGATCGAGACAGACGAATCCACGATCCGCTGAGCCACCGCCCGCATACCGGACTTCGGCTTGGCAGGAGCGCGCTGCTGTTCGAGTTCCCGCAGGACGCCGCCGTCAAGCATGTCGATCGCCTCGATCAGCGAAACCCTGTAGGATGCCTTTACGAAGTCTAGGACGTCGCCGGTCCAGCCACACCCGAAGCAATGGGCGCGTCGATCATCCTGATAGATCGTGAACGAAGGTGTCCTGTCAGGGTGAAACGGGCAGCATGCTTTCCATTCCCGGCCCGCACGCTGCAGCTTCACGCCTGCCTTCGCAGCAACACCTGACAAGGGGAAGCGGTCGCGGATGCCGCTCACAATGCGAGCCAGCTCGTTACCTTCCATACGGTGCCGATGGTTGCGATTGGGATCAGAATTCATATTGATCCTCCATCGGCTTGGCTGACGCGCGTTGATCGGCAAGCGCGTCATCACAGATCTCGACATCGCAGCCACCGAGGTAGACGTCGCGGTTCAGGGCATAGGCCACAGCGATCGCATCGCGACCATCTGCGAACGGTCCCGAGAAATTGCCCCAGCTATCACCGGACGAACTTTCGTGCCCGACCTGAAAGCCAGTAACCTTGCTCCCCATCACGCAGATTGTCCCACGGTATGGGAGGCGGGGCAGGCGCATAGGAATGATACAGGCGCTCATGCGACACCCCCGGGACGTACTGCGTCCGTGACATAGTTGAAGCGACGGGGCCTTTGGCCATCTGCTTGGATGACCAGAGTGAGCCCCATCTTCGTCGCGCTGTTGATAGCGACGCGGACCGCGTCACCGTAGGGACGCGCGGTTGCCAACCGGTCGAAGAACGACAATTTTTTGCCGCTCAAGACCTGCCTGATGACGCACCAACGCGGCCCGTCGACCTGCCGGAGCAGGACGAAAAGGGTTTTGTCCTCGGGCCCGCTCATGCGTGCGGGTCCTTTCGGTCGAGGGCCATGATCCGCCAGACGATAGCCTTCGCTCCGCTGACGTTGCGACGACGCAAGCCAGTATCGAAGATCGCCTTGCGGTCCTTCAGTGCCGTGAAACGGGGCTGCAAGCTGTACCGGGGATACCCGGCGGCAGCGCAGGTCTCGTCAACCGTCAGGCCATCGGGATGTGCATGCAGCGTTTTCATGACGATGCGCTCGAGATGACCGGCGGCGTCCGCAATGGATGCCCATGCTGCGGCTGAAGTGTCTGTTTGACGCATCACCGCATCCCCTCATTGCAAGAGGGAAGGGCACCCCAATGCAGGGCCGCGATCAGTTCGGCACGAGCACCAACAATGCCATGCAATGCTGACAATCGTTGAATACGGAGAAGAGAGGTGCTATCTACAACGTCGCTGTCGTTGAAGTAATTCGTGGTGCCCCGCGGACCCTGCCAGGTCTTGCGGGGCGCTTCGTTTTCAGGACGAAGCGCAACCTTTGCGGTGACCATTGCGGGTCATGCGGCCTGGCTGATGAGGGCGCGGATGCTGTCGGTTTTCACAAGCGTCCGGCGACCGATCTTCACCGTTTGCAAGCGCCCCTCACCGATGAGCTCGTAAATCTTGGTTGAACCAAGCCCAAGGGCCTTCTTGGTGTCTGCAACCGTGATAGTGACAGGTTCCATGTCGCGGCTTCCCAGGTCGTGAACCGCGCCTTCGCGGTCCTTCGTGACCGCTCGCCAATGTTCACAGATGTCCGCGCTCAGGGAGTGGCGTTAATTAAGGGAGATTTGTCAGCCTTCGTCGCTGCGGAAGGTTGCCGATCCTAATCCGTGCCAATTTTTCCAAAATTCCCGGTTTGCGCTTTCCAATCGTTCACGCGCCCGGAGACGTTTGCGGTGGCGTAAATCTAGGTGCAATCGTGAACTCGTTTGGCGTAACGCGCCGCCATGCAGCCGCTGTCGCCCTCGCTTTTTTTGAAGTGAAGACAGGCATTCCATGCAAAATTTGCGGACTGCCGGCGGCAAGAACGCTTTCAATCCACCGAACATCATGCCGCCGCTAACCTTGGCGGCAAACCATTGTACGTCCTCCCGATCTAGCTCAACGCCGACCGCCACGTGTCGACTTGCGCGACGTTTGCGATTGGCCACCGCTGCGAACGTGTTCACCAGTTCCAACCGTATGCCGTTCGCCAGTGTGACGGAATTTGATAGCGGGACGCCCCAAAGCGGAGGGGGGAGCGTGGGCAACCACGCGGCAATTAACCGAGCTTCAATGGGGCTGACGCTCACCACCAATCTGCCAGCCTTTGGCATCAATCGGTCCCCACACGAGCTGACGAGGAATAACGTCCCCACGCCTCCAGCAACCCCCGCCGCATGTCGAGGAACTTGGCGCGCTTGTATGCGCGGATCACCTTGTCCGGCACGACGTGCGCCAGGGCGGCTTCGGCAACCGCATCGGGCACCTCGGGCATCTTCTCGGCTGCCCAATCTCGGAACGAGCTGCGGAAGCCATGCACGGTATAGGCGTGTCCCGCGTCCCGCAGGGCCTTGCTCAGTGTCATATCAGAAAGCTGCTCACCTTTACGATTGGGGAAGACGAGGTCGTCAGGCTCGTGCCCGCCTTCCTCGAAGATCTGCTTCAGCAGCGCGACCGCTGGCTTGCTCAGCGTGACGGTATGGGCGGTCCTGGCCTTCATCACCTCGGGCGGCCGGTGCCACTCTGCCTTATCAAGATCGAAATGCTTGCGCCGTGCCGACCGTACCTCACCCGAGCGGGCGGCCGTCAGGATCGTCAGCAATAGCGCCTGGCGTCCTTTGGTCGGTGCCCCGGCATTCAGCTGTGCCACGACGACTGGCACCTGATCATATGGCATGGCGGAGTAATTCCCGCCCTGTGCCTGTTTGGCCAAGCCGACCGTCACCGACTTGCGCGGCGCCTCACTCTTCCGCCATCCCTTCGACTTCGCGAAGTCCAGCACCTTACTGATGCGGAACCGCACCTTCCGCGCCATGTCGGTCTTGCTGGTCCAGATTGGCGCGACAGCGTCCCGGATATGCTCGGCATCGATCCGGTCGACGCGCATCTTGCCCAAGGACGGATAGGCGTGATTCTTGAGCGAGCTGAGGAAGACGGTCGCGGTCTTCTCCGACCAGCCGCTCTTGAGCGCTTCGTGTGTCGCTTTCGCTGCTTCCTCGAATGTCGGTACCTTGCGGCGCTCGCGGTCACGTTCCGCGATCGGGTCGAGCCCAGACTTGGCGGCAGTGCGCAGCAGTCCCGCTTTCTCCCGCGCCTCGCTGAGCGTCAGAACTTTTTTGTGCAGGATGGGAATGGCGATCGGGGGAGGGGTGTTGCGATCCGCTCCGACGCGACTGGTCGTGTCAACCGAGCCCAAGCCAATATCCCGCCGCTGTCCATCGACCTGTACGCGCAGCAGCCAGGACTTTGCGCCAGTCGGCTTGGCAAGCAGGTACAGACCATCACCATCGGCATGGCGTCCCGGCTTGGCGTTCTTGACCGACAGGGCTGTCAGCTTGCCCATAATTCTCCCTCAACCGTTCCCTCACTATATCGCGGCTTATAGCGAACGTCTACGAACGATTGCGGAACAAATGGCCTTTATCTGTTCTCACCATAGGAGGGGGAGCGGTCGGGAACGAACGGCAGCGGTCAACTAGTTAGATACCGGCCAGGGGCACCATCACTCAACCGTAAAAACCTGCGTAAAACAGCGGTTTGACAGGACGGTTAACAAACAGCGCGGCTCGGTTCGATGGGGTGGAATGGTCCCACGACACCTTAATTTGCGTC
>Ga0308159_1001357_pt1 | contig 36450 bp, 30 predicted proteins | sample PhyCR1_FD_201040 | JGI IMG/M metagenome (GOLD analysis project Ga0308159, IMG submission 201040) | Phyllosphere microbial communities from UC Gill Tract Community Farm, Albany, California, United States - DLSLC.R1 | ecosystem: Host-associated > Plants > Phyllosphere > Unclassified | place: USA... | reverse complement strand
GTCTGCTTGGCGACCAGTTCCTGCACCGCCTGGGGCGACTGGCGCCATTTCAGGTCGGGATTGCGGCGCAGCGTGCCCAGGCTGGAGCAGGGTGCATCGACCAGCACGCGGTCGATCTTGCCGGCCAGGCGCTTGATGCGCTCGTCGCGCTCGTGCGCGATCGCGGCGGGATGCACGTTGGAGAGGCCGCTGCGCGCCAGCCGGGGCTTGAGCGCGTCGAGCCGGTGCGCCGACACGTCGAACGCGTACAGCCGGCCGGTGCTGCGCATGGCCGCGCCGATGGCGAGCGTCTTGCCGCCCGCGCCCGCGCAGAAATCCACCACCATCTCGCCGCGGCGCGGCTGCAGCAGCAGCGCCAGGAGCTGGGAGCCTTCGTCCTGCACCTCGATGGCACCGCGCACGAAGGCGTCCAGCCTGGTGAGCGGCGGCTTGCCGTCCACGCGCAGGCCCCAGGGCGAGTACGGCGTGGGCTCGGCGGGAATGCCGGCCTTGGCGAGTTCCTTCTGCACGTCGGCGCGCTTGGCGTTCAGGTCGTTGACGCGCAGATCGAGCGGCGCCGGCTGGGCCAGGCTCTCGGCAAGGGCCCAGAAGCCGTCGCCCACCTGCCGCCTGAGCGGCTGCACGAGCCACTCGGGCAGGTTGTGGCGGTGGGGCTCCAGCAGATCCGCCGCGGGCACGGCGTCGCACTGGTCGAGCCAGAGCTTCTCGGCATCGGTGAGCGCGCTCTTGAGGAAGTCGCGCGGACCGTGGAAGCCCAGGATGGCGAGGCGCCGCTCGCGCGGGCCGGAGCCGGAGCGTGCGAGCTGCTCGAACAGCAGCTTCTTGCGCAGCACCGTGTAGGCGGTTTCGGCGAGGGTGGCCCGCTCGCGCGGACCGAGCGAGCGGTGGTCCCGGAAATAGCGGGACACGACCGCATCGGCGGGGTGTTCGAATTGGAGGGTGAGCCTGACGAGTTCGGCGCAGGCGTCCAGAAGGGCTTTCGGGTGCATGGGGGGATTGTCCCATCCACGCGCCCCGCACGGCCGATGCCCTGCCGGCCCGGCGCACAATCCGGCCATGCACAGCCCCTCCCATCCCGACGGCGAATTGCCGCCCCTGCCTCCCACGCCCCCCGGCCTGTACCGGCACTACAAGGGCATGCTCTACGACGTGGTCGGCACCGCCCGGCACAGCGAGACGCTGGAGCCGATGACGGTGTACCGCGCGCTCTACGGCGAACGCGGCCTGTGGGTGCGGCCCGCGGCGATGTTCGCGGAGACGGTGACGATCGACGGACAGGAGCGGCCCCGCTTCGAGTTCGTCGGTCAGGCGGCGGACGCGGGCTGAAACTGCCATCCTGCGGCGGCCTTCCCTCGGGGTGCGGCCGCACCACGGAAGAGCCGCCCGCCCCTGGCCGCGCACGCCGGGACCGGTTTTTCCCGCAACCCGCGGGCCCCCTCTCCTTCCCCTGCGCAAGGCGCGTGCCGGTCATCCGCGCGGCCGGCGTCCTACAGCCCCGCCCCGCCCTCGCGCCTTACCTTGAAGGCATTCGCGACGCCGCGCTCCGCCCCGCATTCCCGATGCCGCCCGAGCGCCCGCGCCGTCTGCCCGCCCCCGGGCGTTTCGACACGAGGAACTCCACCATGGACCATCTGCTGCAGGGAATGTTCGGCGAGAAATCGCTCACCAAAGTCGCCGGGATCTATACCGAGCGCGACCAGGCCGACGCCATGGTCGGCCGCGCGCTGCGGCTGCCCGGCATGCAGCGCACGCAGGTGCGGCTGCTGGGCCCGCAGGATGCGCGCGCGTCCCGGCGCGACCTGGTCGCGCGCAGCCTGGAGCCCGAGCAGGCCGGCATCTTCCGCACCCTGATCCGCTCGCACGTCGTGACCGGCCTGGCCGGTGCGGTGGCGGGCGTGCTCTTCTACGCGTGGCTGCTGCGCGGCGGCCAGCCCATGGTGGCGAGCAGCCCGCTGCTGGCCTTCATCGCCATCGTCGGTTTCGCGACCACCTTCGGGCTGCTGGCGGGCGGGCTGGTGACGCTGCGCCCGGACCACATCCGGCTGATCTCGCAGGTACGCTCGTCGCTGCGGGCCGGGCACTGGGCCGTCGTGATCCATCCGACGGATTCGCACCAGGCGCTGGTGTCCCAGGACCTGCTGGAAGGCAGCGGGGCCGAGAAGGTCATCTCCACGCTGTGAGCGACGCAAGGGCGGCGTTCGGCCTCAACGGCCGGCGCCCGCCAGCAGCAGCTGCAGCACGGCGGCCGGGTAGATGGCGTGCTCCTGCGCCAGCACGCGCGCGGCCAGCGCTTCCGCCGAGTCGCCCGGCAGCACGGGCACCACACCCTGCGCCAGGATCGGGCCTGCGTCCAGTTCGGGCGTGACGAGGTGCACCGTCGCGCCCGCCACCCGGCAGCCGGCGTCGATCGCGCGCTGGTGGGTGTTCAGGCCGGGGAAGGCCGGCAGCAGGGAGGGATGGATGTTGACCAGCCGGCCCGCGTAGTGCGCCACGAACCCGGGTGTGAGGATGCGCATGAAGCCCGCGAGCACCACCAGGGCCGGGTCGTGCGCATCGATCTCGGCCGCCAGCGCGGCGTCGAATGCCTCGCGCGAGGCATGGGCCCGGTGGTCCACGGACCCGGTGGCGATGCCCTCCTGCCGCGCCCAGGCGAGGCCGGCCGCGTCGGCCCGATTGCTCAGCACGGCCGCCACGCGCACGCCATGGCGGGCCGCCCAGCCGTGCGCGCGCGCGGCCCGCACGATGGCTGCCATGTTGGAGCCTCCGCCCGAGATCAAAATCACGATGTTCTTCATGGGGCGCGGATTATCGCCGCGTCCCTCTTCCCCCCGTTCCTGCCCCGTTACACCACGACCGGACCCACCATGCCCTTCGATCCCCGCCTGCAACCCCTCGACGCCGCCGAAGCCCGCGTGCTCGGCACCCTCATGGAGAAGGCCCGCACCGTGCCCGACAGCTACCCGCTCACGCTGAACGCCGTGGTGACGGGCTGCAACCAGAAATCGAGCCGCGATCCGGTGACCACGCTGTCGGACGCCGAGGTGCAGGAGGCGCTGGACAGCCTGCGCCGCCGCGCCATGGTGGTGGAGATCGGTGGCCAGCGCACCACGCGCTGGGAGCACAACTTCCCGCGCGCGGTGGGCGTTCCCGACCAGTCGGCCGCCCTGCTAGGCCTGTTGATGCTGCGCGGCCCGCAGACCGCCGGCGAGCTGCGCATCAATGCCGAGCGCTGGCACCGCTTCGCGGACATCTCCTCGGTGGAGGCCTTCCTCGACGAGCTGCAGTCGCGCAGCGAGGAAAAGGGAGGCCCCCTGGTGGCCCTGCTGCCGCGCGCCCCGGGCGCCCGCGAACCGCGCTGGACGCACCTGCTCTGCGGCCCCCTGAGCGCCGCCGACATGGCCGCGCAGGCCGCCCAGGCCACGGCCTCCGCTTCCACGGCCTCCTCCGCGCGCACCGCCGACCCGGCGCTGGCCGAGCGGGTGGGGGCACTGGAGGCCGAGGTGGCCGCGCTGCGCGGATCGCTCGCGGCCCTGTGCGGACAGCTCGGGGTGTCGCTCCCCGGACAGCCATAAAAAGCACGACCGTGCTACAAATTGCGGTATCGCGCTGGCCACGTCGGCGCTCACACGGAGACACCGCATGGACCTTGCTTTCACCCCCGAAGAACAGGCCTTCCGCGAAGAGATTCGCGCGTGGGTCCGCGAACACCTGCCGGCCGAGACCGCGCACAAGGTACACAACGCCCTACGCCTGACGCGCGACGACCTGCAGGGCTGGGCGAAGATCCTCGGCAAGAAGGGCTGGCTGGGCTTCGGCTGGCCCAAGCAGTTCGGCGGCCCCGGCTGGACCGCCGTGCAGAAGCACCTGTTCGAGGAGGAGTGCGCGCTGGCCGGCGCGCCGCGCATCGTGCCGTTCGGCCCGGTGATGGTGGCGCCGGTCATCATGGCCTTCGGCTCGCCCGAACAGCAGCAGCGCTTCCTGCCGGGCATCGCGAGCGGCGAGGTCTGGTGGAGCCAGGGCTACAGCGAGCCCGGCTCGGGCTCCGACCTGGCCAGCCTCAAGACGCGCGCCGAGCGACGCGGCGACAAGTACATCGTCAACGGCCAGAAGACCTGGACCACGCTCGGCCAGTACGGCGACTGGATGTTCAACCTCGTGCGCACCAGCACGGAGGGCAAGCCGCAGACCGGCATCAGCTTCCTGCTGCTGGACATGAAGTCGCCCGGCGTCACCGTGCGGCCGATCAAGCTGCTGGACGGCGAGTGCGAGGTCAACGAGGTGTTCTTCGACAACGTCGAAGTGCCGGCCGAGAACCTGATCGGCGAGGAGAACAAGGGCTGGACCTACGCCAAGCACCTGCTCTCCCACGAGCGCACCAACATCGCCGACGTGAACCGCAGCAAGCGCGAGCTGGAGCGCTTGAAGCGCATCGCCAAGACCGAAGGCGTGTGGGACGACCTGCGTTTCCGCGACCAGATCGCGCTGCTCGAAGTGGACATCGTGGCGCTGGAGATGCTGGTGCTGCGCGTGCTGTCGGCCGAGAAATCGGGCAAGAACTCGCTGGACATCGCCGGCCTGCTGAAGATCAAGGGCAGCGAGATCCAGCAGCGCTATGCCGAACTCATGATGCTCGCCGCCGGCCCGTATTCCCTGCCCTTCATCGAAGAGGCCATGGAGGCCGGCTGGCAGGGCGATGCGGCGATGGGCGCGCTGGGCGGCTACCCGGGCGGCACCGTGGCGAACGCGCCGCTGGCCTCGACCTACTTCAACCTCCGCAAGACCACGATCTACGGGGGGAGCAACGAAGTCCAGCGAAACATCGTCGCTCAGACGGTGCTGGGCTGATTTTTCTTCCGGGGGAGCGACGATGTTTCGCTGGCGCGATAACACGGCTCCCCCGTGCCCCCTCCGCGAGGGGGTTCCAGTATGAGCTTCGCTGATCTTTGAGGGGGGCGCGAATGCCCTGCCACGAATCGGCTTTAGGAGACGAGCATGGATTTTGATTTTTCCGATGACCAGCAATCTTTGCGCGATGCGGTGCGGCGCTGGGTGGACAAGGGCTATGCGTTCGAGCGGCGCCGCGGCATCGTTGCGGCGGGCGGTTTCGACCGGGCGGCGTATGGCGAATTGGCGGAACTGGGCCTGACGGCGCTGACGGTGCCGGAGGCGCACGACGGGCTGGGCCAGGGCGCGGTGGACGCGATGGTGGCCATGGAGGAACTGGGCCGCGGCATCGTGCTGGAGCCGCTGGCGCAGACCTTCGTGGCGAGCGGCGTGCTGTCGCAGTGCGCGCCGGAAGCCGTGCAGGCCGCGTGGCTGCCGCGCATCGCGAGCGGCGAGGCGCTGGTGGTGCTGGCGCACCAGGAGCGCAAGGCGCGCTACCGGCTGGACGTGTGCGAAGCCCAGGCCACCGGCGCGGGCGACGGCATCGCGGTGTCGGGCACGAAGAGCCTCGTGCCCGCGGGCGACCAGGCCGATGCCTTCCTGGTGCCGGCGCAGCACCAGGGCCGCATGGCCCTCTTCCTCGTCGAGCGCGGCGCGCGGGGCGTGGCCACGCGCGGCTACGTGACGCAGGACGGCAGCCGCGCGGCGGAGGTTCAGTTCGATGGCGCGCCGGCCACGCTGGTCGCGGAAGACGGGCTGGCGGCGCTGGAGCTGGCGGTGGACATCGGCATCGCCGCGGCCTGCGCCGAGGCGGTGGGCGTGATGGACCAGACCGTCGCGCTCACCGTGGACTACATGAACCAGCGCAAGCAGTTCGGCGTGCCGATCGCGAGTTTCCAGGCGCTGCGCCACCGCGTGGCCGACATGAAGATGCAGCTGGAGCTGGCGCGCTCGATGAGCTACTACGCCAGCCTGAAGCTCGGCGCGCCGGCCGACGAGCGCCGACGCGCGCTCGCACGCGCCAAGGTGCAGCTGGGCCAGTCGATGCGCTTCGTGGGCCAGCAATCGGTGCAGCTGCACGGCGGCATCGGCGTGACCGACGAGTACATCGGCAGCCACTACTTCAAGAAGCTCACGCAGCTGGAAATGACCTGGGGCGATACGCTGCACCACCTGGGCGAGGTGTCGGCGCGCATGCAGGATACGGCGGGCGTTTTCGCCTGAAGGCACGCAAACCAAAGCGCCACCCGCACCATTGCATGCATGGTGCTGCATTGACCGGCTCGGCCGTGGCCCGCAGAGTGCGAACTCCCCCCACAAGGAGCTTCGCACATGCGTTTCCCTCACCGCACGCCGGGCCTGACCTGGCTGCTATCCGCCGCCCTGCTCTCCGCGGCCTCCGCCTTCGCACACCCCTCCCTTCCGCAGGCGCTGGGCCGCCAGGCCGCGCCGGCCTCGCCCGCCCGCGAGGTCGTGGCCTACTTCACTTCCTGGGGCATGTACGACCGCGGCTACACGGTCAAAGACCTCGCCGCGCAGCCTGCCCTGCAGTGGCTCACGACCATCAACTACGCCTTCGGCAACGTGCAGCCCGCTAATGCGGACGGCACCGGCGCGATCGGCTGCCAGCTCGGCGACGCCTGGGCCGACGTGGAGCGCCCCTGGACGGCGCAGGAGAGCGTCGACGGCGTCGCGGTGGACGAGAGCCAGCCGCTGCGCGGCAACTTCCAGCAGCTGCGCGTGCTCAAGCGCAGTCACCCGGACCTGCGGCTGGTGGTCTCGCTGGGCGGCTGGAACGGCTCCAAGTGGTTCTCCGACGCGGCCCTGACCGAGGCATCGCGCCGCACGATGGTCAAGTCGTGCATCGACCTCTTCATCCGCGGCCGCACCGATCCCGCGCAGACGGGCGACGGCGACGGCCCTGCCGCCGGCCTGTTCTCGGGCATCGACCTGGACTGGGAATTCGTCGCCGCCGAAGGCGCGCCCGGCAACATCGTGCGGCCGGAGGACACCCGGAACTTCACGCTGCTGCTGCAGGAGTTCCGCCGCCAGCTCGATGCCATCGACCCGTCGCTGCGCCTGACCGTCGCGGCGCCGGCCCCGAAGGATGCCAGCAGCAAGCTCGAGCTGCCGGCCATCGCCCGCACGGTGGACTTCATCAACCTCATGACCTACGACATGCACAACTCGCTGGAGCTGCGCGCCAATTTCCATGCGGCGCTGCTGCCCAGCCCGCGCGATCCGGACCGCGCCGAGGGGCTGACCGTGGTGGAAACCGTCGAACGCTATCTGAAGGCGGGCGTTCCGGCGTCCCAGCTCGTGCTGGGCATTCCGCTCTATTCGCGCGGCTGGACCGGGTTGCCGGCGGCGAACGACGGCCTCTACCAGATGTCGACGGGCCCGGCCCCGGGCACCTACGAGAGCAGCTTCGAGGATTACCGCAACCTCACCAGAAAGCAGGGATACACGCGCCACTGGGACGCGTGGTCCCGCTCCGCGTGGCTCTTCGACGGCACCACCTTCTGGACGCTGGACGGCCCCGAGAGCGTGCGCGACAAGACCCTTCTGGTGAAGCTCGGGGGCCTGCGCGGCGTGATGTTCTGGGAACTTTCGAACGACGACGGCGTGCTGGTGGACCTCGCCGGCCGCGAACTGTCGGGCCTGCGTTGAAGCCGGCCGTGGCGCAGCGGGCGAATCCGGGATAATCCCGTGATTCCCTGCAGCCGGGCCCCGTGCCCGGCTCTCTATTTTCAGCACGAGACATGAGCGCCACTGCAACCCCCACCGACCCGAACCGCCAACACCTCGAAACGGCGCGCGAGCTGATCTCGCGCGGCGAACTGCAGCAGGCCGCGCTTACGCTGAACCAGGCGCAGCGGACGATGCCGAACGATCCGCGGGTGTTCATGCTCGCGGGCCTCATGGCCGAAAAGGCGGGCAACATCCCGAAGGCCTTCGACGGACTGCGCCGCGCCGTGACCCTGGCACCCGACTGGGCACCCGGGCAGCTCGAGTTCGCCCTGCTGCATGCACGCCAGAACCAGCTGCGCGAGGCCGTCGAACTGGCCGAGAAGCTGGCCCTGGCCCATCCGAACGATCTCGTGGTGCTCGCAGGCGTGGTGGACATCGCCCACCGCTCGGGCCACCTCGACATGGCCATTCGCCACCTGCGCCGGGGCCTGGTGCTGGTGCCGGGCGACGTGCAGCTGCGCCGCCTGCTCGCGCGCGACCTGGGTGACCAGGGCAACCATGGCGAGGCGCTGGAGACCTGGGGGGCGCTCATCGGCGAGAACCCGCAGGATGCGGAGTCCCGCCTCGGCCGTGTGAAGGCCTGCATCGCCGCCGGCAAGCCGGCGCAGGCCGTGGCCGACACCACGGCGCTGATGGAACTCGCGCCCGGCGATTCGGTGGTGGCCTACTACACCGCCATCGCCCACGGCGTCACGCCGCAGCACCAGCCGCCGGAACTGCACCGCGCGATGTTCGACAGCCTCGCGAGCCTCTACGACCAGCACATGGTCGCCGGCCTCAAGTACAAGCTGCCGAAGATCGCTGCGGAGAAGATCCTCGCGCGCTATCCCGACAAGCATCTCAACGTGCTGGACCTGGGCTGCGGCACCGGGCTGCTGGGCGTGTGCCTGGGCCGCCTCGACGGCTTCCTCATCGGCGTGGACATTTCCATGAAGATGATCGAGCAGGCGGCGCGCCACAACGTGTACGACCGCTTCCACAACGCGAACCTGCTGGACGCGCTGCGCGACACCCCCGACTCCACTTACGAGGTGGTGGCGGCGCTGGACGTCTTCATCTATGCGGGCGATCTCACGGACACCGTGCCCGACGCCTTCCGGTTGATCGTGCCGCACGGCGACTTCCTCTTCTCCTGCGAAGCCGCGCCCGAGGACGGCCCCGACCTCGTGCTGCAGGCCAGCGGCCGCTACGCCCACAAGCGCAGCCACGCCATGGCCGTGTGCCGCGAGGCGGGCTTCACCTCCGTCGAGATCGAAGACCTCGTCTTGCGCTACGAAGGTGACCAGCCCGTGCAGGGCTTCCTCGTCAGCGCGCGCAAGTAAGGGAAAGAGAGCGGCCGGGCCGCTCAGGTCCGGAACACGTCCACCGCCCGCACCAGCTGGGCAGCCTGCTGCTGCATGGACTGGGCCGCGGCGGCGCTCTCTTCCACCAGGGCGGCGTTCTGCTGGGTGCCCTGGTCCATCACGGTAACCGCCTCGCCGACCTGCGCCACGCCATCGCTCTGGGCGCTGCTCGCGGCGCTGATCTCGCTCATCAGGTCGGTCACGCGCTGGATCGCGGAGACCACCTCCGCCATGGTGGTGCCGGCCTTGTCCACCAGTTGCGATCCCTCGCCCACGCGCTCGACACTGGCACCGATCAGGTCCTTGATCTCGCGCGCGGCCTGGGCGCTGCGCTGGGCCAGCAGGCGCACCTCGCTGGCCACCACGGCGAAACCCCGGCCCTGCTCGCCGGCGCGCGCCGCCTCCACCGCCGCGTTGAGCGCCAGGATGTTGGTCTGGAACGCGATGGAATCGATCACGCCGATGATGTCCGCGATCTTGCGGCTGGATTCGTTGATGCCCCGCATGGTCTGCACCACCGCGGCCACGACCTCGCCTCCCTGCACCGCCACCTGGCTGGCATTCAGGGCCAGCTGGTTGGCCTGGCGGGCGCTGTCTGCGTTCTGGCGCGAGGTGGAGCCCAGGTGCTCCATCGATGCCGACGTCTCCTCCAGCGCGGCCGCCTGCTGCTCGGTGCGGGCCGACAGATCGTTCGTGCCTGCGGAGATCTCCACCGAAGCCTGGGACACCGCGTCGGCGGACTGCCGCACCTGCCCGATCACCTGCGCCAGCTGCATCCGCATGGCGGCCAGGTGGTGGACCAGGCTGGAGGTGTCGCCCGCGCGGGCCGAGAACGTGTCGCGCAGGTCGCCGCCGGCGATCTGCCGTGCGATCGCGGTCGCCTGCGCGGGATCGCCACCGAGCTGGCGCAGCACCGAGCGGATCATCCACCAGCCGAGCGCCACCCCGAGCGCGGTCCCCGCCACGATCAGGGCAGACACTGCCAGGAACGTGCGGTCGACGGAGGCCGCCACGCGCTCCGTCTCGCTCCGCGCTTCCTGCTCCTGCAGTTTTCCGGCCTCCAGCAGCAGGTTGCGAACTTCCACGTGCAGGCGGTCGGTGGAGGTGTTCAGCTCGGCCATCGCCGCTTCGGCATCGCCAGCCTGGGCGGCGGCCTGCAGCTTCGCCACGGACGCCTTGTAGCGGTCCCAGGTGTCCGCCAGTTTCTGCCCGGTCGCGTGCAGTGCGGCGCTGGAATCCGGCTGCTGCAGCAGGCCGATGGCATCGAGCACGGATTGCTCCGACTGCTGGTTGAGCGCAAGTGTCTCCTCGCGGGATTTCGGATCCGTCTTGAGGATGAAGGGGTACATGCGCCGGAAATGCACCGCTGCCTGCCGGCCCCCATCCACGACCTTGCGCAACGGGACCACGGTGTCGGTGTACATCTCGCGCTGCGCAGCGCTTACGGAGCGTAGCTGCAGCAGCCCCGTGCCCCCCACGAGCAGCAGCAACACCAGGAAGAAGGCCACGAGCGCAGTCAGTTTCTGCGCCAGGGTGGGGGACGGCTTGAGCGGCATGAAGATCTCCGTAAACTGCACTCATCCGTGCAGATCAGGCATGCTGCCAGCAAATGTAATAAATTAATACACTCTTATCGAAACAAACAACACTCGGCCGTGCAATGCCTGTTCACGCAGGCACTGCAGCCAGCACCACTGCCCGCTCAGAACCCCAACGCGTGCGGCAGCCAGGTGGAGATGGCCGGCACGAAGGTCAGCAGCGCCAGCACGATCAAGTGCGCCACGAGGAACGGCGGCAGCTCGCGCGTGAGGGCTGCCAATGGCACCTTGGTGGCCACGGAGGTGACGAACAGCAGCCCGCCCACGGGTGGCGTGATCATGCCGAGCGTCAGGTTGACGATCACCACCATCGCGAAGTGGATCGGGTCGATGCCCAGGGCGCTCGCGATCGGCGCGAGGATGGGCACCAGGATCATCACCCCGGGCAGCGGCTCCATGAAGATGCCGAAGAGCAGCAGCAGGATGTTCACCGCGATGAGGAAGGTGACGGGCGACAGGTCCCAGCCGACGATGGTCTGCGCGAGCTGCTGCGGAATGCCTTCGATGGTGAGCACCCAGGCGAACGCGGCCGAGGCCGCCACCACCAGCAGCACCGAGGCCGTGAGCAGCGCCGAGCGCGCCGCGATGTGCGGCAGCGCCTTCCACTCCAGCGTGCGGTAGATCCACTTGCCGCACACCAGCGCGTAGAACACCGCCACCACCGAGGCTTCGGTGGGCGTGAAGATGCCGAAGCGGATGCCGACCAGGATCAGCACCACCAGCATCAGCGCGGGGATGGCGCGGATGCTGTTGGAGAGCATCTCGCGGCCCGTGGGGCGCGGCTCGCGCGAGCGGTAGTCGCGCTGCACGCACACGCGCCAGTTGACGATCGCCATCGCCAGCGCGATGAGAAGGCCCGGTGCGAAGCCCGCGATGAAGAGCCCGCCCACCGAGACCTGCTCGTCCTGCAGCGCGTAGATGATCATGATGATCGAGGGCGGGATGATCGGCCCGACGATGGCGGTGCTGGCCGTGAGCGCGGCCGCATAGGCGCGCGAGTAGCCGGCCTTGTCCATCATCTTCACCATCATCGAGCCCGGGCCGGCCGCGTCGGCCAGGGCCGAGCCGGAGATGCCGGAGAACAGCGTGAGCGAGAGGATGTTGGCATGGCCGAGGCCGCCGCGCAGGTGCCCGACGAACTGTGCCGCGAAGCGCAGCAGCACCACGGTGAGCGCGCCGCCGGACATGATCTCGGCCGCGAGGATGAAGAAGGGCACGGCCATCAGCGGGAAGCTGTCGATGCCCGTGAACATCTCCTTGAAGACGATCAGCTGCGGATAGCGGCCGCCGACGAAGACGGCGATGGAGGCCGACATCGCGAGCGCGAAGGCGACCGGGAAACCCAGCGCCATCAGCACGATGGCGGAAACGAAAAGGGTGAGTGCCATGGCGTCAGTTCCTTGTGCGTGCGCGGGCCGTCACAGCGAGGCCGCCGATTCGGCGTCCATCTCGTCGGATTCGACATAGCGCCCGCCCAGCACGTAGCCGCGCGCCATGAAGAGCAGGTGCACGAAGAGCAGCAGGAAGCCTGCGGGCATGGCGGCGTAGATCCATGCGAACGGGATGTCGGTGGCCGGCGTGGTCTGGAAGCGCGTGGCCCAGACGTACTGCACCGAGAACCAGGCCATCGCGAGGAAGAACACGCCCAGCGCCACCACGATGAAGGCCCGAAGGGCCCGCGCGCCGCGCTCGCCGGCGACGTGGTGCAGGTTGTCGATCGCCACGTGGCCGCCGAAGCGCAGCACCAGCCCCGCGCCCAGGAAGGTGCCCCAGATCATCAGGTGGCGCGCCACCTCCTCGGCCCAGACGATGGAATCGCCGGTGGTGTAGCGCAGCACCACGTTGGCGAAGACGATGCAGGCCATGGCCAGCAGCAGGAGGATGAGGAGCCAGCGGTTGCAGGCCACGAGGGCGCGCTCGAAGCGTCGGAGCATGGGCGTTGGAAGCGGAACGGAGGAAGGGAAAGGAATCCGGCCGGACGGCGCATGGCCGCCCCGGGCCGCTCGGGGCATTGCACGGAAGCGGTGCGGCCGCGGCAGCGGGCACCGCCCGGGCGGCGCGCACGGCGGCGGGCTGGCGCCGCCCTGCGCACCCCGCGGCTTACTTGGCGCCGGTGATCTGGTCGAGCGTCTTCTGGCCGAACTTGGCGGCGTACTGCTTGTAGGCGGGCTCCAGGGCCTTCTGGAAGGCGGCCTTGTCCACCGACTCCTCCACCTGCATGCCGGCGGCCTTGACCTCGGCCAGGCCCTTCTGCTCGACGTCGTCCACGAACTTGCGGGAGGCCTGTGCGCCGGCCTTGGCGCCCTGCGTGAAGGCGGCCTTCTGCGCGTCGTTCAGGCTGCCCCAGAAGTTGGGCGAGACGATGAGCGCCATCGGGGCGTACACGTGGCCGGTGAGCGAGAGGTACTTCTGCACCTGCGGCAGCTTGGCCGAGACGATCACCGACATGGGGTTCTCCTGCCCGTCGATCGTGCCCTGCTGCAGCGCGCCGATCACCTCGGGCCAGGACATCGGCGTGGGCGAGGCGCCGAGCGTGCGGAAGGCGGTGATGTGGACCGGGTTCTCGGTCACGCGGATCTTCAGGCCCTTGAGATCGGCCGGCGTCTTCACCGGATGCTTGTTGTTGGTGAGGTGGCGGAAGCCCTGCTCGCCCCAGGCCAGCGCGATCAGGCCGCGCTTCTGGAACTTGCCCAGCAGCTCCTGGCCGAAGGCGCCGTCGAGCACGCCGCGGGCATGGGCGGTGTCGCGGAACAGGAAGGGGATGTCCACCACGCCGACGTCGGGCACGAAGTTGCTCAGGGCGCCCGTGGAGACGATCACCGCCTCCACCGTGCCGAGCTGCAGGCCCTCGATCAGTTCGCGTTCGCCGCCGAGCGCGCTGGAGGGGAACTGCTTGAATTTGAAGGCGCCGTTCGTGCCCTTCTCCACCGTGTCGGCCCAGGCCTGCGCGGCCGCGCCGTAGTGCGAATTGACGGCCAGGGCATAGCCCAGCTTCACTTCCTTGCCCTGCTGGGCCTGGGCGGCACCCGCGGCCAGGCCGGCGATGGCGGCGACGGCGGCCGCGGCGACGGTGGCCAGGCCGTGGCGGCGCAGGGTTCCGGCCGCCGACAGGGACGCGGAAGGCACGGAGGGAGCGAAGGCGGAATCGGCGGCGTGGCGCATGGGTTCGGTGTCCGGTGAAAAGGAAAGAGGGAACGGAAAGGCGAGGAAACGGGAACGGGAACGGAAGCGGGCCCGGCAGGCCGGGCCGCCGCCGAAGGGCGGCGCGCCGCAGGGGCGGCCGGCGATTATGGCGGCGGCCACGGCCGCCGCGGAAGCGGGAATGCCCTGAGCATGCCACCGTGCGCGCACCGCCCGCGTGGCGGAACCGCGCCGCCGGGCGGCACGGATGGCCCCCTTCGGGCGCCAGCGGATCAGCTCAGCAGGCGGGAGGATTTCGGCACGTGCGCCATGAGGAACTCCATCTGGTCGGCCAGGATGCGCCGGTTGCGCAGGATGAAGTCTTCCCACAGGCTGGGCACGTAGGGGGTGTAGAGCAGCGGCATGTGGGCCTGCTCGGGCGTGCGCGGGCCCTTCCTGTGGTTGCAGGCGCGGCAGGCGGTGACCACGTTCATCCAGTGGTCCTTGCCGTTGCGCGCGAAGGGCACGATGTGTTCGCGCGTGAGGTCTTCCTCGTGGAAGTGGCCACCGCAGTAGGCGCAGACGTTGCGGTCGCGGGCGAACAGCTTGGCGTTGGTGAGCGCGGGCCGCAGGCCGAAGGGGTTGATGCCGGGAACGCCCTTGGTGCCGATGATGCTGTTGACCTCGATCACCGACTGCTCGCCCGTGAGCGCGTTGTGCCCGCCGCGGAACACCGCGATCGGCCCGCCGGATTCCCAGCGCACCTCGCCCGCGGCATAGTGCGTGACCGCCTGTTCGAGCGAAATCCACGATTGCGGCAGCCCCTGGGCCGACAGCTTCAAGACCTTCACAACACCCTCCTTGCAACACGACAAGATTCGGAACGCTGATGTCTCGCGGGCCGCCCGCGGGGGCCCGTGCCGCACAATATACTCCCAAATCATGACGAATTGGCGGCCAGCGCTTGGCGCACCTGCGTGGCACGCTATCAGAAAAATAGCATTCCGATGAAGATCTTCCGAGGCCTCCACCACCCCGGCATCGCCCCAGCCTGCGCGGTCACCATCGGCAATTTCGACGGTGTGCACCGCGGCCACCAGGCCATGCTGGCGCTGCTCGCCAGCGAAGCCGCGCACCGCGGCGTGGAGAGCTGCGTGCTCACGTTCGAGCCGCATCCGCGCGACTATTTCGCCAGCGCCCTGCGGCGGCCCGAGCTGGCGCCGGCGCGCATCGGAACGCTGCGCGACAAGTTGGAGGAACTGCAGCGCTGCGGCGTGCAGCAGGCAGTCGTTCTGCCCTTCAACGAGCGGCTGGCGCGCCAGCCGCCCCAGGCCTTCATCGACGACGTGCTGGTGCACGGGCTGGGCGCGCGCTATGTGCTGGTGGGCGATGACTTCCGCTTTGGCGCGCAGCGCGCGGGCGACTACGCGATGCTGGACGCCGCCGGGCGCGAGCGCGGCTTCGACGTGGCGCGCATGAACAGCTACGAAGTGCATGGCCTGCGCGTCTCCAGCTCGGCCGTGCGCGAGGCGCTGGCCCGTGGCGACATGGAGGCCGCCGCCGCGCTGCTGGGCCGGCCCTATGCGATCAGCGGCCACGTGGTGCACGGGCGCAAGCTCGGCCGTGCGCTGGGCGCGAGCGCGGAGGGCGCCGGCGACGGCTTCCGCACGCTGAACCTCCGCTTCGCCCACTGGAAGCCCGCGGCCTCCGGCATCTTCGTGGTGCGGGTGCACGGACTCTCGGAGCACCCCCTGCCCGGCGTCGCCAACCTGGGCGTGCGCCCCTCGCTCGATCCTCAGGATGCCAACGGCGGCCGCGTGCTGCTGGAGACCCATTGCCTGGAGTGGCCCCGCCACCTGGGCACGGAAGAGGCCTACGGTAAAATCGTGCGCGTGGAACTCCTGCACAAACTGCACGACGAGCTGAAGTACGACAGCCTCGACGCCCTCACCGCCGGCATCGCCCGGGATTGCGAGGACGCGCGGGCGTATTTCGCGTCCACCCCGGCGGCCAGCTACACGGAAACCCGCCGCCAGACCACGCGCGACCGAATTTGACGCCGGCGCGGGCCGCGCACCTGCCGGGCCCGTATCCGCCGCACCTTCGCACCCGTGCCGCGCCCTGCGGCGCAGCCTCCCCTCTTCCGTCCATCCGCTCCGTTCCGCCCTGGCGGCCCCGGCATCCGCCGGCAGCCAGGCACACCCTGCCCAGCCATGTCCGACACCACGCATTCCGCCCCCGACGCCAGCCCCGGCACCGATTACCGCGCCACGCTGAACCTGCCCGACACCCCCTTCCCGATGCGCGGCGACCTGCCCAAGCGCGAGCCGGGCTGGGTGAAGGAGTGGGACGAGAAGGGCATCTACAAGAAGCTGCGCGACGCCCGCTGCGGCGCCCCGAAGTTCATCCTGCACGACGGCCCGCCCTACGCCAACGGCCAGATCCACATGGGCCACGCGGTGAACAAGATCCTCAAGGACATGATCACCAAGGCGCGCCAGCTGGAAGGCTTCGACGCGCTCTACGTGCCGGGCTGGGACTGCCACGGCCTGCCGATCGAGAACGCCATCGAGAAAAAGTACGGACGCAGCCTGTCGCGCGACGACATGCAGGCGAAGAGCCGTGCTTTCGCCACCGAGCAGATCGCGCAGCAGCTGGGCGACTTCCAGCGCCTGGGCGTGCTCGGCGAATGGGACAACCCCTACAAGACGATGAACTTCGCCAACGAGGCCGGCGAGCTGCGCGCGTTCAAGCGCGTGATCGAGCGCGGCTTCGTGTACCGCGGCCTCAAGCCCGTGTACTGGTGCTTCGACTGCGGCTCGTCGCTCGCCGAGTTCGAGATCGAGTACCAGGACAAGAAGAGCACCACGCTGGACGTGGCCTTCAAGGCCCATGACCCGCAGGCGCTGGCGGCCGCCTTCGGCCTGCCGGCCCTGGCGCGCGACGCCTTCATCGTGATCTGGACCACGACGGCCTGGACCCTCCCCGCCAACCAGGCGCTGAACCTGAACCCGGAGATCCGCTTCGCGCTGGTCGAGACCGAGCGCGGCCTACTGGTGCTGGCCGAGCCGCTGGTCGAGTCGTGCCTGCAGCGGTACGGGCTGGAAGGCCGCGTGCTCGCCACCGCACCCGGCCAGGCGCTCGGCGGGCTGGAGTTCGAGCATCCGCTGTACGACGTGGCGAGCGAGGACGGCAGCTTCGGCTACCGCCGCCTCGCGCCGGTGTTCCTCGCCGACTACGCCACGGCCGACGACGGCACCGGCATCGTGCACTCCTCGCCCGCCTACGGCCTGGAGGATTTCAACTCCTGCCGCGCCAACGGCATGGCGCTGGACGAGATCCTCAACCCGGTGCAGGGCAACGGCACCTACGCGGCCGACTTCCCGCTCTTCGGCGGCCAGCACATCTGGAAGGCCGTGCCCGTCGTCATCGAGGCGCTGCGCGCTGCCGGCCGCCTGATGGCGACCAAGGACATCGTCCACAGCTACCCGCACTGCTGGCGCCACAAGACGCCCGTGATCTACCGCGCCGCCGCCCAGTGGTTCATCCGCATGGACGAAGGCGAAGGCGTTTTCACCAAGGACAAGGCGCCCAAGACGCTGCGCCAGACGGCGCTGGAAGCCATCGAGCACACCAGCTTCTACCCGGAGAACGGCAAGGCGCGCCTGCACGACATGATCGCCAACCGGCCCGACTGGTGCATCTCGCGCCAGCGCAGCTGGGGCGTGCCGATCCCGTTCTTCCTGCACAAGGATTCGGGCGAGCTGCATCCGCGCACGATGGAGATCCTCGACCAGGCGGCCGGCATCGTCGAGGCCGGCGGCATCGAGGCCTGGAGCCGCGTGACGGTGGAAGACATCCTCGGCGCCGAGGACGCGCCCCACTACACCAAGAGCACCGACATCCTGGAGGTGTGGTTCGACTCGGGCTCCACCTTCTTCCACGTGCTGCGCGGAACGCACCCGGGCGTGCACCACGACAGCGGCCCCGAGGCCGACCTGTACCTGGAAGGCCACGACCAGCACCGCGGCTGGTTCCATTCGTCGCTGCTGCTGGCCTGCGCGCTGTACGACCGCGCGCCCTACAAGGGCCTGCTCACGCACGGCTTCACCGTGGACAGCCAGGGCCGCAAGATGAGCAAGTCGCTTGGCAACGGCATCGATCCGCAGGAGATCAACAAGAAGCTGGGCGCCGAGATCATCCGCCTGTGGGTGGCGGCGAGCGACTATTCGGGCGACATCGCGGGCGACGACAAGATCCTCGCGCGCGTGGTGGATGCCTACCGCCGCATCCGCAACACGCTGCGCTTCCTGCTGGCCAACGTGAGCGACTTCGATCCGGCCGCGGACGCCGTGCCGTTCGAGCAGATGCTGGAGATCGACCGCTACGCGCTCACCCGCGCCGCGGAGTTCCAGGCCGAGGTGCTGGCGCACTACCAGGTCTACGAGTTCCACCCGGTGGTCTCGAAGCTGCAGCTCTACTGCTCCGAAGACCTGGGCGGCTTCTACCTCGACGTGCTGAAGGACCGGCTCTACACCACGGCCCCCAAGAGCCTCGCGCGCCGCAGCGCGCAGACGGCGCTCTGGCACGTCACGCACGCGATGCTGCGCTGGATGGCGCCCTTCCTGTCGTTCACGGCGGAAGAGGCCTGGAAGGTGTTCGGCAGCTCCGAGAGCATCTTCCTGGAGACGTATTCCGACCTGCCGCGCGCCGAGGGGGCGCTGGTCGCCAAGTGGTCGCGCATCCGCGCGCTGCGCGATGCGGTGAACAAGGAGATCGAGACGCTGCGCGCGGCCGGCCAGGTGGGCGCGTCGCTGCAGGCGGTGGTGACGCTCACCGTGCCGCCGGAGGACCATGCGCTGCTCGCGAGCCTGGGCGATGACCTGAAGTTCGTCTTCATCACGTCCGCGATCGAGCTGGCTTCGGGCGACGCCGTGGGCATCGCGGCGCGGCCCAGCACCGACGCCAAGTGCGAGCGCTGCTGGCACTACCGCGCCGACGTGGGCCACGATGCGGCGCACCCGACGCTGTGCGGCCGCTGCACCAGCAACTTGTTCGGTGCCGGCGAGCACCGGGAGCACGCGTGATGGCGGCCCGCGGCAACACGGCGGCGGGCGGCGGCGCGCTCTGGCCCTGGCTGGCCTGGGCGCTGCTGCTCCTGGTGGCCGACCAGTTCACCAAGACGCTGATCCTGGGCTACTACCGCCTGGGCGATGCGACCTACGTCACCAGCTTCTTCAACATCGTGCGGGCGCACAACACCGGCGCGGCGTTCTCGTTCCTGGCGGACGCGGGCGGCTGGCAGCGCTGGGTGTTCACCGGCATCGGCGTGGCGGCGGCGCTCTTCATCGTCTGGCAATTGCGTGCGCACCCGGGGCAGAAGCTCTTCTGCTTCGCGCTCTCCAGCATCCTGGGCGGCGCCATCGGCAACGTGGTGGACCGGATGATGCACGGCTACGTGGTGGATTTTCTCGACTTCCACGCGCGCGGCTGGCACTTCCCGGCCTTCAACCTGGCGGACTCGGCGATCACGGTGGGCGCGGCCTGCCTGATCATCGACGAGCTGCTGCGGGTGCGTCGCGGGTCCTGAGCCGTTCGCGCGGCGCCGCCGGCCACGTCCCCGGCGGGCCGCCGGTGGACGCGGGCAGGCGTCAGAAGGGGTGGTAGCCGGCGTCCAGCGCTTCCTGCTCGTCGCGACGGCGGCGTTCGCGCGCGGCGATGATGGCCTCCCGGGGCATGGGCTCGCGGAAGAACAGCGACTCGGGAATGCCTTTTTCGGCCAGGTATTCGCGCAGCTCCTTCATGCGGCCCTGCAGGTCGCGCAGGGCCCGGTCGATCCGGGCCGCATCGGCCTCGCTGAAGCCGGCGCGCTCGGCCTGGAGCGCCTTCAGCCGGGCCATCTTCCTTTGCAGCGCCAGTCCATTGGCCTGGTGCGTCTGCGAGCCGTCGGGCTGGAAGCCCAGCACGATCCCTTCCGCATCCAGAGACCGGGTGGGGCGCGGCGGCCGATGGTCCGCGGAGGCGCGTGGTGGCGGCGCATCGGCGTGGGGCCGCTCCGCGGGCACCGTCTCCTCCGGATCGGAGTCGGCCCCTTCAGGCAGCTCCGTGGGCGCATCCACGAATGCGTCCTCGTCGATGTCCGAATCGTCCTCCGTACCGCTCCCGGCCGACTGCATGGCGCGCAGCGCATCCTGCGATTCCTGGAATACCGCGCTCAGATCCAGTGCCGCGGCCCTGGCCCACGAAGCGTAGCGGACCGGGTCCGCGCGGCCGTCCAGCGCTGCGAGCCGCACCCGGAGACCCGCCTGGGTCTGCAGCGCCGCCTCGCGGACGGTCAGCATCTTCTGCAGCCGCGCGATCCGGGCCTGCAGGGCGGCGCGGTGCGCGGAATCCGTCGTGCCGGCGGGCCTCGCGCAATGTTTCGGCTCGTGCTGCATGCTGGTGAGCGCCAGCGCCGCGCGGTCGAAGTACGCCACGCCCAGACCTCTTGCCGCGGCCGGCGCCGCCGCGCCCGCCGGTCGGTGCATGCCGGCCTCCGCGGTCCGGCCGCGCAGCGGCGCATCGGACCGGGGCCCCTGTGGTGGCAACGGCGCCGCGGCGTGCATGTTCCCGTGCATGTTCCCGTGCATGTTCCCGTGCGTGGGCCCTGGCGCCCCGGGAGGCGGCGTGCCCCCGGCACGCGTGGCGAGTCCCACGGCCGTGCCGGGCCGCGGGGCCGACGTGCGTACCGCCGGAGCGTCTGCAGCGCCGGCGCCGGCCGGGGGCCGGGCCGCCTGCAGTTGCAGCCCCGGGTTGCGTTGAACGACCATGGCGACTCCGCCTTTCCATCTTTCGTGCATCGGAGGCCCAGCGTAGAAACCCGGCGGCACCCGCCGGCCCGCGGCCGCGAAGCCGCGCTCCGGCAGGCGAAAAGCCGTCGCGAGTGACCGGGCCCGGGCCGCGGTTGCTCGCCGATTGCTATGGATTCAGGAGTATGCTGTCATCCCCCCCGGAACTTTGCACGGCGCGCAGCGCGGCCGTTCTCCGGCGGAGCACCGATCTTCTCTTTCCATGAAGCACCTGTTGAATCTGCTGGCCGCCGTGGCCCTGCTGGTCTGGGGTACGCACCTCGTGCGTACCGGGGTGCTGCGCGTGTTCGGAGCCAACCTGCGCACCCTGCTGGCGCGCAGCATGGGCAACCGCTTCTCGGCGGCGCTGTCGGGCATCGGGGTCACGGCGCTGGTGCAGTCGAGCACGGCCACCTCGCTGATGACCTCGTCCTTCGTGGGCCAGGGCCTCATCACGCTGCCCGCCGCGCTGGCGGTGATGCGCGGGGCGGACATCGGCACCGCGCTCATGTCGGTGCTGTTCTCCACCGACCTCTCGTGGCTGTCGCCGCTGTTCATCTTCGTGGGCGTGGTGCTCTTCATCACGCGGCAGGCCAGCACGGCCGGGCGCGTGGGCCGCGTGCTCATCGGCCTGGGCCTGATGCTGCTCGCGCTCGAGATGGTGGTGCAGGCCAGCGGGCCGATGCTGGCCTCGCCCATCATCCGCGCCATGCTGGGTTCGCTCAACAGCGATCTCGTGATGGAAGTGTTCATGGGCGCGCTGCTGGCCATCCTGGCCTATTCGAGCCTGGCGATCGTGCTGCTGATCGCGGCGATGGCGGCCTCCAGCGTGGTGCCGCTGGACGTGGCGCTCGGCCTGGTGCTGGGGGCCAACCTGGGCAGCGGCCTGCTCGCCGTGCTCACCACCGCCAAGTCGGCGGTGGAGGTGCGGCAGGTGACCGTGGGCAACCTCGTCTTCAAGCTCATGGGCGTGGTGCTCGTCGCGCCCTTCACCGGGCTGTGGCTGCGCTACGTGCATCCGCACATGCCGGGCACGGCACAGGGCGTGGTGCTCTTCCACCTGGCCTTCAACGTGGTCATCAGCCTGGGCTTCATCGCCTTCACGCAGTGGGTGGCCAAGGCCGTCGCGCGGCTGCTGCCGCCGCCCGAGGGGCCGCCCAGCCGCCGGCCGCACCACCTCGATCCGTCGGCGCTCTCCACGCCGTCGCTGGCGATGTCCTGCGCGGCGCGCGAGGCGCTCTACCAGGCCGACGTGGTCGAGACGATGCTGCTCGGCGTGCTGGACGTGATCCGCAAGGACGACCAGCAGCTCGCCCAGCAGCTGCGCAAGATGGACGACGAGGTGGACGGGCTCTATTCGTCCATCAAGTACTACCTCACGCAGATCTCCCGCGAGGCGCTCGGGGAGGAAGAGAGCCGGCGCTGGACCGACATCATCAGCTTCACCATCAACATGGAGCAGGTGGCCGACATCATCGAGCGGGTGCTCACCGACATCGAGGACAAGAAGATCCGCAAGGGCCGGCGTTTCTCCGACGCGGGCATGGCCGAGATCACCGAGCTGCACGGCCGGCTGGTGAGCAACCTGCGCCTGGGGATGAGTGTGTTCCTCAACGGCAATGTGCGCGATGCGCAGCGGCTGCTGGAGGAGAAGACGCGCTTCCGCGACCTGGAGCGCGCCTATGCGGCCACCCACCTGGGCCGCCTGTCCGACAAGACCGTGCAGAGCATGGAGACCAGCTCGCTGCACATCGACCTGATCAGCGACCTGAAGCGCATCAACTCGCACATCTGCTCCATCGCCTATCCGATCCTCGACTCGGCGGGCGCGCTGGCACCGAGCCGCCTGCGCAGCGCGCCGGAGGCGCCGGCCCCCAGCGCGGCGGGCCACTGAGCCGCGCCGGGGCGGCAGCGCAGGCATCGAAGCGCAGGCAGCGGGCCGCGCTCAGCGCAGGTACCAGTCGCGCCAGCGGCTGTCCACGGCACCCATGTGCGCGTGGAGCGCGCGGATGTCCTCCGGGGCGCACCCCGCGGCGTGCCGGATCGCCTTGTCGAGGAAGGCAATGCGCTTGAGCTCGATGGACGCGCTCTGGAGCATCGGTCCGGACTGGCGGCCGCCGGACTGCTGCGGCCACCGGGCCACCCGGTGGGCATCGTGCCGCTCCAGCAGCGTCTGGCCCTTGCGGTTCACCGGGGCGCCGCCCTCCTCCGGACGCCGCGCGAGGTACGCCAGCACCGCCGCGCGCGACTGGGCGTGTTTCATGTAGGCGGGCCCGAATGCGTCCGCCGCCGTTTCGACGTAGTGGGCGAGCAGCCCCTGCGCTGCCGGCGGCGGCGCCCCCTGCCCGTCCGTCGGCAAGGCGTCGCCGCCTTCGCTGCCGTCGTCGTCGGAGCCGTCGGGATCTTCCGCCGGCCACAGCAGTTCGGCCTCCACCGGCATCGTCCCGAAGGGCAGCGGGCCTCCCGCCAGGCGCAGCGCATGCAGCGTGTCGAGTGACGCGTCCCGATGGCACTTGGCCGCCATCGACAGCGCGAAGATCCTGCACGACCGCAGGCTCTTCTGGGCAGGCATGTCGGCGATCAGCAGCGGCCACTCCGGCGGCAGGCGCAGCTGGCTGGCCATTTCGGCCGCGGTGATGAGCGGGTCTGCGCCGTGCGGCATGCAAGGGTTCAGGTGCACGACGGAGCCGCGGCGCCCGGATTGGCCCGGCGATCCTTCGAGATGCACATCCAGCGCAAGGTTGTGGGTCATGTTGTCCAGCACGACGCGCCACCGCCCGGGGCCCGCGGCGGCGAGGAACCGCGTCCACTCCCGGGAGCCGAAGCCCTCGTTGCCGGGCGGCCCGCACGGGTCGCCGGGCAGGCCGACGTGGGCGTACACGAGGCGCAGCCCCGGATCCTCCGCATTGAGCGCCGCCACGATCGCCGGCATCGCCAGCTTGTCGAGCTTGCGGAACGCGTCGGGCTCGTCGTCGGGGCTCGCGCCTTCGGCATGCACGCTGGCGGCCACGTCCCGCAGCCGCCCCAGCCAGTCGAGCACCTGCCCCCGCCGCGCCGCCACCGGGTCGCCGGGTGGCAGGGCGGGCTGCGGGGCCGGCGGCACGGGCAACGCCATCGGGAGCCACAGCGCGCCGGGGCCCTCGGCTTGCGGCCGGCGCGGCGGGGGCGCGCGCCGCAGCAGCTGCGCAACGGGATCGCAGCCCATGCGCCGCAGCTCGGCCGTGTTGTCCAGCAGGACGGCGCCCCGCGCCTGTCGCCAGAGCAGGGCGCGCGCGGCCGTCATCGGGAGGGCCGGCCCCTCGGCCCGCGGCGGCAGCGGATGAGGCGCCGTCGCCGTCACCATCGTCCGCGCCGGCGGCCCGGAGCCGCCCGCAGGCCCTCGCAGCCGTTGCGCGGGCGGTTCGTCCCCGGGCGCGAGCATGCGGTCCGCGGCATCGGGCCGGGGCGGCACGGGGGCCGCGATGGAGGCGGTGATGGAACGGGCCATGGCGATGCGGGCGCGAAGCGCCGGTGGACGGATGCACCGCAGCTTCGGCGTCGGCCAAGCGCGCCATGCCCGGCAGCGCGAAACGCATGGGTGCCGGGCGAAGCTTGGCGGCCACGGCCGGTAGCTGCCGGCCGCGGCGCGGCGTCCTACGCGGGCCGAAGAATTCGCAGGTCCGCCCGGGCGGCGCGGAGCCCCTACCCTGGTGAATCGATGGCTCCGCCATCTTTCCCCACCCGACGAGGAGCAGACATGTCCAGCACACCCCGCAAGCCCCACAGCGACGAACCCGAAGTCACCCAGGAAAACGACGTGCCGCTCGACGCTACCGATCCGACCGGCGAGGCGATGATGAAGGAGGTGCGCAACGACCGCCTGGAGGTTCCGCCCGGCGAGGAAGAGCGTGCGGAAAAGGACCGCGCACCGACGTAGCCGAAGCCGCGGCGGACGGGTTCAGGCGAAGTCCGCCACGAGTTGCTGGCGTGCCCGCTGCACGAAGGCGGATTCGCCCTGCCGCGGAGGCAGCACCACGAAGCGGGCCTGCGGCAGCGCAGGAAGCGTCCACGCCGCGGGCAGCGCCTGCACCCCATCGCAGAGTGCCGACGCGTTGAGGCAGGCCACGCCCAGCCCCGCCGCCAGGGCGGACTGCAGGCCCGCCACGCCGGAGGCCTGCAGAGCGACCACGAACGGCACGCGGCGGCGCTTGAGCAACGCCACGGCGAAGCGGTGCAGCGAGCAGGTGTCCGGCAGTGCCAGCAGGCGCAGCGGTGCGCCGGCCGCAGGAGGTACGGCGCACGACCATGCCGCGCCCATCCACAGCAGCGGTTCGCGCCGCAGCGGCGTACCCGCGGCCCGCCGGCCCGCCGCGGCGCCCGCGGCCGCGGGCAGGCGCATGGTCAGCCCGACGTCGAACTCGCCCTGCGCATAGCCCGCCTCGATCTCCCCGCTCTTGCGCACCGCCACCTGCAGCCGCACTCCCGGATGGCGGGCCTGCGCGCGGGCGAGCAGCCCGGCCAGCTCCGCGGGGCGGAAGTAATCCGTCACGCCCAACCGCAGCGTACCCTCCAGCGCGGCGCCCTGCAGATCCTCCCAGGCGGCTTCGCTCAGGGCCAGCAATTGCCGTGCGTGCGCCAGCAGGCGCTGCCCGGCCACCGTGGGCGCGACGCCCGCCTTGGAGCGCGCGAGCAGCGTCCGCCCCGCGTGCTGCTCCAGCTTGCGCAGCTGCTCGCTCACGGCCGACTGCGACAGGAAGACATGCGGCGCCCCGGCCGCCAGGCTGCCGGCCTCGCACACGGCCACGAAGGTTCTGAGCTGGTCGAGAGAGAAAGGACGCATGGGGTATCAGGTCAACGGTTTTTCCGATGGGTATGTGCAGATCATCCTGCTTTTCCGAAGCCTGCGAAAGCCCAAGAATGCAGCCGTTGCCTTCCTCCCATTCTTCCACCCGTCCTTCGCTGACCCAGGAGCCCTCCATGCCCCATACCGTGATCCACCTCAGCGGCGAGCCCGACGCCCTGCTCGCCCGCCGCGCCGCCGACACGGTCGCAGCCATCACGCAACGCGTGCTCGGCAAGCAATTGCCCGTGATCGCGACCACCGTGCAGTTCATCCCGGCCACGCAGTGGTTCGTGGGTGGCGCATCGCTCGCGGAACTGGACCAGAGCGCCTTTCACCTCGACATCAGCATCACCGACGAGACCAATACCAAGGCCGAGAAGGCGCTCTATCTGCGCGAGGTGCATGCCGCGTTCGCCGCGCTGCGGCCCCGACTCCACCCGGTGAGCTATGTGCATCTGATCGATGCGCGTGCCGCGGCCTACGGCTACGGCGGCCGCACGCAGGAATGGCGCCACCAGCAGGCGGGGGTGTAGCGGCGGCCGCCGCCGACGCGGGCAGCCTCAGCGATCCAGGCGGCAGGCCGCCGACAGAATGTGCCCGCTCCCGAGCGCCGCATCGGCCACGCCGCTGCCGGTGCGCCGCGCCGCCCCCGCGGCCGCCACGCCGTTGAGCAGTGCGCGCCGGTGCGCGCGTTCCGCCGGGCCCGGGACGAACCCCAGCCCGGCATACACGCGCTCGTCCACGGGGGCCGCCACGCGTTCGCGCACCTGCTCCGCGAACGCGTCGGACACGACCGGAACCGGCGGGTAGACCTTGGCGGGCGGATAGCGGAATCCGGGCCCCAGCCGCCGCCGGGCGCGATCCATCCGCGCCCCCAGGGCGGGATCCTGCAGCCACCCATCGACCGCCGCCCCGGCCTGCATGCCGTCCGCGCGGCGGATGGTGCGCAGCCGGTTCACCGCAGCCCTGTCGGCGGCGAACCGTGCATCCTCATGGAATACGGCCGGACCGTCCGCCCACGCATCGAGAACGATGACAGCACCGGAGGCCTGCGGCGCATGCAGTTCCGCCCACATGTGATCGACGCGCACGCGCTCGACGATGCGGACCTCCTGGCCCGGCGCCAGATGGGGCGCCTGCACCAGCACGGCGACCGCGGCATGCTCCGCGCAATGGCCGGCGCCCGCCGCGAGCGCACCTGCCGCCGCGGTGGTCGCCGCATCCGGCTTCTGCCCGCGCCCGAAAGGCCCGCTGCCCGCAACGGCTCCGGGGACGGTGTGTGCCCGCTCCAGGTAGCCGATGACGGCGCGGCAGGCCTGCGACTGGAGGGAGCTGTGGCCCAGCGTGCTCCCGATGTCGACCGAGACATTGCCCCGGCCTCCCGTCAAGGCGCGGCGCGTGGCATCCACCGTACGGTGCGCCTGCTGCAGCAGGCTCTCCTGCGCCGCGTCCAGCGGCCGGCCCACGATGGTGCGGGCGGCCATGTAGGCCGCGAGCGATGTCGCAGACCGCGCCAGCTCGGTGCCGCGCGCCGGCGCGCGCCCGGCCCACTCCTGCGCGGCCATGGCCGTCGGAACCCCGCTGCGCCAGTCGCCGCCGGCGGGCCGGACCGGCAGGCCTTCGGGCGCGGCAGGCATGCCGCGGGAAGCGACGGGGCCGTCCGTGCGCGGCTGCGCGCGATTCCCGGCGGCCGGCGTGATGCAGGAAACCTCGCCACAGCCGGCGAGCCGCGCAATTCGATCGAACATGGTGCCTCTCCTCCCTCCTCCGTCGGCCCGCCACGGAATCCGCGCCCCCGGCCATCGGCGAACTGTGCGGACGCCACCGCCCGGCAGCACGGCTGGAGGCGAACGTGCTGCAACCCGCGCGAAGCGTCAGCCGCGCGGGGCGGCAGCCTCCTGCGGCAGGTCCGCCGCCGGCCGGCGGGCGTAGTGCTGCGCGATGACGGCACACACCATCAGCTGCATCTGGTGGAAGACCATCAACGGCAGCACCAGCGCGCCCACGGCGTGCGAGGCGAACAGCACCTTGGCCATGGGCACGCCGCTCGCGAGGCTCTTCTTGGAGCCGCAGAACACCACGGTGATCTCATCCTCTTTCGAGAAGCCGACGCGCCGGCTGATCCAGGTGGTGGCGACCAGCGCGATCGCGAGGATGACGGCACACACGAACACCAGACCCGCCAGTGCATGCAGCGGAATGTCGTGCCACAGCCCCTCGATCACCGCCGCGCTGAAGGCGGTGTAGACCACGAGCAGGATGGAGCCCTGGTCCACGAACTTGAGCACCGCCGCGCGGCGCTGCACGAAACCGCCGATCCAGGGCCGCAGCAGATGGCCCGCCAGGAACGGCACGAACAATTGCAGCGTGATGCGGCCGATGCTCGCGAGCGTGTCGTGGCCGGCCGAGCCCGCGGTGGCCGCGCCGGCCTGGGCGCCGGGCACGCCCGGCAGCAGCAGGCCGACCAGCATCGGCGTGATCACGATGCCCAGCAGCGTGGAGCCCGAGGCCGAGCAGATGGCGGCCGGCATGTTGCCCCGCGCCAGGGCGGTGAAGGCGATGGCGGACTGCACCGTCGCGGGCAGCACGCACAGGAAGATCACGCCCTGGTAGAGCTCCGGCGTGACCAGGGGCTCCAGCACGGGCCGCAGCGCCCAGCCGATCAGCGGGAACAGCACGAAGGTGGAGGCGATCACCAGCAGGTGCAGCCGCCAGTGCGACAGGCCCGCGACGATGGCCTGCCGCGACAGCTTGGCGCCGTGCAGGAAGAACAGCAGCGCCACCGCCGCCGTGGTGGCGTACTCGAAGCCGCGCGCCACCTGGCCGGACGCCGGCAGCACGCTGGCCAGCGCGACGACGGCGATCAGCGCGAGGGTGAAGTTGTCGGGCAGGAAACGGGAACGGGCCATGGCGGATGCGCAGGGGATGCGTGCGGAAGAACCCCGCATTATCGATCCGGTGGCCGCGCTGCGCTGTCCCGGCCGCGCTCCGTCCGCTGCGCCCGCGGCCGACCCGCCGCACCGCCACCTGCAACGTCACCAGCCGTAGAAGCCGGCCAGCACCAGCGCCGCTTCGGGCGTGAACGCGCCCAGCGCGAGGCGTGCCTGCACGTCGGCGGCCTCGAGCAGCTCGAAGCGTTCCACCTCGCCGTCCTGGTTGGCGGGCACCAGGCCTTCGGGCACGGTGGCGCGGAACCAGTCGATGCGCTCCACCATGTAGCCCACGCCCTCGCCCTCGTCGCTGGGGCGCGCGAAGTCGACGTGGCCGCCATGGGACAGATCCTGCAGCGCCCCGGTGCGCAGGCCCGCCTCTTCCCAGGTCTCGCGCGCCAGCGCGGATTCCACCGTGTCCTGCGCACTCACCATGCCGCCCATCAGCGTGTCCCACCGGCCCGGGTGGCTGGGCTTGTCGAACGCGCGCTGCTGCACCCACTGCCGGCCGTCCGGCGCGCAGGCCACGAGGTGCACAGCCCGCGTGGCGATGCCCAGCGCGCGCACCGCGCCGCGCTCCACCGTGCCGATGCGCTCACCCGCCGCGTTGCACACCGCCAGTTGCTCGTCGCGCCACGCCCCGCAGCGCCCGGCGCGGCGCAGTGCATCCGCCAGCGCGGCCAGCGCATGCGTGGCATCGGCCGGGGCGCAGGCCAGGTGCCAACGCTCCGATCCGGCATGGGATTCCTTCACCAGCAAGGCCGCCACGGCGGCGGCCCCGTCGGCCCGGCCGGCGCCTCGGTCCAGCGCGAGGCCTTCCATCACCCCCGGCGCCACCGAGCCCACGGACTGCCCGGCCACCGCGAACGGCACACGCGGCACCACGGGCGGCCGGTGCGCCAGCGCGCGGGCCGGCGCCACCCATGCGGGCACCGGCATCTCGCGGTGCGCACTCATTCCAGCGTCAGGATGGTGGAGCCCGTGGTCTTGCGCGCTTCCAGGTCGCGGTGCGCCTGCTGCACGTCGCGCAGCGGGTAGCGCTGGTCGATGTGGATCGTCACGTCGCCGCTCTGCACCACCGCGAACAGGTCGTCCGCCATGGCCTGGGTGGATTCGCGCGTGGCGATGTGGGTGAACAGCGTCTGCCGCGTGACGTAGAGCGAACCCTTGGCGCCCAGCATGCCGGGCGCGAACGCCGGCGCCGGGCCCGAGGCATTGCCGAAGGTGGCCATCAGCCCGAAGGGCCGCAGGCACTCCAGCGACTTCTCCCAGGTGTCCTTGCCCACCGAGTCGTACACCACCTTCACGCCCTCGCCGCCCGTGATCTCCTTCACGCGCGCCGCGAAATCCTCCGTACGGTAGTTGATGGCGTGCGCCGCGCCGTTGGCGAGCGCCAGCTGGCACTTCTCGTCGCTGCCCGCCGTGCCGATGAGCTGCAGGCCCAGCGCCTTCGCCCACTGGCAGGCGATCAGCCCCACGCCGCCCGCGGCCGCATGGAACAGCACGTGGTCGCCCGGCTGCAGGCCCTCGGCCGGCAGCGTTTTCTTCAGCAGGTACTGTGCCGTCAGGCCCTTGAGCATCATCGCCGCGCCGGTCTCGAAATCGATCGCATCGGGCAGCCGGCACGCGCACTTCGCGGGCAGCACGCGCACCTCGGCATAGCTGCCGGGCGGCTGGCTCGCATAGGCGGCGCGGTCGCCCACGGCGAGGTGCGTCACGCCCGCGCCCACGGCCTCGACGATGCCCGCACCCTCCATGCCGATCGTGGCCGGCATCGGCAGCGGATACAGCCCCGTGCGGTGGTACACGTCGATGAAGTTCAGGCCCACCGCATGGTGGCGGATGCGGATCTCGCCGGGGCCGGGCTCGCCCACGGTCACGTCGGTCAGGTGCAGTTCTTCGGGACCGCCGTGCTGGCGGATCTGGACGGCAAGGCTCATGCGGCGACTCCTGCGTTGGAAGACACGAAAAAAGAAAGGAAAAAATCGAGAACGCGAACCGGGGCGATGCGGACGGGCATCCGGCCCGCGGAATGGCCCCACGCGGGGGCCGGCGTGCATCCTGCCACGGATCGGCGAAGCCCGCAGGCCGGTACATTTCCAGGCCATGACACAACGACTCTCGTCCGGCACCGTGGCCCTGCTCGTGGCCGCGCCGCTGCTCTGGGCCGGCAACGCGGTCGTCGGCCGCCTCGTGCATCCCCTCATCTCCCCGGTCGCGCTCAACTTCATCCGCTGGGCGCTGGCCTTCATCGTGCTGCTGCCCCTGGCCCACGGCGTGCTGCGCCGCGGCAGCCCGCTGTGGCCGCACTGGCGCCGCTACGCGATGCTCGGGCTGCTCGGCATCGGCTGCTACAACGCGCTGCAGTACATGGCGCTGCAGACCTCCACGCCGCTCAACGTCACGCTCGTCGGCTCGGGGCTGCCGGTCTGGATGCTGGCCATCGGCGCGCTCTGCTTCGGCGCCCGGGTGACGCGCGCGCAGGCGACGGGTGCGCTGCTCTCCATCGCCGGCGTGCTGGTGGTGCTCAGCCGCGGCGAATGGGCGCAGCTGCTGGCGCTGCGGCTCGTGCCGGGCGATCTCTACATGGTGCTGGCCACCATCTCGTGGGCCTTCTACAGCTGGCTGCTGTCGCGCACCACCGAGCCCGCAGGCCTGCGCGGCGACTGGGCTGCCTTCCTCATGGCGCAGATGGTGTTCGGCCTGGCCTGGTCCGGCGCGTTCGCCGCCGGCGAATGGACGCTCGGCCACGCCCACGCCACCTGGGGCTGGCCGCTCGTGGCGGCCCTCGCCTTCATCGCGCTCGGCCCCGCCCTGCTCGCCTACCGCTGCTGGGGCGTGGGCGTGCAGCGCGCCGGCCCGGCCGTGGCGAGTTTCTTCATCAACCTCACGCCGCTCTTCGCCGCCGTGCTCTCCGCCCTGGTTCTGGGCGAGACGCCGCACCTCTACCACGGCGCGGCGTTCGCGCTGATCGTGGCGGGGATCGTGGTGTCGTCGCGGCGGGGGTGAGGACTCTCGCTCCAGTCAAGCGAAGACCAGCAGCAGCGCTCCTGACGGCATCAGCACGGCGGGCAGCCATCGCTCCCGCATGCGGGTGGCCTTTGCCATGGCGAAGGCCTCCAGGAGCAGGAACATCGCGAGCAGGCCGGCGATGCATGCCAGGTGGATGCAGAGACGCAGGGTTTTGTGCATGGCTTACTGGATCAGTTGACTGGAGTGGTTCCAGAATTTCACGATGAAATTGCCGTAGCTGGTGTTCCTCCTGATCTGCTCCAACGTCAGTCCACTCCGCGGCTGTATCTGGCGCCAATGATGCGGACCTTCTCCTGTCCCAATGGAGAGAAAGAAGTCAAGCCCGACCGTCCCGAAAGGCTGCGGCCCGCCCCGTCTCCGCGGCCGTGGCCTTGCCCTTATCACACCCGCCGGGTCAGTCGGCGGCAGGCCCCGTCGCCCCTTCCGCCATCCCTTCCGGTGCCGCCTCCGACGCGGCGCCGTAGCGCACCCGGAAATCCTCCGCGCGCATGGGCCGGGCGAACAGGTAGCCCTGGTAGAGGTCGCAGCCGTGGCGCTCCAGGAATCCGCGCTGCTCCTCGGTCTCGACGCCTTCGGCGATCACCTCCAGGTCGAGGTTGCGCGCCATGCCGATGATGGTCTGCACGATCACGTCGTCGGTGGGCCGCGTGCCCAGGTTGCGCACGAAGGACTGATCGATCTTCAGCTGGTGCAGCGGCAGGCGCGTGAGGTAGGCGAGCGACGAATAGCCGGTGCCGAAATCGTCCACCGAGAATCGCACGCCCTTGGTGCGCAACTGGTGCATCTTGCCGACGGAGTCGTCGACGTTGTCGAGCACCAGGGTTTCGGTGAGTTCCAGTTCGAGCAGGTGAGGCCGCACGCCCGCATGGTTCAGCGCATCCACCACGCTGGCGACGAAATCGGGGTGGCGGAACTGGCGCGCGCTGACGTTGACGGCGATGTGCACATTCGCCAAGCGCGGATCGTGGCTCCAGGCGGCGAGCTGCGCACAGGCGCTGCGCAGCACCCACTGGCCGATCGGCACGATGAGTTCGCTCTCCTCCGCCACGCCGATGAATTGAGCGGGCGAGATCAATCCCCGATCAGGATGCCTCCAGCGCAGCAGCCCCTCGGCGCCCACGACGCCGCCGTCGCGGGAGATCTGCGGCTGGTAGTACAGGACGAACTGCTGCCCGGCAATGGCGGCCTGGAGGTCGGATTCGAGCTGTGCGCGCTGGCTGATGACCACCTGCATCTGCGGATCGAAGAAGCAGAGGGCGTTGCCGCGCCGGGCCTTCACCTGGTACATCGCGATGTCGGCCTGCTTGAGCAGATCGGCGGCGCTCTGCATCACGTCGCCGAACACCGCGGCGCCGATGCTGCAGGTGTGCTGGTGCATCTGCTGCTGCAGCTGGTAGGGCTGCGACACGGCGTGCAGGATCTTCTCGCCGAAGCGGCGCGCGATGGTGGCGGCCTCTTCCCGGTCCTGGGAGAGGTCGCACAGCATGACGACGAACTCGTCGCCCCCGAGCCGCGCCACGGTGTCGGCGGCACGCACGCAGATGCGCAGGCGCAGGGCGACCTGCTGCAGCAGCAGATCGCCCATCTCGTGGCCCTGGGTGTCGTTGAGCGTCTTGAAATGGTCGAGGTCGAGGAACAGCAGGGCGCCGAACTGGTGCGAGCGCTGGGCGGTCGCCAGAGCCTGGTGCAGGCGGTCGAGCAGCAGGCGCCGGTTGGGCAGGCCGGTGAGCAGGTCGTAGAAGGCGAGGTTCTCGATCTCCGCGCTGGCGCGGCGCAATTCCGTCACGTCGTGGTAGGTGATCATGAGCCCGCCTTCCGGCGTGACGCGCTCGGTGATCTGGATGAAATGGCCGTTGGGCAGCATCTGCTCGTGCGTGCCGCGCGTCTCGCGCTGCAGCAGCAGCCGCTGCGCCACCCATTCCCGGCGCATGCCTTCGTCGGCGTCCGGCAGATGGTGCCTGGAGGTGGCCTCCAGCACGGTGCGGAACGGCAGCCCCACGGCCATGATGTCGCGTAGCCAGGGGAAGATCTCTTCGTAGCGCCCGTTCCACTGGAGCACGCGGTGCCCGGGGTCCAGCAGCACGAAGCCGCTGACCATGGCCCCCAGCGCCTGCTCGAGCGTGGCCGTGGAACGGGCGAGATCCTTGCGCGCACGGCTCATGCGGCGCAGGTAGGCCATCGAGAAACCGCCCGCGGCGAGCGCGGTGGCGATCAGCAGCGCTGCCACGGCCGCGATGGCGTTGCGCTCCGTGCGCCAGTTCGCCAGGGCCGCGGACTCCGGCAGGCTGGCCGCGATCCAGAGGCCGGGATAGAGCAGCGGCCGCGCCACCACCAGCGCGGCCACGCCGGACAGGCGCGCGGACTGCCCCCAGGCGCTGAAGGCCGGCGCGTCGTCGCCCAGGGCCGGAACGCGGGCGCGCGTGCGCGCCTCGCCCCGGCTGGAGGTGCCGATGATCAGGTCGCCGCGGCCGCGCTCGAACGAGACTTCCAGCCCCGGAATGTCCGCGCCCTGCATGACCACTCCGACGAGCATGCTCACGGGCACCTGCAGCACCGCCAGCAGGCGTTCGCCATTCTCGGCACGGATGGGCCGCGCCGCATACAGCACGCGTTCGGAACTCGCGAAGCTCACGGTGGGCGCACTGAGGAGCAGCGTGGGCATGCTCTGCGCCATCGCTTCGTCGAAGAAGCCTGCGGGAAGCTCCGAGGTGACGCGCGCGCCGACCGCGTCCGATGCGGCCACCACCGCGCGCCGCGCATCCAGCAGCACCACCGAACGCACGAGGATGTTCTGCCGCGCCGCGCGGCGCAGCAGCCTGCCGATGAATTCCGGATCCGGGCGCGGGTCGCGCTCGCGCCAGAGATCGATCATGTCGTCGGTGCTGGCGAGCAGCACGTCCAGCCCCAGCAGCGCCCGGTTGAGGGCCGCTTCGGAGCCGGCCGCGAAGCGTGCCACCTGCGCCTCGCTCTCGGCGAGGGCCGCGTGCCGCGCATTCACGATCAGGGCGGCGGCAGCCCCCATCAAACCCAGCACCAGCGCCGCCACCGCCAGCACCACGGCCCATCGCAGGCGCACCGACACCGCCCGCATCAGGGGCTCCCCGGCACGGGAATGCCGCGCGCCCGGCCGATGGTGCGGGACCAGACCTCCGCGCAACCCTCTCCACAGCGGCGCAGCCAGTTGGGCAGCACGGCCTCGCGCAGCAGGCGCTGGCGGCGCGCTTCGTCGGCGGCCGACGGCGACACCGCCACCATCGCGCCTTTTTCCCCGTGCATGCACGCTGCCGCGCCGGTGTTGCAGGCCACGCCTTCGGCGGTTTCGGCCTCGGCATCGCGCCAGATGGCTTCCTCCAGCTTCGGCAGTTCGCGACGCAGCAGCGCGCGCAGCTCGGCCGGCATGGCCGCCCAGGCTTCGTCGTTGGCGCCGAAGAACGACAGCCCCCAGGTGATCGGCAGCATGTGCAGGTAGCGCGTCATGCGGTGCATGCCCAGCGTGTTGCCGGACATGGTGCCGGTGATGGCGCATTCGCTGTCGCCGGCCTGCAGGCTGGGCACGATCTGGCTGAAGCCCGTGTGCACCGGGATTCCGCCCAGTCCGGCCACGAAATCGGCCTGCGCCGCCGAGGAGACGCGCACGCGCCGGCCGCTCAGGTCCGCCAGGCCCGAGAGCGCGTTCTTGCAGAAGAGCACCTGCGCCGGATACACGTAGACGGCCAGCATTTCGAAATGGTGGTGCTCTCGCAGGGCCGCTTCGAGGTAGGGGCGGAACGACTGCACGGAGGCCCGAAGGTCCGCCAGCGTCGGGTTGAGACCCGGAAGATCCGGCGCGGTGTATTGCGGGTACTGCGCGGTGAGCGAGCTCATCAGCACCGTGCCCATCGGCACCACCCCGAGTTCGATGAGGCGCAGCATTTCGATGCCCGGCACGCCCGCACGGTCGAACGGGACGATGGAGGCGGTGAACCGGCCGCCGCTCAGCCGCGGCAGTTCCTGGGCCCAGAACGGTGCCTCGCGGCGGGAATACTGCGACAGGGCCCCCAGGTTGCCCACGATGCGCAGGCGGTAGGTGGCGCCGGCGGCGCGCGACACGGCCGACTCGGGCACGGAAGCGCGCGCGTCGGATCGCGGCGCCGCAGGCGGTACGACGCCCTGTGCGGCCACGGCCTGCCACGGCGCCGGGCCTGCTGCGAGCAGCGCCGCTGCCAGCAGGGCGGTGCGCGCCGCCGGGCGGGTGCGCGCGCACGACCCTGCGCGTCGCGGCGCATGGCAATCGTTGGGTTCGCCGGCACGGGGCTCCCGGACTTTCGCATCCAAATGTGGTTCCTCCCAGTAGCCCCGGTTTTTTACCATTTCGCGGACCTTCGACAAATGCTGATAAGCGCCATTTATTCGCCTCTCGGCCCGGGATGCCCGTCCGTCACATGGACAGCGGGCCGCCGGGGTGCGGCACGAAGCCCCCCTCCGCGGGGTCGAAATCCCACCGCGTGAGGCATCTCTTTCCTGCGCGCTCCTCGAGGGTGATCAGGCTGTTGGGCGCCTGCGCACGCAGCCGCACCGACACGGCAGTGCCGGCGTGCGCGGTCCACAGGCCGGGCAGAGCTTCGCCCAGGCCGGGCTCGTGGGCGTGGCCCGATAGCAACAGCGCGGCACCGGCTTCGCGCCAGCGCGACAGGGCCTCGGCGGCCCGGTGCGGCCGGTGTTCGGCATCGCGCGCGTGGCGCGCGGCCAGGGGGTGGTGGGTGACGACGATGCGCCAGCGGTCCGGCGGCGCCGCCGCCAGGCGCCGCGCCGCGGCGTCGATCTGCGCGCGCGACAGGCTGCCGCGCTGGTGGCGCCAGGGCCGCGTGGTGTTGACGCCGACCACGAAGAACCCGCCGGCATCGCACACCGGCTCCAGATCGTCGTCCCACCAGCGGGCGTAGCGACGGTAGGCATGGCCGAGCCGCTCCCACCAGGCGAACAGCGGCAGGTCGTGGTTGCCGGGCAGCACCAGCGTGCTCGGCGCGGGAAGCCCGGCGATGAAATCGTGCGCGGCGTCGAACTGCCGTGCGGTGGCGCGCTGGGTCAGGTCGCCGGACACGACCACCATCGCCACGTCGAGCCGGCGTGCCAGCGCATGCACCGCGGCGCAGACGCGCGGGT
>Ga0308159_1001356_pt1 | contig 36487 bp, 29 predicted proteins | sample PhyCR1_FD_201040 | JGI IMG/M metagenome (GOLD analysis project Ga0308159, IMG submission 201040) | Phyllosphere microbial communities from UC Gill Tract Community Farm, Albany, California, United States - DLSLC.R1 | ecosystem: Host-associated > Plants > Phyllosphere > Unclassified | place: USA... | reverse complement strand
TTCGTTGATGATAACCCGCCCCGCCAATCAAATTAGCGGCGGGACCTAAACTGAAACCTCATGAGCGATAGTGCGAGATCAGATAAAAATTATCTCAACACTCCTGGTAGTTTGGCAACCGAATAAACTGCATGTTAACTACATAGCGCGCCGCAGGAGGGAAACCATACGTTTTTATCGGCGCGTCGGCATTAAAAAAAATCTCGGTGCTCAATTCGGTAACCCTTGTAAGCTAAATCGGCGGCAGCGTCAAACTCAGAAGCCTTTCGCCACACAAAAAGTTGCATAAGCTCAACGTATTTGTGCAATTTCAGTCAACAGTATACCCAAACTTTCGGCGTCTAATGGCTGTTGATTAACGTTGGGGTGATAAAAATCACTAATTCGCGACGTTGGTCATGCGTAGACTGTTGTTTGAACAGCCCACCCAACAGGGGAAGATTGCCCAGCCCGGGGACTTTATTCACGGTATTTATACCCTGCTGCTGGAATATCCCACCCAATACCAGCGTTTCGCCGTCTTTTACCGTGACCTGGGTTTTTATCTCCTGTTTATCGATGGACAACGCCTCGCCCTCCGCCTGCTTTATTTTTCGACCAGGCATGTTTTGACTGATTTGCAGTGCAAGCGTAATGGCGCCGTTGGGCAGAATCTTCGGCGTGACCTCCATTCCAAGCACCGCTTCCTTGAATTCGATAGAGGTTGCGCCGCTCGCCCCGCTCGACACCTGATAAGGAATTTCAGTGCCCTGCTTGATGCTGGCGGTTTGCAGGTTGGCGGTCATCAGGCGCGGACTGGCGATAATCTCCACCCTGTCCTTCTGCTCCAGCGCCGAAAGCTCGAGACTCAACAGCTTTTCGCCGATACGCGCCAGAGTAAATCCGGCGCTGATAAATGGATTGTCGACGCCCTGCCCGATATTGACCTCGTCCACCAGCGGCATTCGAGTGGCACCGGCGGGTGTGTTGACGCCCCATTTCACGCCGAGCTCACGAAGACTGTCGCGGTTCATGGTGACAATGTGCGCCGCCAGCTGCACCTGCTGAATGGGATAGTCCATTGCCTCGACCCAGCGCCGGGCATTGTCCAGCTCTGGCCGCGCATCACGGATTAAAAGTTGATTGGTGCGCGTATCGGCGCTGACCAGCGCGCGCAGCGAAAGCAGCGTACCTTTCTGGGCGTTGAGTTGCGTGGCCACTGCCGTGACATCGGCGTGTTTCAGTCCGAGCGTCAGTTCGTGCAGCGGCCGTGCCTGTTTCTGTCTTTCGGCCTGTTCACTCTTTTTCTGCCGTTGAACCGCCAGTTCGGATTCCGGGAAAATCATCAGCACGTTGCCCTGCTTCTGACTGGTCAGTTTGCCCATGCGCATCACAACCTCGAGTGCCTGCTGCCACGCAATGGCATGCATCCGTAAACTGAGCGAGCCTTCCACGCCGGGGCCGAGCACCAGATTAAGCTGCTGATGTTCGGCAAGCGCACGCAGAATCAGGCTGACGGGTGCCTCATAGAACTCGAGGCTAATCGGCGCTGCCTTTTCTTGATGCGCTGCGCCTTGCGGCTTGGCGGCGGCATGTGCCTGTGTCATTCCACTGCCTGTAAGCAGCAGGCCGACAAGCAATAATAGTGCGCGAACGCGAGATTCATGATGCATCTGAAGGTCCTCCATGACCGGTCTTTGGCAGCGTTTGCCCTGCCAGTGTCAATATTTGCAACGCCTCGCCGCAGCGTGGCTGCGTCAGGGTGAGTCGTACCTGATGCGCGCTGACGTCTTCGACCCGGCCGCCATCGTTTGGCAATTTTCTCCCCGGCTGCGCCTTGAACCACTCCCCCGCCGACAGGCTAATCCAGCCCGTGAAATTGTCTGCACTGCCGATAATGCCGCTCAGCTGCGGAAATTTTGCCTCTTTGATTGATTCTCGACAGCGGGGCGCCTGACGAAGGGAAAAAGGATCGCGCAGCAGTGCAGCGGAAAACTGACTCTTTACCTGCTCCTTTTGCTGCGCGCTAATGCGCCCGCGATAGGCCGCCAGCCGCAGCGTGACGTCCAGGAGGGATTCCGCGCCGAAACTCTCCGCCGCCGGACTGACGGCCAGCTGTTCAATCGCCACCGGCGCGGAAGACGCTGCCAGCAACTGCTGTAGCATCGACACTAACCCGATATAAGGAAGCTGTAATCTGAACGTGCCCTGCTGCACGACGCCGTCCGGTGTTGCCAGGTCTTTTTCGGGCAACCAATGCAGCATTCGCCCCCCGGCCGCATTCAGCGGCGCAAGGATATGCTGTGGCAATGGCGGTAAACTTGCCTGTTTCGGCAGGATGTCTGCAAGCTTAGATTGCCATTCGGCCCGTGAACTTTGTCGCAACAGCACCCGCTGCTGCTGACTAACCTGGCGCGTCTGCGTCTGAATCTGCTGTATCAGGTTTTCGGCAGTGACGCGCAGTGGCAGAATCCACAGCCAGTAGCCGCCTGCGGCAAAGGCGCTGAAAACGGCCAGCATCAGCCACGCCATCTGCCAGTGGGATCTGCTCGACAACCGCAAGACGAGTTCGCGATATTCCGTTCGCATAATGTAGCCTCATTCGCCCTCTGCGGATTGCAGCGTGGCGTTAAGCGAAAAAGAGAGCTCTTCGGCGGGAAGCTGTTTCACTTCCCGCAGCTGAATTCGAGGAAACAGCGCGTCGTGCGGCAAGGCACTATCGAGTGCCAGCACCGCTTCATAGTTTGCGCTGCGGCCTTCCAGCACCACGTTGGCTGCGTTCTGACTAAGCCGTGTTGCCCAGACCTGCTGCGGCATCACCTGTGAAAGATGGCGCAATAGCTGCACGTATTGCAGACTGCGGTCGAACCGCTGCTCCATTTGCACATTTATCTGCTCGGCCCGCCGATACGCCAGTTCAAGCGCATTGACTCGCTCGAACTGGCTTTGCAGCGCCGTGCGATAATCGCTTTGCCTTTTCAGACTCAGCTCGCGTTGTTGGTTAAGTTGCCGATGAAAGAAACCGGCCAGCAGCAATGCCACTGCTATCGCCGCCATGCCGAGCATAAAAACGCGTGTCCATAATCGATAACGCCGCTGGCGCTGCCTTTCACGCCACGGCAGAAGATTTACGCGCAGCATCAGTTATCCGCCGCGCGCACCGCCAGACCGGCGGCAATGGCAAAGGCACCCGGATTCACGGGCAGCGGCGGCGACACCTGTTGAAACGCGTCAAACGCAGACCAGCTGCGCATCCCGTCGGGCACGGGATCCTCGCCTGTGCTGGTGAAATAGAGCTCGTCATTGCAGAGTTTCCGATGGCGATAAAGGGTGGTTAGCTTTTCGCGAAGCCGGGCAGGCTCGTCAATGTCTTCATCTTCCAGCAACCCGAACTGAAACGGCAGGCCGTGCGGCGCGACCCACAGCCAGTGTTGCTCGAGACGATGCAGCAGCAAGGATTCGGCCGGCACGCCCGCCGCACTGGCCGCCGCCTGAATCGCGCAGGGCGTAAGCTCGACCGCCTCGGGAAACAGCTTCGCCTGTTTCAGACAATGCTGCCAGGAGTCCAGCTCTTCGCGCCTTGCCGCCGTTACAATCAACTCGGTCGAAGCCGCGGATTCACAGCGGTAGTCGAGCGTTAGAGACTCTACCGCCAGCGGGAGTTGTTTGGCGGCGGAGGTGCGGATAAAGGCGTCGCGGTGAGGTTCCTGCAGCCGGATGTCGGGTGTCGGCAGACGAATCTGAATTATCCGCTCGGCAGGAAGACAGATACGCAGAGAAAAAGTGCTCGGCAAACGGCTTCGCCAACGCGATAAAATGACGATTAATTGTTCAGTCTCATGTAATATTCCTTGCCGCATGACCTCCTGCGGCAACGGCTGCTGCCACCAGTGGCGCAACTGCCATCCGTTACGTCGTTTCTGAACGCCGATAGCTCTGGCACAGCCGTTTTGAATATCCAGACCCACTTGCCACGTTAAGTGTCGCATTGTATTACACTTCCTTGTCGGTAAAAGGATACCCAGCGAGTTCGGTGGGCATATCGCCGAGGCAGACTTGCTTTTATACTCTGCCTTCGACTACCGTACTGCGCGCGCGGCTGTTTATAAACTGCCCAAATGTCATTGAATGGGAAATATCAGGTGAAGTTCGTAAAGTATTTATTGATCCTTGTAGTGTGTTGCATTGTGCTGGGAGCCACCTCGATATATGGACTCTACAAATATATCGAACCGCAGCTGCCGGACGTCGCGACGTTAAAAGACGTGCGCTTGCAAATACCTATGCAGGTTTACAGCGCCGACGGCGAATTAATCGCCCAGTACGGTGAAAAGCGTCGTATTCCGCTGAAACTCGACCAGATCCCGCCGGAGCTGGTGCATGCGTTTATCGCCACCGAGGACAGCCGCTTCTATGAGCATCACGGTATCGACCCGGTCGGTATTTTCCGTGCGGCTTCGGTTGCCATGCTGTCCGGCCGTGCAACGCAGGGGGCGAGTACCATTACCCAGCAGCTGGCGAGAAACTTCTTCCTGAGTCCTGAGCGCACACTGACGCGAAAGATTAAAGAAGCGTTCCTGGCTATCCGCATCGAACAGATGATGACCAAAGACGAGATCCTCGAGCTTTATCTCAACAAGATCTATCTGGGTTATCGCGCCTATGGCGTGGGTTCTGCGGCGCAGGTCTATTTCGGCAAAAACGTCGACCAACTGACGCTGAGCGAAATGGCGGTGATTGCCGGTCTGCCGAAAGCGCCGTCGACCTTTAACCCGCTGTACTCGCACGATCGCGCGCTTGCCCGTCGCAACGTAGTGCTGGCACGTCTGCTGGATGAAAAATACATCACTCAGGCGCAGTACGACGACGCGCGTCAGCAGCCGCTGGTGGCGAACTACCATCCGCCAGAAATCGCCTTCTCCGCGCCTTATCTCACCGAGATGGTGCGTCAGGAAATGGTGAAACGTTATGGCGACAACGCCTACAACGATGGCTATAAGGTCTATACCACCGTGACCCGCAAAACCCAGTTAGCGGCACAGGATGCCCTGCGCAACAACGTGATGGCCTACGACATGCGTCATGGCTACCGGGGTCCGTCGAACCAACTGTGGAAAGTGGGCGAGATGGCGTGGGATCAAAAGAAAATCGTTGCCTCGCTGAAAACGCTGCCCGTCTATGGACCGCTGTTCCCGGCCGTTGTTACGCAGATCGATAACACGCAGGCCACGGCTACCATGGCCAACGGCGACAGCATCAGCATGCCGTTTAGCGGCATGAGCTGGGCCCGCGCCTTCCGTTCCGATGTCAGTCAGGGCCCGAATCCCAAGAAAGTGGGCGACGTGGTGCAGCCGGGTCAGCAGATCTGGGTGCGTAAAGTCGGCAATGACTGGTGGCTGGCGCAGGTGCCGGACGTCAACTCGGCGATTGTTTCTCTGAATAACGTTACCGGCGCAGTCGAAGCGCTGGTCGGCGGTTTCGACTTCAACCAGAGCAAGTTCAACCGCGCAACGCAGGCGCTGCGTCAGGTCGGTTCGAACATCAAGCCATTCCTGTATACCGCCGCGATGGACAAGGGACTGACGCTGGCGTCAATCCTGAATGACGTGCCAATCACCCGTTGGGATGCAGGCGCAGGCACCGAATGGCGTCCGAAAAACTCACCGGCAACCTATGACGGCCCCATTCGTTTGCGTCAGGGTCTCGGACAGTCGAAGAACGTGGTCATGGTACGTGCGATGCGCGCAATGGGCGTCGACTATGCCGCCGATTATCTGCAACGTTTCGGCTTCCCGCCTGAAAACATTGTGCATTCGGAATCACTGGCGCTGGGTTCCGCCTCCTTCACGCCAATGCAGCTGGTGCGTGGCTATGCTGCGCTGACCAACGGTGGCTATCTGATTGACCCTTACTTTATTGCCAAAATCACCGATGATTTCGGCAAGACCGTGTTTGAAGCCAAACCGCGAATCGCCTGTGAAACCTGCGACATTCCGGTGATTTACGGTAACTCGCAGAAGACGGCAGTGCTGTCGGACGACAATGTCGAAAACGTTGCGGTGTCGAGTGAAGCGAAAAATGACACCGTGCCGAAGCCTCAGCTTGAGCAGGTGACGCCAAATCAGGTGCAGAGCGACAGTGAGCAGCAGTATGCGCCACACGTCATCAGCACCCAGCTTTCGTTCCTGATCCACGATGCGCTCAACAGCAACATCTACGGCGAACCCGGCTGGATGGGCACGGCCTGGCGTGCGGGCCGCGACCTGAAACGCCGTGATATCGGCGGCAAGACCGGCACCACGAACAGCTCGAAAGACGCATGGTTCTCCGGATACGGTCCGGGTGTGGTCACTTCCGTGTATATCGGCTTTGACGATCACCGCCGTGATTTGGGGCGCACTACGGCCTCGGGCGAAATTGACGATCAGCTCTCCGGCTACGAAGGCGGCGCGAAGAGCGCGCAACCGGCATGGGACGAGTACATGAAAACCATTCTCGACGGCGTGCCGGAGCAGATGCTCAGCCCTCCTCCGGGCATTGTGACCGTCAATATCGACAAGCGCAGCGGCAAGCTGGCTGACGGTTCCGGCGGCAGTCGTGCGGAATACTTCATCGATGGCACGCAGCCGACCGAGCACGCCGTGCACGATGTCGGAACCACCATCATGGATACCGACGGTCAGTCGAAAGAGCTGTTCTAACGCATCCCAGGCTCTTTCAAGACCCATAAAAAAGCCGGACTGAAGATGATTCAGTCCGGCTTTTTCTATTGAGGAATCTGTGTTTTGGGAATCGGAGCGCTTGGCGTCTGTCTTCGGCGCAAATTATTGCGGCGAAATTATCTTGCCTGGCGGGTCAGGAAATCGTGGGCCAGAAACAGCGCGCTAACGTTTCTTGCTTCGTTGAAATCGGGCTGCTGCAAGAGCTCCATCATGCGCGAGATGGGCCAGCGGGTTTGCGGCAGAGGCTCTGGCTCGTCGCCTACCAGACTTTTGGGATAAAGCGATTTGGCGATAACGATATTCATGCGGCTCGAAAAGTACGAAGGCGCCATTGTCAGTTTGGCCAGCACGTCAAAATGCTGCGCGCCATAGCCGACCTCTTCCATCAGCTCGCGGTTTGCGGCTTCGAGAACGCTCTCGCCCGGATCGATAAGCCCCTTGGGAAAGCCCAGCTCATAGCCTTCAATCCCGACCGCGTATTCATGAATCAGCAGCAGATCGTCGCCGATAATCGGCACAATCATCACGGCTTCCCGGTCTGAAGGACGCATTCGCTCATACACGCGCTGTTCGCCGTTGCTGAACGTCAGATCGACAGACTCGATAGTAAACAAACGGGAGCGAGCTACAGTTTCAACTTTCAGGATCTTAGGTTTTTGCAGATGCTTATCCATATCGTCCCCAATGATAATATCCCCCTCGCTGCGACCAAACCTGACTACAGCCAGCCTTTACTGCCGAACACTTGATAACCCTATAATGCGTTAATGCTCACCCGTATCGCAATCTTTGAAGGTGATTATTCGTCACCCCTGCCTTTTTTGACGAAATAGCGTAATATCTGGCCGCTTTCGGATGGCCTTCGGGTGATAACAAAAGTTGGCATATTTAAAAATAGGATTATGCCGATACCCTGTCGAGGGAGAATATTGTTATTATTTACAGTGGTATGAACCGATTCGTTCATCCGAATAGTATATTGATTACAATAATAAAACTTCTTCCTGATAAAAAGATACGTTCTAACTATTTTGAACCTTAAATTTCATATTTTTATTATGTGTAGAATTTTCAATCAGATGGCCTAACACATCTGAATCTGAACGGGGATAGGATGAGTACAGTCGTCGAGACGCTGATTTTATTGTGCGCAGTTTTGCTTATCGCGGGCTTTGGCCTGAGATTTGCGTTGCAACGCCGACGATTGGCTTCCTCCAGCATGCATTTCTCGAAACCGAATCAGCGCAAATTAACTCAGCAGGAGCGCGATGCCGTAGAGAAATACTTCCGCCAGAACGATCCGCTTAGCCAGACGCCCATGACGCACCGCAGCAATCTCGTTTTGCAGCGCGACAAGTTGGCGTTGACCGCCAAAAGCGAAAATGTCTACTCCGTGACCCGCGCCATTACCCGCTACGGCCTCGCCAGCGACGATCCCAATAAATGGCGTTATTTCCTCGAAACCACCGAAATTCATTTGCCTTTGTTCTGGGAGCAGTTCATCGCCCAGGAAAATCATGTCGAGCTTATCAAGACGCAAACGATCCCGTTGGTGATTTCACTGAACGGACATTCGCTGGTCGACCATATTTACGACCGCGCTTCGGTGACCTCGGCCGTGATTGCCACGCCGCCGCAAAACGCCTCGATTCGTCCTGAAGAGAACGATCACGTCGAATTGCTCAGTGTCCGTCACGAAACGCGTGAAGAACATCAGCTGACCCAGTCGCGCGGATTGCGGGAAGCTTTTGCGCTTTCCCTTATCCTTATCCTGATTTTCGCGACATTAGTGGGTCCTCCCGCCATCCTGCCGTGGATGAGCGCCGTCATCGTGCTGCTCGCCCTGTGGGTTGGCTGGCGCATGATGTCTGAAAAGCTTGGCCGAAACCGCAAAGAGATCCACTGCCTGCGCGGCATGCCGAAACGCTGGGGTCTGTTTGGCGAGTCGAAGCAGGGCGATATCAGCAATATTTCACTCGGCGTTGTCGACCTGGTCTATCCGCCGCACTGGCAGCCGTTTATCAGCCGCGAACTGGGTCAGAAAACCGACATCGACGTTTACCTGAACAGCCAGGTCGTGCGTCAGGGCCGCTATCTTTCCCTGCACGACGAAGTGAAGCACTTCCCGTTGCAGCGATGGGGCAGAAACCTGATTTACACCTTGGTGTCGCTGATTTTACTGCTGGTGATGCTGACCTACATTCCGCTAAGTCTGCCGCTCAAGCTAAGCGTTGCCTGGTTGCAGGGTGCGCAGAGTACGCAGGTCAACAGCGTGGCGGCTCTTGAAAAAACGCCGCTGCGCGTGGGCGATACACTAAAGGTGCAGGGTAATGGCATGTGCTACGTCCCTCCCCGCCTGAGCGCGGCAAACAGTTCGCCGTTTATGCCGTTTGACTGCTCTGCCGTCTATTGGAACGAAGCGGCCCCGCTACCGATGCCGGAATCCGAGACTATCGAAGCAGCCGATGACCTCTTGGCGACGGTGCGCACGCAGCTGCATCCGGGCAGCAATGGCGTCGAGCAGACGCTGAACCCGCAGCTGGCGACGGCCATCGAAAAATCGGGCATGATCCTGCTGGATGATTTTTCGGATATCGTGCTGAAAACCGAAGCGCTGTGCAGCAACAGTGAAGATTGTGTGAGACTGAAGAATGCGCTGGTGAACCTGGGCAACGCCGATAACTGGGTGACCCTTGTAAAACGCGCCAAATCGGGCGCCCTTAAAGGCATGAATGTGCTGCTGCGCCCGGTCAGTGCCGATTCGCTCAACGAACTGGTCAATACGGCGACCACCGCCTTCTATTCGCACGAAACCCTGCGCGCCGCCGAAGCGCTCAACAGCCCGCCGCCGGGCGGATTCCTTATCAGTAATGACGAAGGCAAGCAGCTGGTTCCCGAGGTCAAACCGCCGGTGTCGCTGCTGGCCTATAATCCGCTCGAACAGTGGAAACAGCTGCAAACGCTGTCATCCATGCTGCTGCACACCTCCTTCTCGGCGCAGGGCATCATTACCAATATCAGCATCGATGCCAACGGCACGCGGCATATTTCGCTGCACAGCGAGCCGGATATCTCGACGCTGTGGCGTTATCTCGGCACCACCATCTTGCTGGTTATCGTGGTCGCCACGCTTATCGTCAACGTGGCGCTGTTGATTAAACGTCGACTCAATGACAAGCTGCGGATGGAAAAAATCCTGGCTTATTACAGTAACTGTTTTAATCCGACACTGATTACCCCGACGCCGCACACGCTCGACTAAGTGCGTCGTCGAATACCGAGTATACTTGCATGACGCTGGACCTGAACTGGAAAGACATCGACACCGTTCTGCTCGACATGGACGGAACGCTGCTGGATTTAGCCTTCGACAGCCGTTTCTGGCTGGAGCAGGTTCCGCTGGCCCTCAGCGAGAAACAGCAGATCTCGATGGCCGAGGCGAAACAGCATATCCATCAGGAATATCTGGCCGTACAGCACACAATGAACTGGTACTGCTTCGACTATTGGAGTAAAAAGCTCGACCTGGATATTTACCGGATGACCACGGAGAGTGGCAGCAATGCGCGTCTGCGCGACGACACCGGCCCGTTTTTACAGGCGTTGCGTCAAAGTGGCCGCCGAACCATCTTGCTGACAAACGCCCATCCGCATAGCCTGGCCGTAAAAATCGAGCACACCGGTTTAGACCAGCACCTTGATTTATTACTTTCCACCCACACATTTGGTTATCCGAAAGAAGATCAGCGCCTCTGGGCTGCCGTACAGCAGCAAACCGGTTTTGATCCGGCAAGAACGCTTTTTGTGGACGACGGCGAACCTATTCTCGATGCAGCGAAAACCTACGGGATCCGCTACTGTCTCGGAATAGAAAATCCCGATTCCACGATGGCGGCAAAGTCATTTCAGGGCCATCCTTCAATCAGTGACTACCGCAGTCTGTTACCTCTAGGTTAACCGCCGCGGCCTCAGCCGATGATGTCCCTGCCGAAACGGGAGGAGTCATGAAGGGAAAAGCACCAGAAAAGGAAGATAACGCCGTTCGTCTCGACAAATGGCTATGGGCTGCGCGTTTCTATAAAACACGCGCGCTGGCCCGCGAGATGATCGAAGGCGGTAAGGTTCATTACAACGGCCAGCGGGGGAAACCCAGCAAGCTGGTTGAGCTTAACGCCGAAATCAAGCTGCGTCAGGGTAACGACGAGAAAGTCGTCATTGTTCTGGATGTCACCGATCAACGGCGCAGCGCAGAACAGGCACAGCAGCTTTATCGGGAAACGGAAACCAGCGTGGCGAATCGAGAGAAAATCTCGCAGGCCCGCAAGATGAATGCCCTGACGATGCCACATCCCGATCGGCGGCCCGACAAGAAAGAGCGGCGCAGCCTGATAAAATTTAAATACAGCGATTCTGAATAGCCCCTTCACGCGTCATTGGTGGCAGAACTGCCAAAGGCCGCGGGAATCGCCAAATTAGGAATGAATATGTCTACCCAAGATCAATTACATCGTTATTTATTTAATCATCACGCCGTGCGCGGTGAACTGGTTTCACTGAGCGACACCTTCCAGCAGATAGTGGCAGGCCATGATTATCCGGCCGAAGTGCAGAATCTGCTGGGCGAAATGCTGGTGGCTACCAGCCTGTTGACGGCCACCCTGAAATTCGACGGCGATATCACGGTGCAGGTTCAGGGCGACGGTCCTCTGAAGCTGGCCGTTATCAACGGCAATAACCTACAGGAGATGCGCGGTGTTGCACGTTTGCAGGGTGAGATTGCCCCCGACAGCACGCTTAAGCAGATGCTTGGCAACGGTTATATGGTGATCACCATTTCGCCGACCGAAGGTGAGCGCTATCAGGGCGTTGTGGGTCTGGAAGGCGAAACGCTGGCCGAATGTCTGGAAGACTACTTCATGCGCTCCGAACAGCTGCCAACTCGCATCTTCATTCGCACCGGCGAGTCCGAAGGCAAGGCGGCCGCAGGCGGGATGCTGCTTCAGGTTCTGCCTGCGCAGGAAACCGATGCGGAAGAGTTCAGTCACCTGGCGCAACTGACCACGACCATCAAGGCGGAAGAGCTGTTCACCCTGCCGGCGAACGAAGTACTTTATCGTCTGTATCACCAGGAAGAGGTCACGCTGTATGAGCCGCAGGACGTCTGCTTCAAGTGCACCTGCTCCCGTCAGCGCTGCGCCGATGCCCTGCTGACGCTGCCTGATGCCGAAATTCTGGAAATGCTTGAAGAAGATAAGGAAATTGACATGCACTGCGACTATTGCGGCAGTCATTATCTCTTCGATGCGATGGACATGGTGTCTATCCGTTCCGGTGCCAACAGCACTAACGACAGCATCCACTAAGTTTTTGCCGCATAAAAATCCAGCAAAGGAGCAGTTTATTAGCTGCTCCTGTTACACCACCTTGTGCTCTACTTCGCAAATCTACCAAAAATGTCCCAATAGCTTCATTTATTTGGTTACGGCCGTGTAAAACGACTATTGTTCTCCCTACAATATCGCGCAGACAGACGATGTATATAAGGAGCAGGGATATGTCTACTACACCATTTTCGGCCGACGAGCTCACCCAATACGGGATCTCGCAGGCAAGTGAAATTATTTATAATCCGAGTTACGAGCTGTTGTATCAGGAAGAGCAGGCTTCCGGTCTTGAAGGATTTGAACGCGGTCAGTTGACCGAGCTTGGCGCCATCAACGTGGACACCGGCATTTTCACCGGCCGTTCGCCGAAAGACAAATACATCGTCCGCGACGACACAACGCGCGACACCGTGTGGTGGTCAGATCAGGGCAAAGGCAAAAACGACAACAAACCGCTGAGTCAGGAAACCTGGCTTGAGCTGAAAAAGCTGGTCGGCGAGCAGCTGTCGGGCAAACGTTTGTTCGTGGTCGATACCTTCTGCGGCACCAATGAAAATTCCCGTCTCAAAGTGCGTTTCGTCACGGAAGTGGCGTGGCAGGCACACTTTGTCAAAAACATGTTTATTCGCCCTACCGACGAAGAGCTGGTGGATTTCAAACCCGATTTCGTGGTGCTCAACGGCGCGAAGTGCAGCAATCCCAACTGGCAGGAACAGGGTCTGAACTCTGAAAACTTCATCGCATTCAACCTGACCGAGAACGTGCAGCTGATTGGCGGCACCTGGTACGGCGGCGAAATGAAAAAAGGGATGTTCGCGGTGATGAACTATCTGCTGCCGCTCAACGACATTGCTTCCATGCACTGCTCGGCCAACGTCGGCGAGAAAGGGGATGTCGCAGTGTTCTTCGGCCTTTCGGGCACCGGTAAAACAACACTTTCCACCGATCCTAAACGCAAGCTTATCGGTGACGACGAGCACGGCTGGGACGACGAAGGCGTGTTTAACTTCGAAGGCGGTTGCTACGCGAAAACCATCAATCTGAGTCAGGAAGCCGAACCCGATATCTTTGGTGCCATTCGCCGTGATGCCCTGCTGGAAAACGTCGCAGTGGATGCCGAAGGTAAAATCGATTTCAACGACGGCTCAAAAACCGAAAACACCCGTGTGACCTACCCTATCTATCACATCGACAATATCGTCAAGCCGGTGTCGAAAGCGGGTCATGCCACCAAGGTAATCTTCCTGACGGCCGATGCCTACGGCGTACTGCCGCCGGTTTCCTGCCTGAATGACGAACAGACGCAATACTATTTCCTGTCCGGTTTTACCGCCAAACTGGCCGGTACCGAGCGCGGCGTAACCCAGCCGACGCCAACCTTCTCCGCCTGTTTCGGCGCCGCTTTCCTCACCCTGCACCCTACGCAGTATGCAGAAGTGCTGGAAAAACGCATGAAAGCTTCCGGTGCGAAGGCCTATCTGGTCAATACCGGCTGGAACGGCACCGGTAAACGTATTTCACTGAAAAATACCCGCGCGATTATCGACTCCATCCTGAGCGGTGAAATCGACAATCAGCCGACGACACAGCTGCCAATCTTTGATCTGGCCGTACCGCAGACGTTGCCGGGTGTAGATACGCAGATTCTTGATCCGCGTGCCACCTACCCAAGCGCCGACGAATGGCAGACCAAGGCGGAGGCGCTGGCGACGCTGTTCGTCGAGAACTTCAGCAAATATACCGACACCGATACCGGCGCTGCGCTGGAAAGTGCCGGGCCCAAGCTGTAATGGCAACGCTGACAATCCGCAACCTTGATGACGAGGTCAAAGATTTGCTGCGGCTGTCGGCGGCTAAAAACGGGCATTCCATGGAAGAAGAAGCCCGAACCATTCTTCGGCAGGCGCTGCAAGGCAGCCCGCCAAGCTATGGTTTGGGCAGTCGCCTGCAACAGCGATTCTCGCAAAGCGGAGGCGTCGATCTCGCGCTTCCTCCGCGTGGCGAGCGCTCCCCTGCGTCGGAAGAAAAGCCGTGATTGTTCTCGACACCTCGGTCATTGCCGAGTTAGTGCGGCCAAAACCGCACAAGCCGTTGCTGGAATGGCTGGATGCCCAGGATGCGCAGCAGCTGTTTTTGACCGCCCTTTCTGTCGCCGAACTTTTCACGGGTATTGAAGCGCTGGCAGAAGGTCCGCAAAAAAACCAGATTTCGACGTTATTGCTTGAAACGCTGAATCAGGATTTTGCAGGCCGACTGCTGGCCTTTGACGCACACAGCGCGCTGATTTACGCCCGGCTCTTTGCCGAGAATCAACATGCTCCCGCTCCGCTCAATCAAACTGACCTGCAAAACGTCGCCATCTGCCAGCAGCATCAGGCTCGCCTCGCGACCCAGGATCTTGCCCGCTTCGCATCGACAGGTCTCAGCCTGATTAATCCCTGGGAAAACCGGGGCAGTCCGCGATGGAGAGAAGATTCGGCAGAGTATTTCATCATGAGTCGGAAATCCTGACGCCTTTGCTCGCTTCAAATGCAAAGGGCAGGCACGTTTAACGGTGCCTGCCCTTTTTGCTTTCAACCCAACGCGTAATCTCTTTCGCTAACTGATTTCACTGTTTTTGACCGGATTCGTCGTCGCCGTCGTCGCCTCTTTTACCGAGTGCGGCAGATAAGCCCTAAACCTGAGCCCGCCGCGCGGACTCTTGCCGATATCAAGCGATCCGGCGTGCGCATCGATGATACGCTGCACGATAGCCAGCCCAAGGCCGGTACCGCTGATGGTACGCGCGCTGTCGCCACGAACGAACGGCTGGAACAGGTGCGCCAGCTGGTCCGGTTCAATGCCGGGACCGTCGTCTTCAACCTGAAACCAGCTACGGTTCAACTCGTGACCGCTGCTGACTTTTATCCAGCCATTACCGTAACGCGCCGCATTGACTACCATATTCACCGCAGCACGCTTGATGGACAGCGGATGCACATTTACCAGCACCTCGCCTTCGACCAAATCGGTCTCTATCTCGCGCTCATACCCGCTTTCTGCGGCCACCACTTCGCCAAGAATCGAGTTGAGATCGCAGATTTCAGTCTGCATCTCCTGACCGGTACGCAGATAATCAATAAATTGCTCGATGATGGCATTGCTCTCTTCGATGTCTTTATTGATGGACTCCGCGAGGTAGCCGTCTTCGCTACTCATCATCTCGGTGGCGAGACGAATACGCGTCAGCGGCGTACGCAGGTCATGACTGACACCCGCCATCAGCAGCGTGCGGTCATCAGCCAGCTGTTTTACGCCCGACGCCATCTGATTGAATGCCCGCGTTACCGAACGGACTTCGGAGGCGCCATATTCGCGTAAAGGCGGCGGAATAATGCCCTTTCCAACTTGCAGCGCGGCGTGCTCCAGCTCCACAAGGGGTCGGTTCTGGATACGGATAAACAGCCATGCGCCGCCTATCGCCAGCAACATAATCGCCAAGGTATAACGGAACAGCGGCGAGAAATCGCCTTGATGAATTTCGGTAAGCGGTACGCGTACCCAGATGTCGGGAGACAACCAGGTCTTGAGCCAGACGACAGGGGTATTCTTGTTGACTTCGACACGGACGTCGGTCGGACCGCCAAGCTGCTGAGCCATTTGCTGGCTCAGAAACTCGTAGTGCTGCGCCCAGCGTAACCCGCTCTCTTCGGCAGCAGAGTTGGTGTACAGCGAGATGCCCAGCTCACGATAGATTTCGCGGCGAAATGCCGGCGGCACTTCCAGCAGTGTGCCATCCTCAAGTTGCAGCTTGTCGGTCATCAGCATACGCACTTCGTAGGCCAGAACTTTATTGAACTGCTGCAAACTTGGCAGAATGGCGAAGTTCAGCACTACCAGATAGGTCGTCACCAGGCTGACAAACAGCAGGGTGACGATTAACAGCAAGGTACGGGCAAAGGAGCTACGCGGTGAGAAGCGTATTTTCCTCATGCCTTACTGCCGTCCGGGACAAAGACGTAGCCAAGACCCCAAACGGTCTGGATATAACGCGGATGCGCCGGATCTTCTTCCACCATGCGGCGAAGACGCGAAATCTGCACATCGATGGAACGCTCCATCGCCGAATATTCACGGCCACGCGCCAGATTCATCAGCTTGTCGCGGGACAGCGGCTCGCGAGGATGACTCACCAGCGCTTTCAGCACCGCAAATTCACCGCTGGTCAACGGCATAGGCTCGTCTTCACGGAACATTTCGCGGGTGCCGAGATTCAGTTTGAATTTACCAAACGAAATCACTGCTTCTTCCTGGGAAGGTGCGCCCGGCAGTTCATTCGCCTGACGACGCAGCACGGCACGGATGCGGGCCAGCAATTCACGCGGGTTGAACGGTTTTGGAATGTAGTCGTCGGCACCGATTTCCAGGCCCACGATACGGTCAACTTCTTCACCCTTGGCGGTCACCATGATGATCGGCATAGGGTTGCTTTGACTGCGCAGACGGCGGCAGATAGACAGCCCGTCTTCGCCCGGCAGCATCAGGTCAAGCACCATCAAATGGAAGGATTCACGCGTCAATAAACGGTCCATTTGTTCAGCATTGGCAACGCTTCTTACCTGGAAGCCCTGCTCGGTCAGATAGCGTTCTAAAAGTGCGCGCAGACGCATATCGTCATCAACTACCAGAATCTTGTGATTCTCTTGCATTTTATTACTCCCAAAGGCGCTAATACCCGAAGCTCGTATTGTAAAAAAGCTACGGCTAACAGACAGCTTTTAATGGTATATATTCTAGTCGAAATTGTAACAATGCTTATGCTTTGCCCAATTTATCAATAATTTTTGGTGATTTCAGCCGATCTTACAGCAAAAGCTACGCCCTTTCGGGGTCTGTTCATATCTTTATGCTTTTTACATTTTTTTGGGCGACGCTTCCCATATTCATAAGGGGGCGGGAATCGGCTATTCCTTGATGTTCCGCGCTGAGTTATTCTGCCCTCATGCTTTATCTCCACCGACCAAAACGAAGAAGCCGATGAAAACCAAGCTGATTACGCGCGAAGGCTACCAGAAACTCAAACAGGAACTCGACTTTCTCTGGCGCGAAGATCGCCCCGAAGTCACGAAAAAAGTCACGTGGGCAGCGAGCCTCGGCGACAGAAGTGAAAATGCCGATTACCAGTACAACAAAAAGCGCCTGCGCGAGATTGACCGCCGTATCCGCTATCTCACCAAATGCATGGAAGAGCTGCGGATTGTCGATTATTCGCCGCAGCAAGACGGCAAGGTGTTTTTCGGCGCACAGGTCGAGATAGAAAACGAAGAAGGCCAGACGCTGAGTTTTCGCATTGTCGGTTATGACGAGATTTTTGGCCGCAAGGATTACATCTCCATCGACTCGCCGATGGCACGCGCCCTGCTTAAAAAAGAGGTCGGCGACAGCGCCATCGTCAATACGCCGGTCGGCGACGCCGTCTGGTATGTCAACGAGATAACCTACCCTGCCGCCGGGTAACCTTCCATCTATCTCAAAACGCCAGCGTCGGCATGGAGATGACTGGCATTTTCAGCGTTCAAAACGTATAACTGTCCCCCTGTTTTCACCTAAAAATTCTTTATAACTATGAATGATCAACTGAGCCGCATCATCGCGACAGAATTGCAGGTACGCCCCGAGCAGGTTGCTTCGGTCGTCCGCTTACTGGATGAAGGTAATACCGTGCCGTTTATCGCGCGGTATCGTAAGGAAGTCACCGGCGGGTTGGATGATACCCAACTGCGTCAGTTGGACACCCGTCTTGGTTATTTGCGTGAACTTGAAGACCGCCGCCAGACTATCCTCAAGTCCATCGAGGAACAGGGCAAGCTAAGCGACGACCTTGCAAACGCCATCAACGGCACGCTGAGCAAGACCGAACTGGAAGACCTTTATCTGCCGTTCAAACCCAAGCGTCGCACACGTGGGCAGATTGCGATTGAAGCCGGTCTCGAGCCGCTGGCCGACCTGCTGTGGCACGATGCCGACCAGGTGCCGGAAGACGCGGCCGCCCCCTATATTGATGCCGATAAAGGCGTTGCCGATACCAAAGCCGCGCTCGATGGCGCGCGCTATATCCTGATGGAGCGTTTTGCCGAAGACGCGACACTGCTGGCCAAAGTCCGCGACTATCTGTGGAAAAATGCTCACCTGACCTCACGCATGGTCGAAGGCAAAGAGCAGGACGGCGCGAAGTTCCGTGACTATTTCGACCACCATGAACCGATTTCACAGGTGCCGTCGCACCGCGCGCTGGCGATGTTCCGCGGCCGCAACGAAGGCGTGCTGCAACTGGCGCTAAATGCCGATCCCCAATTCGACGAGCCGCCGCGCGAGAGTTACGCCGAGCAGATAATCATCGACCATCTTGGGCTAAAACTGAACAACGCACCTGCCGACGTCTGGCGTCGCGCGGTCGTGAACTGGACCTGGCGCATCAAGGTGTTGATGCACCTTGAAACCGAGCTGATGAGCACCGTGCGCGAGCGCGCCGAAGATGAGGCCATCAACGTCTTTGCACGTAACATGCACGACCTGCTGATGGCCGCACCGGCCGGCATGCGGGCAACCATGGGTCTCGATCCGGGTCTGCGCACCGGGGTGAAGGTGGCGGTTGTCGACAACACCGGCAAGCTGGTCGGCATCGACACCGTATATCCTCACACCGGTCAGGCGGCAAAAGCGGCGCAGCAGGTTGCCGCACTGTGCATCAAGCACAACGTCGAGCTGGTCGCTATCGGCAACGGTACGGCTTCACGCGAAACCGAACGCTTCTTTATTGAGCTGCAAAAGCAGTTCCCGCAGGTTACCGCGCAGAAAGTGATCGTCAGCGAAGCGGGCGCATCTGTCTATTCGGCTTCCGAGCTGGCGGCGCTTGAGTTCCCTGACCTTGACGTCTCGATTCGCGGTGCCGTCTCCATCGCTCGCCGTTTGCAGGATCCTTTGGCGGAACTGGTGAAGATCGACCCGAAATCCATCGGCGTGGGTCAATATCAGCACGACGTCAGCCAGAGTCTGCTGGCGAAGAAGCTGGACGCGGTCGTGGAAGACTGTGTGAATGCCGTTGGCGTAGACCTGAACACCGCCTCAGTGCCGCTGTTGACGCGCGTTGCCGGATTAACCCGCATGATGGCGCAGAATATCGTTAACTGGCGTGATGAAAACGGCCAGTTCCGCAATCGTGAACAACTGCTGAAAGTCAGCCGTCTCGGCCCGAAAGCGTTCGAGCAGTGCGCGGGCTTCCTGCGCATCAATCACGGCGACAACCCGCTGGATGCCTCGACGGTTCACCCTGAAACCTATCCGGTAGTGCAGCGCATTCTGGCCGCGACAGAAATGGCGCTGAAAGACTTGATAGGCGACGCCAACGTGCTGCGCGGCCTGAAAGTCAGCGAGTTTGCCGACGCGCGTTTCGGCGTACCTACCGTGACCGACATCATCAAGGCGCTGGAGAAACCCGGGCACGATCCGCGTCCCGAGTTCAAGACCGCAACCTTTGCCGAAGGCGTCGAAACCATGAACGACCTGACGCCGGGTATGGTGCTGGAAGGCACGGTCACCAATGTCACCAACTTTGGTGCCTTTGTGGATATCGGCGTGCATCAGGACGGTCTGGTGCATATCTCGTCGCTGGCCAACAAGTTTGTCGAAGACCCGCATACCGTGGTGAAAACCGGCGATATCGTCAAGGTCAAAGTGATGGAAGTGGATCTCCAACGCAAGCGTATCGCGCTGACCATGCGGCTTGACGAGCAACCGGGCGAAGCCCCTGCGCGTCGAAGCAGCGCACCGTCTGCTCCGGCTGCCGGTAAAGGCCGAGACGCCCAGAAACGCGCCGCGCCGGCCGCATCGGGCCGTGGCAACAGCAGTGCGGGTAACAATGCGATGGCCGATGCGCTCGCCGCGGCGTTCGGCAAGAAAAAATAAATCTCGCAGGGCGATACAAACCTTTTCTCCTGTATCGGCCCAATGCCGGGCAGCGAGGAGAGCATTACCGTTGCCTCGTTTAATACGAATCATCGTCTGGACACAGGCGGTGATTTTTTTTGCTTAAATTCCTTAATTTTTCCTGATTACTCGCCGAAATCTGCGCTGCGTCAATAATCTCTCCTCTTTCACGACTAGGATAGTCACCTCTCGAAACTACCCACACCATCACGCGAAAATCCGGCGGGAATGATTATTATTAATCTTACTATTCAATAAGTTAATAATATTATTTTTTACAGTCAGGTAGCCGGTGCCATCAGCAAGAGGATTCACCATGCAGTTTCTGACTCGGCGTAGCTACAAAATCATCGGTTTCTCCCGCGATATCAGCCCGAGTTATCGGCAAAAACTGCTGTCGCTCGGCATGTTGCCGGGCGCGGTGTTTAACGTTATGCGCGTGGCCCCGTTTGGCGATCCCCTGCATATCGAAACCTGCCGCACGCAGCTTGCCCTGCGAAAAAAAGACCTGCTTTTCCTGAACCTCGAGCTGCAATCGCCGGGCAATGCGTCCACCCAGGGGCAGCCGTCATGACTCTGTCGATGAAAACGCGTGGCCTCAAGCCGCTCACGGTGGGGCTGATTGGCAATCCGAATTCCGGCAAAACGACCCTGTTCAATCGTCTGACCGGTTCACAGCAGCGGGTCGGCAACTGGTCTGGAGTCACCGTCGAGCGCAAGGAGGGCCACTTTTCTACCGGCGCACATCGTGTGAAGCTGGTGGATCTGCCGGGCACCTATTCGCTGACCACGTTGTCCCGCGAAACCTCGCTCGACGAGCAAATCGCCTGCCGCTATATTCTCGGCGGCGATGCGGACATGCTTATCAATGTTATCGATGCCTCCAACCTCGAGCGCAATCTCTATCTCACGCTGCAACTGCTTGACCTGGGCGTGCCGTGCATCGTGGTACTGAACATGCTCGATATCGCCGCCTCCCGACATATTAGTCTGGATATTCCAGAGCTTGCCCTGCAACTGGGGTGCCCGGTGATATCGCTGGTGGCGACCCGCGCCAAAGGGATTAATGCGCTGAAAAACGCCATCGACTCGCTGCCCGAGCCGCAACCCCTGCAACGCATCAATTATCCCCCCGCGCTGATGCACGGCATGGTTGAACTCGCCGAAGCCATGCCCGAGCACCTTCCGAGACAGCGCCGAGACTGGCTGGCGATTCACATGCTCGAGGGCGACATTTTCAGCGCCGCCCATGCCGGAAAAGCGCGTGACGGGTTGGCGCATGTGCAGGGCAAGCTGGCAGACAGCGGCATAATTGACCTGCCACTGATTATCGCCGAAGCGCGTTTCACGGCCATCGTCACCCTGTGCGACGGCGTCAGTAAAACCCGGGACAGCACGCCGCATCGACTGACGCAGAAACTGGACAGCATCGTCCTCAACCGCTTTCTCGGCATCCCCTTCTTTCTGCTGGTGATGTATCTGATGTTCGTGCTGGCCATAAACCTTGGCGGCGCGCTGAAACCCCTGTTTGAAATCGGTTCAACCACGATTTTTGTCGAGGGGATCCAGTGGTTGGGTTTCATGCTGCATTTTCCACTCTGGCTGACGCTGTTTCTGGCGCAGGGCGTGGGAGGCGGCATCTGCACGGTGATGCCGTTGATTCCGCAAATCGGCATGATGTATCTGTTTCTCGCGTTTCTTGAAGATTCCGGTTACATGGCGCGCGCCGCGTTTGTGGTGGACCGCTTAATGCAAAGGCTGGGTCTGCCCGGCAAATCCTTTGTGCCGCTGGTAGTCGGTTTTGGCTGTAACGTGCCGTCGATCATGGGCGCAAGAACGCTCGAAGCGCCACGCGAAAGGTTGATTACCGTGATGATGGCGCCGTTTATGTCCTGCGGGGCAAGACTGGCTATTTTTGCGGTGTTTTCGGCGGCGTTTTTTGGTCGGCAGGGCGCGAGCATCGTGTTTTCGCTCTATCTGCTGGGCATTGTGGTCGCGGTGCTGACGGGGCTGCTCATGAAACATACGGTCGTGCGGGGTGAAGCATCGCCCTTTATCATGGAACTGCCGGTTTATCATGTTCCTCAGTGCAAAACCTTGCTGTTGCAGACCTGGCAGCGGTTGAAAGGTTTTATCCTGCGCGCGGGCCGCGTCATCGTGATTGCCTGCGTGCTGATTGGCGCGCTCAACAGTTTTTCACTCAAAGGCGACATCGCCACAAACATCAATGATTCGGCGCTGGCAAGCGTAAGCCGCGTATTGACTCCGCTGCTTTCTCCCCTCGGCGTGCACCACGATAACTGGCAGGCCACGGTCGGCTTGATAACGGGCGCAATGGCGAAAGAAGTCGTTGTCGGCACCTTGAACACGCTGTACACCGCCGAACAGCTCAAACAACGCCCTTTCAATCCGGCCGAATATCACCCTCTCGCCGCCCTTCGTGGCGCGGTAACGGCAACGAGTAACAGCCTGCTTGCTACCTTTAGCCTGCGCGTGCTCGCCAATCCCATCCTCGCCAGCAAGGGCGAGGGAGAAATGGCGGTCGGCGCAATGGGGGTAATGAGTGAAAAATTCGGCACGGCGATTTCAGCCTACAGCTACCTTATTTTCGTGCTGCTTTACGTGCCCTGCGTTTCGGTCATGGGCGCCATCGCACGGGAAACCCATCGCCGCTGGATGATATTTTCGATTTTATGGGGATTGAATGTGGCGTATTCGCTGGCGACGCTGTTTTATCAAACGGCGACGTTCTCAAGCCATCCGCAGCAAAGCCTGATAACCCTGGGCGGAGTCTTGCTGGTTAATGCGCTGATCCTTATAGGCCTTCGCGGTTCACGCAGCCGCGTTTTGTCAGACTTGATGATGGTGTCGCAAGACGGGTTATCAAAGGGGCCGATATCGGCAGGAGGATGCAAGGGCTGTGCGGCGGGCAAGAAGTGTGGAATGTCCTGAGAGATAACAACGCGATGAAATGAGGGTAACCTTGCGGGCTACCCTCACCTTCAGGCATGGCGCTTTATTTGAAAGCTTCGGCAGTTGCGCTGATTTTGTTGTCGTTATTAGCTTCGATGACAACGTAATATTTACCGCCCTTCTCTTCCACCAGCTTGTTGATGGCGCGTTTGGCATCCATCGGCGCGGTTTGTTCATTAGAGATAGAAACGGTGCCCAGACTGGTATAGTTGTGTTTTTTCGCTTCTTCTCGACTAATTTCCTTGGCCGCCATGGCGCCCGCAGAGAAAGTGCTGACTAACAAAGCCGCGACAACCATTTTTTTGTAGTTCATGACATTACCTCTTTTATGCGTGATTTATTGTAATAGCAGTCAAGATAGCTAACGCCGGATTGTTGCGTCGGTAGTGAACTTCCTGCTCAAATACCGCAATGTTTCCCAGAGACGCAAACCTTCGACCTAGTCTGATTTATCAGGCTTATCGGTCTACAGGCGTTACCTTATTGAGTATTAATCACCCTTGGGAATAATCCATTAAAGAGGTTGAAAGCCGCCAATTAACCTTCATTTTGTGATGCCACTCACTTTTTATTTACCGGTCAAAATATACTTACATCAAATCATGCTCGCCGAGGAAATCTTCTATCAGTGAGCAGAACGCATCGGGATGGGAAATAAAGGGCGCATGAGAGGATTTGGCAATAATCGCGGAGCGCGAACGCGGCCATTTCTCATCCAGCATCGGCACAATCTTGCGCGGCACCAAGCCATCCAGCGCGCCATAAAGGCGCAGAAACGGCAGCGTCAGTGTTTGCATCGACTGCGTTAAATCCACATGATTGAGAATATCCAGGCCCCCACTTAGCACCTCGACCGGCGGAATCGCCAAATCCAGCACCATCGACTTCAACATTCTCGCATCCTGCCGCGCGCTTTCACTGCCCAGAGTTTGCAGCGCCAGAAAACGCTCGACGGTACGCTGAAAGTCTTCGCTCAGTTGATGCTGAAAGCCCTGTAATACGTCAGGGCGAATGCCCGGCCAATCGTCATGCGCGGCAAAACACGGAGAAGAGGCAACGGTGATGAGCGCCTCGACCCGCTGCGGCGCGACAAGTGCCGCCTGACTGGCCACCAGCCCGCCGAGCGACCAACCCATCCACACGGCTTTTTCGGGTGCCTGCGCCAGCACAACCTCTGTCATTTCCGGCAACGACAGCGCGCCAAAATCCTGACTGCGGCCATAACCCGGCAGGTCGAGCAGATGCAGACGAAAATGCGGCGCCCATCGCTCGGCAATGTAACGCCACACCTCGGCGTTCAGTCCCCATCCATGAAGCAGCACAATATCGCGCGATCCTTCACCTAAAGTCTGCCAATAGAGGCGTTTCATCATGTAATGTCCATGTTGGTTATCGTTTATTTCCCTTCACGGCACGGGATGCCGTGAGGTCTTTTCAGAAGGAGCGTTACCTTGTTGGCCGCCATTTTACCTGCGCACTCTGCGCCATGTTAACCATCGCGAGCCGTTGCTGGCTGTGTCAGCAGGCATTGCGTCTTGCCCGGCACGGTCTGTGCAGTCTGTGTCTTCGCCATCTCGCGCCTGTTCCTCCCTGCTGTCCGCGCTGCGGATTGCCGAGCCAGAGTCATGCTTTACCCTGCGGCCGCTGTCTGTACAAGCCACCGCCGTGGCAGGCATTGATCTTCGCGGGGGTATATCAACCCCCTCTTAGTGACCTGTTGTTAAGGCTCAAGTTTTCTTCGTCACCGGAGCTTGCCGAGCCGCTGGCGAGGCTGCTCCTGCTGCGCTGGCTGGCGCGTTATCGCGAGGGCAGCGTGGTAAGGCCGCACATCCTGCTTTCCATTCCGCTGCATCGACGACGCTATCGTTCGCGAGGCTATAATCAGGCCGAATTGCTGGCGCGTCCTCTGGCTCGCTGGTTGGGTTGCGACTATCTGCCCTTTGCCCTTGAAAGAACGCGCGCCACGCCACCGCAGCAACGGCTTTCCGAAACGCTGAGAAAGCGCAATCTGCGGCAGGCGTTTCGCTGTACGCAGACGTTGAAAGATAAACATATTGCGTTGATTGATGACGTGGTCACGACCGGCAGCACAATTAGCGAAGTCAGTAAGGTATTGAATAAAAACAACATTGCCTCGTTACAGATTTGGTGTATTTGTCGCACCTTGTAGTCGGTCTGTTAAAGGGCGTATTATAACCAACTGGAGAAGTCAACTATTGAGCCAATGCCATGATCATTATTACCGATGCTGCCCAAGAGCACTTTGCCAAACTGCTGGCAAATCAGGAAGCAGGCACCCAGATCCGCGTATTTGTGATTAACCCAGGTACGCCTACTGCGGAATGCGGTGTTTCCTACTGTCCACCGGATGCCGTGGAAGCCACGGACACCGAGCTGAAATTCGAGAAGCTGTCGGCTTTCGTCGACGAGCTGAGCGCGCCTTATCTGCAAGATGCAGAAATCGACTTCGTGACCGACCAGCTCGGCTCACAGCTGACGCTGAAGGCGCCGAACGCCAAAATGCGTAAAGTATCCGACGATGCCCCGCTGATGGAGCGCGTCGAGTACCTTTTGCAGGCACAGATTAACCCGCAGCTTGCCAGCCACGGCGGTCGCGTGTCACTGATGGAAATCACCGACGAAGGCATGGCTATCCTGCAATTCGGCGGCGGCTGCAACGGCTGTTCAATGATTGATGTGACGTTGAAAGACGGCATCGAGAAAGAGCTGCTGCAAGCCTTCCCTGAACTAAAAGGCGTGCGTGACCTGACCGAACACCAGCGCGGCGAGCACTCCTTCTACTAAATTGCCTCCCTAACCTCGTCGGTTTCACGACCTGGTTTTAAAGCCACTGCGCCGTCCCGTCGGCACAGTGGCTCTCTTTCCCTACTCCTTGCACGCCTTCCTGCGCTTATCCAGATCCTGCAACACCTGATTGATTCTCTCATCGCCAAACATCACGTCCAGCGGCTGACTCAGCTTGCGTCGCCAATTGGGGTATTCTTTATCGGTACCGGGCACGTTAACCGGCGTATTCATGTCCAGCCAGTCTTCCGGCTGAAGCCCCAGCAAGGCGCTGGCGCTGTCGGCCAGATAACGCTGCAACCCCAGATTCAGGACAGGATTCATCTCCATTCCCTCGGCCTCAACAGGAAAATCTGTGGGCACGCAGTGCTCGCGATGCAGCGCGTCGAGCAGCGCCTGCCGCGTTTTGGCGCGGTCTTCCCCCAAATCCGCCAGCACCTTGGCATCAGGATAAATGCCCAGCGTTTCACCCAGCGTTAAATCGTCTGCCTGCCAATAACCGCGCAGCGTCGGCAGGTCGTGCGTGGTGATGGTCGCCATCGCCTGCTCCACGTAATCCTTCGGCGCGACAAACACCCGTTTTTTATCGTGTTCGAAATACAGCACCTTGTAGGAATAGACGCCGCTGTCCCGCAGGCTGGCGACAATCTCCTTCGGCACAATTCCGAGATCTTCGCCGATGACCATGCACTGATGGCGATGACTCTCCAGCGCCAGCACGGCGAGCAGGTCGTCGAGCGGATAACTGACATACGCGCCTTTGTCTGCGCTTTCCCCTTTCGGGACCCACCACAGGCGCAGCAGACTCATTACATGATCGATGCGCAATGCGCCGCAACTGCTCATGTTGGCGCGCAGCATATCGATAAACGGCTGATAGGCTCTGGATTTCATGATATTGGGGTCCATAGGCGGCAATCCCCAGTTCTGCCCCTGCGGCCCTAACTTGTCGGGCGGTGCGCCGACTGTCGCGCCAACACAATACAGTGCGCGATTGCACCAGGTTTCCGCGCCGCCTTCGGCCACGCCTACCGCCAAATCCCGATACAAGCCGAGCGGCATGCCCCGATCGACGCCTGTCTGATAGCATTGCGCAAACTGGTCATGTGCCAACCACTGCAACCAGAGATAGAACTCCACCTCGGCGGCATGTTGTTCGCAAAACTCGGCCACTTCGGCGCTTTGCGGATCCTGGTACGCCTCGGGCCACGCGGGCCATCCCCATTGATCGGCTGCCGAACGGCTGAAAAAGACGTGCAGTGCATCGAAAATCGCCTGCTGCTTCAGGCTCTCTCCGCCCAGCAGGGCAAAACTGCGGAAATCCCGTTTGCGCTGGCTGGCTTCCGGTATTTGCCGAAAGGTCTGCCATGCCATGTCGAGTGCGGGCAATTTCAGCGCCATCACCTGTTCATAGCTGACATAATCCAGCGCGCGCGCCTCGGCGAGTGCCTGCTGCGTGGCGGGTAACGCCCACCAGCGCTGCGCCTGTTCACTTTCCTGAAATTCCTGTACGGCATTGACGTCAATATACGTCACATTTAACCAGCGGCGAGAAGAGGGACTGTAAGGGCTGGCGCTCTGCGGATTGGCGGGATACAGCGCGTGGATTGGATTCAGCCCGACAAAGGCTCCGCCGCGTTCGCCCAGCGCCTTGACCATCTGTTTTAAATCACCAAAATCACCCACGCCCCAGTTGGTGTCGGAACGCAAGGTGTAAAGCTGCACGCACGCGCCCCACAGTTTCTGTTTTTCAAGCAGCGCCTGAGGTTCATAACAACGTGCAGGAGCGACAATGATTCTACAGCCCCAGCTTTTCTGCTGCCAGGAAAGGGTAAGATGATGATAGCCTTGGCTAATCTCTGCCGCGAACGTCAGCGGTGCACCAAATTTTCCGCGCCCTTCCGCGCTGTCGCCGTTTTCCAGCGCCAGTTGCCAATGAAACTCGCCCTCGCCGCGCGGTTCAAGCACCAGCGGTTGACCCACGATAAACACTTTTACCGGCGGCAGCGGGCCGGGATCGGGTTCGTCGTCGGCGCGGCCCATCGCGTCGAGCAGCGCCCGTAAGGTCGCCTCCGAAACCTGCTGTTCTTCATCGTCCATATTGATAAAGCGGCTGGAAATGCCCGCTCGTTTTGCTGCCTGTTCGAGTTGCTCGCCCTGCATACCTGCTCCTTAACGCGTGGCCTGCCAAATTCGCTGTTGATAATCACCAATCGAACGGTCGGAACTGAACATGCCGACGCGTGCGGTGTTGAGCAATGTGCGTCGGGTCCATTCTTCGCGATCGCGATAAAGCGTGTCGATTTTTTGCTGCGCTTCGCAGTACTGCGCGAAGTCGGCCAGCACAAGATAGGGATCGCCGCCGTCAAGCAGGCTGTCCAACAGTGGAGCAAACGCGGTTTTGTCGCCGTTGCTGTAATAGCCGCTGGCCAGTTCATCGATAACCGCCTTGAGTTTCTTGTCTTTCCTGAGCAGCGTTTTCGGCTTGTAGCCTTTTTTCTGTAGCGCTTTCACCTCATCCACGGTAAGCCCGAAGATAACGATATTTTCTTCGCCAACCTGTTCGGCAATTTCGACGTTTGCGCCGTCAAGCGTGCCCACGGTAAGCGCGCCATTGAGCGCCAGCTTCATATTGCCCGTGCCCGATGCTTCTTTGCCCGCCATCGAAATCTGCTCGGAGACATCGGCGGCCGGAATCATCAGTTCGGCCACCGAAATCCGGTAATCGGGAATGAACACGACCTTGATACGGTCGGCGACCAGCGGATCGTTGTTGATCTTCTCTGCAACCTGATTGATCGCAAAAATGATGTTTTTCGCAAGATAGTAGCCCGGAGCGGCTTTTGCGCCGAAGAGAAATACCCGCGGAACCCTGTCCAGCCCGGGGTTGGCGCGAATCTGCTGATAGAGATAAATAATGTGCAGCAAATTCAGATGCTGACGTTTGTACTCGTGCAGGCGTTTTATCATTACGTCGAAGATGGCGTCGGGATTCAGGGTGATGCCAAGATGTTGATGAACGTATTCGGCCAGTCTGGATTTGTTGTCGTGCTTTATCTGCCGATAGCGGGTGCAGAATGCCTTGTCTTTTACATAAGGCTCGAGTCCCTTCAGCGCATCAAGATTGGTGACCCACTCGGTATTCAGCGTCTGGTCAATCAGTGCGGAAAGCGCGGGATTGCACTGCTTGAGCCAGCGCCTTGGCGTAATGCCGTTGGTCACGTTGTGAAACTTTTCCGGCCATAGCGCGTAATATTCCGGGAACAGGTCTTTAATCACCAGATCCGAATGCAGCGCAGCCACGCCGTTCACGGCAAAGCCTGCCACTACGCACAGGTTCGCCATTCGCACCCGCTTGTCATAATGGACGGCGAGTTTGGCCCACACGGCTTCATCGCCCGGCCAGCGTTGCTCGACCCGCTTCTTAAAGTTGGCATTAATCTGTTTGATAATGGCAAAGTGGCGCGGCAGCAGGCTGCGAACCAGTTTCTCGTCCCAGGTTTCCAGCGCTTCCGGCATTAATGTGTGGTTGGTGTAGGCAAACGTGCGGCGGGTGATGTGCCAGGCCTCGTCCCAGTCAAGCTGATGTTCGTCAGTCAAGATGCGCAGCATCTCGGGAATGGCGATGGTCGGATGGGTATCGTTGAGCTGGATAACCTCGTAATCGGGCAGCTCGCGAAGAGGCCGCCCCAGAAAATGATGGCGACGAAGAATATCTGCAATCGAGCAGGCACACTGGAAATACTGCTGCATCAGGCGCAGGCGTTTGCCTTCTTCATGATTATCATTCGGGTACAGCACTTTAGTCAGCTTTGCGGCGTCGATGCCCTGCTGTTCCGCCTGCAGGAATTTACCGTCATTGAATTTTTGCAGATCAAAAGGATGAACGTGAGTGGCTTCCCACAGCCGCAGCGGTTGGGAAACGCCGTTGCGATAGCCGATAACGGGCAGATCCCACGCCTCGCCGCGCAGCGAAAACTCCGGTTTCCAGTACGATTTCCCGTCTTCGTCCTTGACGATTTTGCCGCCGATCCCCACCTTCACCGCCAGCGCGCTGTTGTGGCGAAACCACGGATATTGCGCGCGATACCAATCATCCGGCGCTTCATGCTGTTTGCCGTTCACGAAACTCTGGCGAAAAAGCCCGTACTGATAATTGAGCCCATAACCCATCGCCGGTTGGCCGACGGAGGCCATCGAGTCAAGATAACAGGCGGCAAGACGCCCCAATCCGCCGTTGCCCAGTGCGGGATCCACCTCTTCTTCGAGCAAATCCGCCAGATTGAGGTCGAACGTTTCGAGAATTTTTGCGACCTTGTCGTACCAGCCCAGATTAATCAGGTTATTGCCGGTCAGACGCCCGACCAGAAATTCCATGGAAATATAGTTAACGTGTCTTTTTGCCTTGGCATTGCCTTTACCGCTGTCCGGCTGCGGTGGAAGCTGCTCGGCAACGGCGGCGCTGACGGCGTGCCACCACTGGTGTCGGGTCATATCCTTTGCCGCAGCTAATCCAAAAGCTTGCCACTGGCGGGTCAAAGCCGCCAAAAAACTGTCCTGTTTAAACGTCTGTTTTGGCATAGGGCTATTGCTTTCCTTTAAGTGAAACTGATTCGAATGCTGGGGGCAGCAAGGCGATTCCAATCGAGCGAGATAAATTCTGGGGAGGTGGAATGTTTCTCTGACACTTATCTTTAACACTTATATATATAAACCCAATATGGCAAAATTGCTCACCGGTTGAGCGGCTAAAAATCCAGACATCGCCTTGGTTTAAGCGAATTTCACGCGGTAATTGGTTACACTGGCCGTAAAATTTATTAACTGACGCATCCCGTCATCACGAGGCAAAGCAGCATGGAACAGTTTGAAGCAATCAGCGTTGAGCAGGCCCGCAACCGCCTGAACGAAGGCACGGGCGTGATGGTAGACATCCGCGATATTCAGAGCTTTAACAACGCCCATGCGCCCGGCGCGTTCCATTTGAGCAATGACAGTATCGGCACCTTTATGCAGCAGACCCCGTCGAGCACGCCGGTGATGGTCATGTGCTACCACGGCATCAGCAGCCGCAATGCGGCGCAATATCTGCTGACGCAGGGATTCGATGCGGTGTACAGCGTAGACGGCGGTTTCGAAGCCTGGTCAAAAACCTTTCCGCAGGATGTCGAAGCCTGATTGACCCAGCCTGGTTTTTTACTTTTACACGAGACGATTAGCGGATTCGCAGAACACTATGATAAGAATTATCAGCCTGTCCAACCCCCGCATTGCGCAGGCGTTTGTCGATTACATGGCCACCCTCGGGGTTCAGTTGCAGGTAAAGCATGACGGACAGGACGTCCAGCTCTGGCTTGAAGACGAGTCCAAACTGGACAAGGTCGAACCCGAGCTGAACCTGTTTCTGAAAGATCCCCTGCATGCGCGCTATCAGGCGGCGAGCTGGCACACCGGCAGCACGCAGTCCAGTTTGCGCTACGAGCATTACTCTTACTGGCAGCGCATTCGCAGTCAGGCGGGGCCGTTGACGAGTGCGGTCATGATCCTGTGCATTGCGGTGTACATCCTCCAGCAGATTTACGGCGACCCAACGGTCATGGGCTGGCTTGCATGGCCGGTCGACAGCAGTCAGTTTATCGAGCTTTGGCGCTGGTTTACGCCGGCTTTCCTGCACTTCTCCCTTCTGCATATTCTGTTTAATCTTATGTGGTGGTGGTATCTCGGCGGACCGGTCGAGAAACGGCTGGGCAGCGGCAAACTCTTTACTATTGCGCTTATCTCCGCCTTGCTCAGCGGTTGGGGACAATCTATCTTCAGCGGTATCTACTTTGGCGGCTTGTCGGGCGTGGTGTACGCGTTGATGGGTTATGTCTGGCTTACCGGCGAACTCAAGCCGGAGCGCGGGCTCTCGCTGCCGCGCGGGTTGATGGTCTTTTCCATCGCCTGGCTGGTGCTCGGCTACTTTAATGTGATGGGGCTCGCCATTGCCAATGCTGCACATGTCTTTGGACTGGTCGTCGGCCTTATCATGGCCTTTTGCGATACGCGCACGCCGCGCACGAAACGCAGTTAGGGGATTTGGGTGAAACAAACACAACGTCATGACGCCATTGTCGAATTGGTGCGTCAGCAGAGTTACGTCAGTACCGAGGAGCTGGTCGAGCATTTTGCCGTCAGTCCGCAGACCATTCGTCGCGACCTCAATGATCTGGCGGAACAGAACAAGATACACCGTCATCACGGTGGGGCCGCGCTGCCTTCCAGTTCCGTGAATGCCGCCTATAACGACCGCAAAGTGATGTGGTCGGATCAAAAGGCGCGTATTGCCGCGCGCGTAGCGGGGCAGATCCCCGATGGCTCGACGCTGTTTATCGACATCGGCACTACGCCCGAAGCCGTGGCGCACGCGCTGATCAACCATAACGATCTGCGTATCGTGACCAATAATTTAAACGTCGCGACCCTGCTTTCGCCAAAAGAGGATTTCCGTATTCTGCTGGCAGGCGGCGAAGTGCGAAGCCGCGACGGCGGGATTATGGGCGAAGCCACGCTGGATTTTATCTCTCAGTTCCGTCTGGATTACGGCATTCTGGGCATCAGCGGTATCGATATGGACGGCTCGCTGCTCGAGTTTGACTATCACGAAGCGCGCATCAAACGGGCGATAATCGATAATTCGCGTAATGTCATGCTCGTCACCGATCACTCCAAATTTGGCCGTAACGCCATGGTCAATCTCGGCAATATGAGCCTGATAGACTACATGTTTACCGACCAGCAACCGCCGGAAAGCGTAATGGCGCTCATCAAGAAGTTCGACGTGCATCTCGAGCTCTGCTAGGCCAGCAGACTTCCACACCCGGAAAACACCCCCCGTTTTCCGGTTTTACCAAAAGAAATAGGCGGCTGTCGAAAGCGGCAAAGATGACACTCAAGATATTTCTCCAGTCCGCTGTCAATAATCTGCTTTTGTAACCCGCATGCTCTGCGAGTTAACTATTTAAGTTCTCAATCTCCCCTCCCGCTTTTCGCAGTGATTTCCATATCTCATCCTGTGGGCACGCCTCGCGCAGTAACGGGAAGACCTCTCTTCAACACAATGCTAAACGCGCAATAACGAAAAATCGGTTTAAAAATTCCACTTTTGGAAGATGATTGCCTGTTAAATCAGGGTCAAAATGTTACCTGCATCACGCATGAATGTTTTTATTTGGTTAACTCTTGGCTTGTTTGTTGGTTTTCGACTACAATCATGAGCGAAAACGAACATTAAAGAGCTATTACGAACATCTGGAGGAAGATGACGTGGAAACCAAAGACTTGATCGTAATCGGTGGCGGCATCAACGGCACCGGTATCGCTGCGGATGCGGCTGGCCGTGGGCTGTCCGTACTGCTGCTTGAAGCGCAAGATTTGGCCTGCGCGACCTCTTCGGCCAGTTCAAAACTGATCCACGGCGGCTTGCGCTATCTGGAACACTATGAATTCCGTCTGGTCAGTGAAGCGCTGGCCGAGCGTGAAGTGTTGCTCAAACTGGCACCCCATATTGCCTTTCCGATGCGTTTCCGCCTGCCGCACCAGTCACACTTGCGTCCGGCGTGGATGATCCGCACCGGTTTGTTCCTTTACGACCATTTGGGCAAGCGTACCAGCCTGCCTGCCAGTAAAGGCCTCAAGTTTGGCGAGAATTCGGCACTGAAACCTGAAATCAAACGCGGTTTCGAATATTCCGACTGCTGGGTCGATGATGCCCGTCTAGTTGTGCTTAATGCGCAGGAAGTCGAAGAGCGCGGCGGCGAAGTCCGTACCCGCACGCGCGTAACGCGTGCATGGCGTGAAAACGGCCTGTGGATGGTTGAAGCGCAGGAAATCGATACCGGCAAAACTTTTACCTTCCGCGCCAAAGGCCTGGTCAATGCAGCCGGTCCGTGGGTGAAAGAATTCTTCGATGACGGCCTGAAATTGAAATCGCCGTACGGTATTCGTCTGATCAAAGGCAGTCATATTGTGGTGCCGCGCGTTCACAGCGAGCCGCAATCTTACATTCTGCAAAACGAAGACAACCGCATTGTCTTTGTGATCCCGTGGATGGACGAGTTTTCCATTATCGGGACCACCGACGTGGAATATCAGGGCGACCCGAAAAACGTCAAAATCGATGATGATGAAATCAACTATTTGCTGAAAATCTACAACAGCTACTTCAAAAAGCAGCTGACCAGCGAAGACATTGTCTGGACCTACTCCGGTGTGCGTCCACTGTGCGATGACGAGTCGGATTCGGCGCAGAAGATTACCCGCGACTACACGCTCGACGTGCATGACGATCAGGGCAAAGCGCCGCTGCTGTCTATCTTCGGCGGCAAACTGACCACCTATCGCAAGTTGGCCGAGCACGCACTGGAAAAACTGTCTAAATACTATCCGAATGCGGGTCCGGCGTGGACCAAAAATGGTGTCTTGCCGGGCGGTGATTTCAAGGGCGATCGCGATACCTACGCCGCCGAGTTGAGCCGTCGTTACAGCTGGCTGCCGCAAGCGCAGGCACGCCGCTATGCGCGCACCTACGGCAGTCACTCGGAGCAGATCCTCTCCGGCGCGACCAGCCTGCAATCGCTGGGTGAGCATTTCGGCCATAACTTCTATGAAGCCGAACTGCGCTATCTGGTCGAGAAAGAGTGGGTTGTGGAGCTGGATGATGCTATCTGGCGTCGTACCAAGCTCGGCATGTGGTTGACGAAACCCGAGCAGGCACGTGTGGCCGAGTGGTTGAAGGAACATCGGCAGGAACGTAAAGGGCTGTCTCTGGCGTCCTGATCCGCGGCATGTTTTGCTCTGAAACCCGTAAGTCGTTCGAATCAGTGAAACCTCTCCCATCCGTGGAGAGGTTTTTTTTTGCACTTTGCAGAGTGATGTTTTAAAGCCGGACGGGTTTGATATTCCAGATTTTTTCGGCGTATTCGCTGATGGTTCTGTCAGACGAGAAATACCCCATATTGGCGATATTCAACAGGGCGCGACGTGACCATTCGTCCGGCTGTTTATAAAGTTCGTCCACTTTATCCTGCGTGTCCACATAGCTGCGATAATCCGCCAGCAGCTGATAGTGATCGCCAAGATTGACCAGGCTGTCGAACAGGTTGTGATAGCGTCTAGGATCCTCCGGGCTGAACACACCCGTTGCTATCTGCGTCAACACCTTGTGCAATTCCGGATCCTTGTCGTAATACTCATGCGCGTTGTAGCCGTTTTTACGCAGCGCCTCGACTTCGGGCGTCGTATTGCCGAAGATAAAGATATTTTCCTCGCCTACATGCTCCAGCATCTCGACGTTGGCGCCGTCCAGCGTGCCGATAGTCAGCGCACCGTTCAGGGCAAACTTCATGTTACTGGTGCCCGATGCTTCCGTTCCTGCCAGCGAGATCTGTTCGGAAAGATCCGCCGCCGGAATAATAAGCTGCGCCAGACTCACACTGTAGTTGGGAATAAACACCACTTTCAGTTTGTGCTGCATGCGGGGATCGTTGTTGATCACGTCGGCGACGTCGTTGATCAGATGGATTATCTGTTTCGCCGCGTAATAGGCCGAGGCCGCCTTGCCGGCAAAGATAACCGTGCGCGGCACCACGTTGGCGTCGGGATCGTCAATGATGCGGTTATAACGGGTAATCACGTGTAACACGTTGAGCAACTGGCGTTTATATTCGTGAATGCGCTTTATCTGCACGTCGAACAAACTGTGCGGATCGATAACCACGTTCAGCTTTTCGCCGACATAGGCCGCGAGACGCTTTTTGTTTTCGTATTTGGCCTTTTGCAGCGCCTTGAGGAAGCTGGGATAGTCGATATCCTGCTTCAGTTCTGCAAGCTGACTGAGATCGGTACGCCAGGTGTGGCCGATAGCGTCGTCCAGCAGCGCAGCCAGCGGTTTGTTGGCCAGACCCAGCCAGCGGCGCGGCGTCACGCCGTTGGTCATGTTCAGGAAGCGGTCAGGATAGATTTTGGCAAAGTCGGCAAACAGCGACTGCACCATCAGATCAGAATGCAGCGCCGAGACGCCATTGACTTTATGGCTGGCAATCACCGCCAGCCACGCCATACGCACCTTGCGCCCGTTGTACTCGTCTATAATCGAGACGCGGGATTTCAGGGCATCGTCGCCCGGGAACACCTCTTCGACGTGGTTGAGGAAGTGTTCATTGATTTCGAAAATAATCTGCAGATGACGCGGCAGGATCTTGCCGAGCATATCTACCGGCCAGGTTTCAAGCGCCTCCGTCATCAGCGTGTGGTTGGTGTAGGAGAACACGCGGCTCACCGTGTCCCATGCCGACAGCCAACTCACCTTGTGTTCATCCACCAGCAGACGCATCAGTTCGGGAATGGACAAGACCGGGTGCGTATCGTTGAGGTGAATGGAAATCTTGTCGGCCAGATTATTGAACGTTTTGTGGGTGTTGTAGTGACGGACCAGAATGTCCTGCACCGTCGCCGACACCAGAAAATATTCCTGCCGTAACCGCAATTCGCGGCCCGAATAGGTCGAGTCGTCGGGATACAGCACGCGCGACACGTTTTCGGAATGGTTTTTGTCTTCCACGGCGGCAAAATAGTCGCCCTGATTAAACTTGCCGAGGTTAATTTCGTTACTGGCCTGCG
>Ga0308159_1001354_pt1 | contig 36509 bp, 30 predicted proteins | sample PhyCR1_FD_201040 | JGI IMG/M metagenome (GOLD analysis project Ga0308159, IMG submission 201040) | Phyllosphere microbial communities from UC Gill Tract Community Farm, Albany, California, United States - DLSLC.R1 | ecosystem: Host-associated > Plants > Phyllosphere > Unclassified | place: USA... | reverse complement strand
TCCATGACGCGGCGTGACCGACGAACACCGGTGTTCTGCGCGCCCGGATCCCTCCACTGCGCTCCACCGGGGCGGGAGGGCCGTGGTTGCGCGGATCCGATGACCTCCGGCGGGGCGTGGGTGCCCCCAGAAGGGGTGCCGGAGGCTGAGAGTGGGGCAACAGAGCAGCAAAGTGGAGGGAAGTGGAGTAGCGTGGGGCGAGACGAAGACCGGTGGAGCTGACGGGAGGCCCCGAGTGCTGCTCGGTACCCATGCCCCGAAGCTCGACGAGAAGGGTCGCGTGATCCTGCCCGCCAAGTTCCGGGACGAACTGTCCGGTGGTCTCGTCATGACCCGCGGCCAGGAGCGGTGCGTGGTCGTCTTCAGCGCCAGGACCTTCGAGGAACTCCACGAGCGGATCCGCCAGGCGCCGATGACGTCGAAGCGCACCCGCGACTACATGCGCCTGTTCCTCTCCGGAGCGAGCGCCGAACAACCCGACAAGCAGAACCGCGTCACCATCCCGCAGAACCTCCGCGAGTACGCGGGGCTCGAGCGGGACCTGACGGTCATCGGCAGCGGTGACCGCGCCGAGATCTGGTCGACCAGTGCCTGGGAGACCTACTACGCGGAGACCGAAGAGGCCTTCGCCGAGAACGACGAGGAGGTGATCCCGGGGATCTTCTGATCCGTGGATCGAGACTCCCAGCCGTCCGCCCTGACACACCTTCCCCGGTGTCAGGTCGCATGGATGGGGATCCGGACCCACGGCCCAGGAGTCCAGGGGCGCACATGGCAGCACCGGAGAAGTTCCCGCACACCCCCGTCATGCTCGAGCGGATCGTCGACCTCTTCACGCCGACGCTCGAGGGACCGGGCAAGGTCGTCGTCGACGCCACCCTCGGCATGGGCGGTCACTCCGCCGGCCTCCTCGAGCGCTTCCCGGAGCTGACCCTCGTCGGACTCGACCGCGACACCGACGCCCTCGGCATCGCGGGGGAGCGGCTTGCCCGCTTCGGCGACCGCGTGCACCTCGTGCACACCGTCTACGACGAACTGCCCGAGGCGCTCGACGGCCTGGGCATCGACGCGGTCGACGGCGTGCTGTTCGACCTCGGTGTGTCCTCGCTGCAGCTGGACCGGGCCGAGCGCGGGTTCGCCTACAGCCAGGACGCCCCGCTCGACATGCGGATGGACCGGACGCAGGGCATCACCGCCGCCGAGGTCCTCGCCGACTACGACGAGCGCGAACTCCGTCGGATCTTCCAGCGCTACGGCGAGGAGAAGCTCGCCGGCCGGTACGCGAAGGCGATCGTCGAGCGTCGGACCGAGCGACCGTTCACGATGTCCGGCGACCTGGTCCAGGTGCTCCACGACGCCACCCCGGTCGCGATCCAGCGACAGGGCCACCCGGCCAAGCGGGTCTTCCAGGCGCTCCGCATCGAGGTCAACACCGAACTCAGCGTCCTCGAGCGGGCGATCCCGGCCGCGCTCGACCGCATCCGGGTCGGCGGCCGCCTGGTCGTCGAGTCGTACCAGTCCCTCGAGGACCGCATCGTCAAGCGGGCGCTGGTCGAACGGACCACCTCGAGCGCCCCGGCCGACCTGCCGGTGGAACTCCCCGAACACGCGCCGACCTTCGCGCTCGTCGTCAAGGGCGCCGAACAGGCCGACGACGCCGAACGCGCCGCCAACCCCCGAGCTACCCCCGTGCGCCTGCGCGCGGCCGAGCGGATCCGGAAGTGACATGAGCACGAACCTCGCACTCGTCGACCCTGTCGTCGCCCCGTCGCGCGCGCCGCGTCCCGACTCCGTCCGCCCCGAGCGACAGCGTCCCGAACTCGTCGAGGTCACCCCGACCAAGGCGCAGCGCCGTGCGCGGCCCCGGGTGGCGTACGCCATCGTCGCGACCGCCGCCCTCGGCCTGCTGCTGCTGGCCCAGCTCGGCATCAGCATGGCGCTCAGCCAGGGTGCCTACACGCTCAGCTCGCTGAAGACCGAGCAGACCGGGCTCACCCGCACCCAGGCGTCCCTGTCCGAGGGGCTCAAGGTGCTCGAGTCGCCGCAGAACCTGGCCCGCAACGCCCAGGCGCTCGGCATGATCGCGAACTCGACGCCGGTGTACCTCGACCCGAAGACCGGCACCGTCTACGGCACGCCGACCCCGGCCACGCCGGAAGAGGTGACCGGCAACACCGCGAACCAGGTCCCGAACTCGCTGCTCGGCGACGTCCCGCTCGCGGCGCGTCCCGGCGACACCGCGACGAGCAAGGAGAACAGCGCTGCCGCTCCGGCCGCCGCTGCCGCGGCTCCTGCTGCTTCGCCGGCTGCTGCTGCGCCGGCCGCTGCCGCTCCGGCCGCCGCGGCCGACACTGAGAAGGCCGGAGCGTCCAGCGCGTCGGACCAGCCTTCGGCGAAGTCCTCCGTAGAGTCCGACGCGAACCAGCTCCAGGAACCCACGACCCGGTGACCGAGGGCTCAGCACCACCCCGGGAAGGCCGCTCGTGACGAAGACGCTCCGCAACCGACGACTGCGCTACAGCGTCGTGATGATCGCCGTGATCGCGCTCGTCGCGGTGTTCGTGGTCCGGCTGGTCGACATCCAGGTCGTGCAGGCCGACGAGCTGTCGCAGGCCGCCGAGTCGAAGCGCAGCATCCCGGTCACGCTCTACGGCACGCGCGGGACGATCGTCGACCGTGACGGCACCGCGCTGGCCGAGAGCGTGGTCCGCTACAACATCACGACCTCGCCGCGCCTGGTGAAGTCGTTCGAGGGCAAGCTCGGCGGCACCCGCGTCAAGGACGTCTCGGTCGACCAGGCCCTCAGCGCGATCGCGAAGGCCTCCGGCGGCGACGTCGCCACCATGCAGAAGAACATCGCGGCCGACCCGAAGTCGGACTTCGCGTACCTGGTCAAGGGCATCGACGTCGCGCACTACGAGGCCGTCCGTGCTCTGCAGGTGCCGTGGCTCTACCCGGAGCAGCAGGCTGCCCGGTCCTACCCGACCGGCGCAGCCACCGGCAACGTGACCGGTTTCATGGGGACCGACGGTGCCCAGGCCGGCCTCGAGCTGGCGTACCAGAAGTGCCTCGCCGGCACGAACGGCTCCGAGACCTACGAGCGCGGTGAGGACGGCGTGCAGCTGCCGGGCAGCACCGTGACGCAGAAGCGCGCGAAGGACGGCGGGACGCTCGTCACCACGATCGACAGCGACCTGCAGTACATGGCGTCGCAGGACATCGCGGACGCCGCCCAGCAGCTCAAGGCCGAGTCCGCCACCGCCACGGTGGTGAACGCCAAGACCGGCGAGGTCCTGGCCGTCGCGGACTACCCGACCGTGGACCCGAACGACGTCGACGCGACGAAGGACCCCGGGGCCTACGGTTCCCGCGCCCTGACGGCCGCCTACGAGCCCGGTTCGACGATCAAGGCCGCGATCGCCGCCGCCCTCATCGACAAGGGCCTGGCGAGCCCGACGACCCAGGCGGTCGTGCCGTACTCGCGCACCTTCCCCTGGGGCGGGACGATCCACGACTCCGAGCTCCACCCGACCGAGAACCTGACGCTCACCGGCATCCTCCGGGACTCCTCGAACGTCGGCATCACCGAGCTCGGTTCCAAGCTGACGACCCAGCAGCGGTACGACGTGATGCGCGAGTTCGGCCTGTTCGAGCCCGAGTCCGCGATCGACTACCCGGGTCAGCCGACGATGAACTACGGCGCGAGCCCCCAGTGGGACAAGCAGACCGACATCAACTCGATGTTCGGCCAGGGCATCTCGTCGACGGCCATGCAGGTCTCGAGCATCTACCAGACGCTCGCGAACCAGGGCGTCCGGATCCCGCTGCACATGGTGAAGGGCTGCCAGACCGAGGACGGCAAGACGATCGACGCGCCCGACGTGCAGAGCAAGCGCGTCGTGTCGGCCGCGGCGGCCACCCAGACGGTCGACATGCTGCAGAGCGTGGTGACCGGCGGGACCCTGGTCGGCATGAAGCCGATCTCGGGCTACAACATCGCCGCGAAGACCGGAACGGCCGAGGTCGCCGACGGTGCCAAGGGCTACGGCGCGGACCGTATCATCTCGGTGGCCGGAATGGCACCCGCCGAAGACCCCCAGTATGTTGTCACGGTGACGTTCACGAAGCCGCAGACCACCAAGTGGTCGAGCGGAGCGGCTCCGGCGTTCCGCACACTCATGTCCCAGGTGCTCGAGAAGTACCGAGTCGCCCCCTCCACGACACAGGCGCGGACCTACCCGTCGACCTGGTAGGACGACCCGTCCACGTGGAGAGGAAGAAGGAGCACTTGTCAGCACGGATCCCCCCGGTCCTCCGGCCCGAACACCCGACCCCGCGGCCGGTCGCCGAACTCGCGAACGCCTTCGGGCTCCGGGTCGTCGGCTCGCTCGACGGCGTCGAGACGACCGGTGTCACCCTGAGCGCCGCCGAGGTGCAGCCCGGTGACCTGTTCGTCGGCGTCCACGGCGCGAACCGTCACGGTGCCGAGTTCGCCGCCGACGCCGCCGAGCGCGGTGCCGTCGCCGTCCTCACCGACGCCGACGGTGTGGCCGTCGCCGAGCGGTCCGGCCTGCCGGTCCTGGTCGTCGACAGCCCGCGGGCAGCGCTCGGGGACGTCTCCGCGTGGGTCTACCGCACCAACCCGGACGAGGCCGAGCTGCCGCAGCTCTTCGCCGTCACCGGCACGAACGGCAAGACCAGCACCTCGTACATCCTCGAGGGCATCCTCAAGCAGCTCGGCCTGGTCACCGGTCTGAGCTCGACCGCCGAGCGGCACATCGGCTCGCTCAGCGTCACCAGCCGACTCACCACGCCCGAGGCCAGCGAGATGCACGCGCTCCTCGCCCGGATGCGCGAGAGCGAGGTCCGCGCCGTCGCCGTCGAGGTCAGCGCCCAGGCCCTCAGCCGGCACCGCGTCGACGGCATCGTCTTCGACGTCGTCGCGTTCACGAACCTCAGCCACGACCACCTCGACGACTACGCCGACATGGAGGAGTACTTCCAGGCGAAGCTGCCGCTGTTCCAGCCGGAGCACGGTCGTCGTGGTGTCGTCTCGCTCGACACCGACTGGGGCCACCGCGTCGTCCAGGACTCCCGGATCCCGGTGACGACCATCACGGTGCACCCCGAGGTCGAGGCCGAGTGGCACGTCGACGTCGTCGAGGCGCACGCCGCGTACACCGAGTTCCGCCTGACCGGACCGGAGGGCCGCGAGCTCACCACCCGCGTCCCGCTGATCGGCTGGCACATGGCCGCCAACGCTGCCCTCGCCATCGTCATGCTCGTCGAGGGCGGGTTCGAGCTCGGCGCGATCTCGCACGCGCTCGAGACGAACCACCGCACCTACGCCGACGAGCGCGACGGCACCGTCGTCAGCGCCATCGAGTGCTACCTGCCCGGCCGCACCGAGCGCGTCTCCGGCCACGCCGGCCCGAGCGTCTACGTGGACTTCGGCCACAGCCCCGACGCCTTCCTCAACACCCTCGCCGCGGTGCGCCAGTTCACGCCCGGCAAGGTCGTCATGCTGTTCGGCGCCGACGGCGACCGCGACACGACGAAGCGGGCGGACATGGCCCGGGTCGCGGCCGAGGGTTCCGACGTCCTCGTCGTCACCGACCACCACCCGCGCTTCGAGGACGCCGCGTCGATCCGGAAGACCCTGGTCGACGCCGCCCGTGCCGCGTTCCCGGAGCACGAGATCCACGAGGTGAGCCCGCCCGAGGCCGCCATCCGCGCCGCCGTGGCCCTGGTCGGCGAGGGGGACTCGATCCTCTGGGCCGGCCCCGGCCACCAGGACTACCGCGACATCCAGGGTGTCCGGACGCCGTACTCGGCCCGCGACGAGGCCCGTGCCGCGCTCCGCGAGGCCGGCTGGGAACCGAACACCGGCCCGGCGGAGGACGCCCGATGATCGCCCTGACCCTCGCCGAGATCGCCACCGCGGTCGACGGCGAGCTCGTCCGCGGTGCCGCCGACACGACCGTCGACGGTCCCGTGGAGACCGACTCGCGGCTCGTCGGCCCCGGCAGCGTCTTCTTCGCCCTGCTCGGCGAGGAGACCGACGGACACCGCTTCGTGCCGTCCGCCGCCACCGCCGGCGCCGCCCTGGTCGTCACCGAGCGTGCCGTCGACCTGCCGGAGGACTCCGCCACCGCCCAGATCGTCGTCGCGGACGGGTACGCCGCGCTGGCCGCCCTCGCGCACGAGGTCGTCGCACGCGTCCGTGCCGCCGGGTCCCTCCGCGTGGTCGGCATCACCGGCTCGAACGGCAAGACGAGCACGAAGAACATGCTCCGGACGATCCTGTCCCGCGCCGGGGAGACCGTGGCGCCCGAGGGCTCGTTCAACAACCACGTCGGCGCTCCGGTCTCGATGCTCCGGATCACGGCCGACACCCGCTTCCTCGTCGTCGAGATGGGCGCGAGCGGCATCGGCCACATCGCGAAGCTCGTCCGCATCGCCGAGCCGGACGTCGGCGTCGTGCTCAAGGTCGGGCTCGCCCACGCCGGCGAGTTCGGCGGGATCGACGCCACCGAGCGCGCGAAGTCCGAGATGGTCACCGACCTGCCGGCCACCGCGACCGCCCTCCTCAACGTCGACGACGACCGCGTCGCGCGGATGCGCGAGCGCACCGACGCCCGCGTGGTCGGCTTCGGCACGTCCGCCGGGGCGGACTACCGCATCAGCGGTGTCACCACGGACCGCGAGGGCACCCGCTTCACGCTCACCGCGCCTCCCGTCGGTGACGCCGTACCGGCACCCGACGACGCGACGGGAGGCCCGTCCGACGTCCTCGAGACCGTCGACGTCCGCCTCGCCATCCTCGGCGAGCACCACGCCATGAACGCGGCCGCCGCCCTGACGGTGGCGCACCTCTGGGGTGTGCCGCTCGCCGACGGCGCCGAGGCGCTCGCGTCGATGACGCGCGCCGAGCGCTGGCGCATGGAGCTGCTGCAGGGCCCGGACGGCGTCACCGTCATCAACGACGCGTACAACGCCTCGCCCGACTCGACCGCCGCCGCGCTGCGGACGCTCGCGCAGGTCGTCCGCCCGGGGGAGCGCACCGTCGCCGTCCTCGGCGAGATGGCCGAGCTCGGCGAGTTCTCGGTGGAGGAGCACGACACCATCGGTCGGCTCGTCGTCCGCCTGAACATCGGTCAGCTCGTGGTCGTCGGTCGCGGCGCCATGCCCATCCACCAGGCCGCCACCCTCGAGGGATCGTGGGACGGCGAGTCCGTGTTCATCGAGGACGTCGACGACGCCGTCCGTGCCCTCCAGGAACTCGTGCGTCCGGGTGACGTCGTCCTGGTCAAGTCCTCGAAGTCGGCCGGGCTGCGGTTCCTCGGCGACCGCCTCGGAGGTGTCCCCGAATGATCGCGCTCCTCGTCGCCGGCGCTGTGTCGCTGGTGTTCACACTGCTGCTCACGCCGCTGTTCATCAAGCTGTTCCACCGACTCGGGTGGGGCCAGTTCATCCGTGACGACGGCCCGCAGTCGCACCACACCAAGCGCGGCACCGCCACCATGGGCGGCATCGTCCTGATCCTCGGTGCGGTCCTCGGGTACTTCGTGGGACACCTGGTCGGCCGTGACCCGCTCACGCTGTCCGGGCTGCTCGTCCTGTTCCTCATGGTCGGGCTCGGGGTCGTCGGGTTCGTCGACGACTTCCTCAAGGTCCGGCGCCAGCGGAGCCTCGGGCTCGGCGGCTGGGCGAAGGTCCTCGGGCAGGTCATCGTCGGTGTGGTCTTCGCGACCATCGCCCTCGTCGTCCCCGCCGACAGCGGCAAGCCGCCGGCGTCCACGATGATCTCGGCGATCCGCGACATCCCGTGGCTCGACTTCATGGCGCTCGGCACCGTCATCGGGACGATCCTGTTCCTGGCGTGGATCGTGCTGCTCACCGTGTCGACCTCGAACGGCGTCAACGTCGCCGACGGACTCGACGGCCTGGCCACCGGGTCGAGCATCCTGGCGATCGGCTCCTACGTCATCATCGGGTTCTGGCAGTCGAACCAGATCTGCGGCGGCATCCGGATCGACGAGAGCACGAAGCACGCCTGCTACACCGTCACCGACCCGCTCGACCTGGCCGTCGTCGCGGCTGCGGTCTGCGGTGGGCTGATCGGCTTCCTCTGGTACAACACCTCGCCGGCGCAGATCTTCCTCGGCGACACCGGGTCCCTCGGGCTCGGCGGTGCCCTGGCCGGTCTCGCGATCCTCAGCCGCACCGAGCTGCTGCTCGTCCTGATCGGTGGCCTGTTCTTCATCGTCACCGGCTCGGTCATCCTGCAGCGGGCGTACTTCAAGATCACGCACGGCAAGCGCATCTTCCGGATGAGCCCCCTGCACCACCACTTCGAGCTCAAGGGCTGGGCCGAGGTGACCGTCGTCGTCCGGTTCTGGATCATCGCGGGGCTCTGCGTCGCGGCCGGGGTCGGACTGTTCTACCTGGAATGGATCGCCCGAGTCCAAGGAGCGAACGCTTGAACGGTCTCGACAGCTGGTACTCCGAGGGCTGGAAGGGGCTGCGGGTCGCCGTGCTCGGCCTCGGGGCCACCGGGTTCTCGGTGGCCGACACCCTCGCCGAGCTCGGCAGCGACGTCGTCGTGTACTCGTCCGACGCCCCGGACGACAGCGTGGAACTGCTCGACGTGATCGGTGCCGGCTTCGTCCAGACGCCGCTCGACACCGTGCCCGCCGCGCTCGTCGAGCAGGCACCGGACCTGGTCGTCGTGTCCCCGGGCCTCCCGCCGCACAACGCGACCGTCGTCTGGGCTCACGAACACGGCCCCGTCTGGGGCGACATCGAACTCGCCTGGCGGGTCCGCGACAAGGTCGTGAAGGGCCCGGTCGCCGCGCCCTGGGTGACGATCACCGGCACGAACGGCAAGACCACGACCACCCAGCTGACCACCGCGATGTACGCCGCGACCGGGCTGCGTGCCGTGGCCTGCGGCAACATCGGCGTGCCGGTGCTCGACGTGGTCCGCGACCCGGAGGGCTTCGACGTCCTGGTCGTCGAGCTCTCCAGCCACCAGTTGCACTCGATGGCGACCGAGGGCCCGGGTGCCGTCGTGCCGCTCGCCTCGGCCTGCCTCAACATCGCCGACGACCACCTGGAGTGGCACGGTTCCGCCGAGGCCTACCGCGCTGCGAAGGCCAAGGTCTACGAGCGCACCGTGCTGGCGTGCGTCTACAACACGGCCGACGACGCCACGCGTCGCATGGTCGAGGAGGCCGACGTCGTCGAGGGATGCCGCGCGGTGGGCTTCTCGCTCGGCCTGCCCGCTCCCGGCGACGTCGGGCTCGTCGAGGACGTGCTCTGCGACCGCGCCTTCACCGAGGACCGCCGCAACAGCGCGCTCGAGCTCGCCACCGTCGCGGACCTCGAGACGGCCGGGCTCGACAGCCCGCACATGACCGCCAACGTGCTGGCCGCGGCGGCGCTCGCCCGCGCCGGCTCGGTCCCGCCCAGCGCGATCCGCTCGGCGGTGCAGGCGTTCCGTGCCGACCACCACCGCACCGAGGCGGTCGCCAGCGCCGACGGCATCGCCTGGGTCGACGACTCGAAGGCGACGAACCCGCACGCGGCGACCGCCTCGCTGTCCGCCTTCGAGTCCGTGGTGTGGATCGTCGGCGGGCTCTTCAAGGGCGTCGACATCGACGGCCTGGTCGAGCGCTTCGGGCCCGGGGTCCGTGGCGTCGTCGTGATCGGCACCGACCGGACCCCCATCCTGGAGGCATTCGCACGACACGCGCCCGCGGTCCCGGTCCTGCAGGTGGAAGCGCTGGACACTGAGCAGGTCATGCCCGAGGCGGTCCGGCATGCCGCATCGGTCGCGAGACCGGGCGACACGGTCCTCCTCGCCCCGGCCGCCGCGTCCTTCGACCAGTTCGGTTCCTACGCCGACCGGGGCGAACGTTTCGCGGCAGCGGTCCACGAGCACCTGGGAGGCGACGCCGATGGCGACACCGACGGATCTGCCGGCGAACGGGCGTAGCGCCCGGGCCCGAGCCAGCGCAGCGGGAGCCGCGACCAGCGCGCGCGCGGGCTCCGGCGTCGACGGTGCCCGCCGCCGCTCGAACGGCGCGGTCGTGGCCGTCAAGAACGTCTTCGTGGCCGAGTCCACGACGTTCTACACGATCCTCGGCGTCACGCTCTTCCTCGTCGTCTTCGGTGTCGTGATGGTCCTGTCGTCGTCGAGCGTCGAGGAGTACCGCTACAAGCACGGCTTCTTCGGCGCCTTCGCCAAGCAGGGCCTGTACGCGCTGATCGGCGTGCCGCTGATGCTCGTGGTCAGCCGCTTCTCCGCCGACTTCTGGCGCCGCTGGGCGATGCGGATCCTCGGCGCGGGGCTCGTCCTGCAGCTGCTGGTGTTCAGCCCGATCGGCATCTCGGTGCAGGGCAACCGGAACTGGATCGGCATCGGCGGGTTCACCGCCCAGCCGTCCGAGATCCTCAAGCTCGCGCTCGTGCTCGGCATCGGCGCTGTGCTGTTCCGGAAGCGCGAGAAGCTGCACGACTGGCGTGAGGTCTTCATCCCGGTCGGACTCGCGACCGCCGTGTCGATCGGCCTCGTCCTGGTCGGTGGCGACCAGGGCACCGCGATGATCATGATGATCCTGGTCTTCGGCAGCCTGTTCGTCGGCGGCGTCCGCCTGCGGCACCTGGCGGTCGGCGTCGCGGCGATCGCCGTCATGCTGCCGGTCGTCACCATGGCCTCCAGCTCGCGGCAGTCCCGCATCAGCGCGTGGCTCTCCGGCTGCACCGACTCGAACCAGGCGCAGGACCTGTGCTGGCAGCCGGTCCACGGCATGTGGGCGCTGGCGTCCGGTGGGGTGTTCGGGGTCGGCCTCGGTAACTCGAAGCTGAAGTGGTCGTGGCTGCCCGAGGCGGACAACGACTACATCTTCGCGATCGTCGGCGAAGAGCTGGGGCTCATCGGCGCGGTCGTCGTGCTCGCCCTGTTCGTCGTCCTGGCCATCGGCATGATCCGGGTCATCCGTCTTTCGCCGGACCCCTTCGTCCGCACCGTCACCGGCGGCGTGCTCGCCTGGGTGATCGGGCAGGCGCTCGTCAACATCGCGGTCGTCCTCGGGCTCCTGCCGGTGCTCGGGGTGCCTCTCCCACTCATCTCGGCCGGTGGATCGGCGCTCATCATGACGCTCGTCGCCATCGGCGTCGTGCTGTCCTTCGCCCGTGACCTGCCGAGCCGGTCCGGCAGCAGGGCACGCGCCACCACGGTCCCGGAACCCGGGACACGGAACGGAGCCCTGCGGTGAGTCGCTTCCTCTTCGCCGGCGGCGGGACCGCCGGCCACGTGAACCCCCTGCTCGCGGTCGCCGACCGGCTGACCCAGCGGTCGCCGGAGGACGAGGTCCTGGTCCTCGGCACGGCCGAAGGGCTGGAGTCCCGGCTCGTCCCGATGCGCGGCTACGAACTCGTGACGATCTCGCGCCTGCCGTTCCCGCGCAAGGTCAACGGTGCGGCCCTGCGGTTCCCCGGCGCCTTCTGGTCGGCGGTCCGACGCACCGAGCAGATCATCCGCGAGCGCGAGATCGCCGTCGTCCTGGGCGTCGGCGGCTACGCGGCCGCGCCGGCCTACATCGCGGCGAAGCGCACCGGCACGCCGATCGTCGTGCACGAGCAGAACGCGAAGCCGGGCCTGGCGAACCGGATGGCCGCCGTCCTGACCCGCCACGTCGGCGTGACGTTCTCGAACACGAAGCTGCCGCACTCCCGCGTCGTCGGGATGCCCCTGCGCCGTGAGATCGAGCGGCTGGACCGTCGGGCCGAGCGCGCGGCGGGCTTCGCCGAGTTCGGCCTCGACCCGGAGCGTCCGGTGCTGCTCGTCACCGGCGGCTCGTCGGGCGCGCGGAGCATCAACCGCACCGTCAACCAGGCCGCGGCGACGATCCTCGGGGCCGGGTGGCAGATCCTGCACGTCGTCGGCGCCGCGTCGGACATCGGCCCGAGCGACCTGGACGGCTACCACGTGCTGCCGTACTGCGACCGGATGGACCTGGCGTACTCGGCGGCGGACTTCGTCGTCTCGCGCTCCGGGGCCGGCATGGTCTGCGAGCTCACCGCCGTCGGCCTGCCGAGCGTCCTGGTGCCGTACCCGGTCGGCAACGGCGAGCAGCGGCACAACGCCCGCGACGTGGTCGCCGCCGGGGGAGCGGTGCTCGTCGCGGACCAGGAATTCACGCCGGAGTGGATCACGTTGCAGCTGCTGACGATCTTGGAGGACCGTGCCGGCATCGCGGACATGGCCGTCCGGTCCGGCAGCGTCGGACACCGCGACGGCGCCGACCGGATGACCGAGCTCGTGCTCAGCGCGGCGCGCACGAGCAAGCGCCGCAGCCGGAGCAACACCAGCAGCGACACCGGCACCAGCAGCGACACCAGCACCGGCAGCGACACCAGCAGCACCCGCTCCACCAGCAGCACGGAGGAACCATGACCATCAAGCCGGACCTCACCCAGCCGATCCCCGACGACCTGGGCACGGTGCACTTCGTCGGCATCGGCGGGTCCGGCATGAGCGGCATCGCGCGGATGTTCCTGGCCGCCGGCCACCGCGTCACGGGCAGCGACTCCCGCGAGACCGCGACGACCGGTCGGATGCGCGAACTCGGCGCCGAGGTCCGGATCGGGCACGACGCCGCCAACGTCGGCGACGCGGACACGATCGTCGTCACGAGCGCACTGTGGCCCGACAACCCCGAACTCCTCGAGGCGCAGCGCCGCGGACTGCCGGTGCTGCACCGGTCGCAGGCCCTGGCCGCGCTGATCTCCGAGCACCGCCTGGTGGCGGTCGCGGGCGCGCACGGCAAGACCACCTCGACGGGCATGATCGTCACCGCCCTGGTCGAGCTGGGTCTCGACCCGAGCTTCGTCAACGGCGGCGTCATCCAGTCCCTGGGCACGAGTTCGGCACCGGGCAGCAGCGACCTGTTCGTGGTCGAGGCGGACGAGTCCGACGGCTCCTTCCTGCTCTACGACGTGGCGATCGCGCTCATCACGAACGTCGACCCGGACCACCTGGACCACTACGGCAGCGAGCAGGCCTTCATCGACGCGTTCGTCGAGTTCGCGGCGAAGGCCCGTGAGCGCATCGTCGTCTCGAGCGACGACGCCGGTGCCGTCCGGGTCACCGAGGGCATCCGTGCCCGCCCGGACGCGCCGGAGATCGTCACCTTCGGCGAGGCCGAGGGCGCCGACGTCCGCATCGAGCGTGTCACCGAGGGCGCCGGGGTCACGGTCGACCTGCGCTGGGGCGGCGCGTCGCACCACATCGCCCTGCGCGTGCCGGGCCGCCACAACGCCGTCAACGCGGTGGGTGCCTTCGCGGTGCTCGTCGGGCTGGGCGTCGAGCCGGCCGACGCGGTCCGCGGCATCGAGGCGTTCGGTGGGACCGAGCGGCGCTTCGAGCTGCACGGTGTCGAGCGGGGCGTCTCGGTGTACGACGACTACGCGCACCACCCGACCGAGGTCGCCGCGGCGCTGCACGCGGCCCGCGACGTCGTCGGCGCGGGGCGCATCATCGCGATCCACCAGCCGCACCTGTACTCGCGGACGCGGCTGATGGCGGGCGACTTCGCGAAGGTCTACGAGGAGCTGGCGGACCACACGGTCGTGCTCGACGTCTACGGCGCCCGGGAGGACCCGGAACCCGGCGTCACCGGCGCCCTGGTGCAGGAGCGCTTCGCCGACCAGGAGCGGGTCGACTACCTGCCCGACTGGGCCGAGGCCTCGGCGCGTGCGGCTGCCGTCGCCCGCGACGGCGACATCATCATGACCCTGAGCTGCGGCGACGTGTACCGCATCATCCCGCAGGTCCTCACGGCCCTGCAGACGGACGACGCCGGAGCCGCAGGCCGGTGAAGCGCCCGGAGGGGTTCGACGACCGGGCCGGTGCCGACGAGCGGTCCGCCGGGACGGACGTTCCCGACGGCGCGGCGCGCTCCGGGCGGCCGGCTCGGAGCGGCGGCTTCCGTTCCGCACTGAGCGGCGCCCGGGAGGCCCGGCGTGCCTCGCGCACGTCGGCGCACCGTGACGACGTGGTCGCGTCCACCCCGGAGCCGGACGTCGACCCGCTCGACGCGCTCCTGCCCGCACTGCCGGAGGTCGACCTCACGGAGGACGACCGCACGCCGGACGAACGGCTGACCGCTCCCGTGCCACTGGACCGGCGGTTGACCGGAGCCGTCACGACGCGCGACGACGAGGCGGATGTCGGCGTGACGGAGCCGGGACGGGCCTCCCGTCCGGACGGCACCGCGCGCACGGCCGTGACCGACGACGCCGTGTCCACCCACGTGCCGCACGAGACCCCGATCGGCGCCCGCGTCCGCGCTGCCGAGACCGCCCGCGAGGCGCGCATCGCCCGCAAGCGCCGCCGTCTGCTGGAGCGTGCCGAGGTCCGTCGGTTCACCCGACGTTCCCGGCACCGTCGTGCAGCGTGGATCACGGCGGGCGGTGTCGTCGTCGTGCTCGTGGTGTCGATCCTGGTCGCGGTGTTCTCGCCGCTGATGGCGCTGCAGACCATCGAGGTGAAGGGCACCGACCGCGTCGACGCGGCCGAGGTCCGGGCGGCGCTGTCGGGGCAGATCGGCACGCCCCTGGCCCGGATCGACCTGGGCGAGGTGAAGCAGCAGATCGCCGGCTTCCCGCTGATCGAGAGCTACGTCACGGAAGAGGAGCCGCCGCACACCCTGGTCGTCACCGTCACCGAACGGACGCCGGTCGTCGCGGTGAAGTCGGGGAAGTCGTTCGACCTCGTCGACCCGGCCGGCATCGTCGTGCAGTCGATGACGAAGCGGCCGAGCGGCATGCCGGTGGCGGACATCGGTCGGGCGAAGCTCGGCAGCACGGTGTTCCGGACCATGACCGAGGTCGTGCTGGCGATGCCGACCAGTGTGCGCGACCAGGTGTCGGGCATCGCGGCCTCGACCTCGGACGACGTGACCCTGACCATGAGCGACGGGTCGAGCGTGGTGTGGGGGAGTCCGGACGAGTCCGCGGCGAAGGCGACGCTGTTGGCGGCCCTGGTGAAGGACCACGCGTCACGTGACAAGGGCTCGAAGGTCGAGTACGACGTGTCCGCTCCGGACAACGGCATCATCCGACCGCAGGGCTGACCGCGCCGAGCGGATGTGACGCCCACGGGTTCTGCGCCGCGATCGGCGACACGCGGCGTGGCGGGTCGTCAGCAGCAGGACGGCACCCGTAGCGTCGGGGCCAGCACCATTCGTAGCAGCTAGAACTCTGAACTTCAAGCAAAGGTTGAGGGTTCTGACCGGAGGCCGGACAGACGTGACCACGAACCACAACTACCTCGCCGTCATCAAGGTGGTCGGTGTCGGCGGCGGCGGTGTCAACGCCGTCAACCGCATGATCGAGCTCGGACTCCGCGGGGTCGAGTTCATCGCCATCAACACCGACGCACAGGCGCTGCTGCTCAGCGACGCCGACGTCAAGCTCGACGTGGGTCGCGAGATCACCCGCGGCCTCGGAGCCGGTGCCGACCCCGAGGTGGGTCGCCGCGCCGCCGAGGACCACGCCGAGGAGATCGAGGAAGCCCTCGCTGGGGCCGACATGGTCTTCGTCACCGCCGGTGAAGGTGGTGGCACCGGAACCGGTGGCGCCCCGGTCGTCGCCCGCATCGCGAAGTCGATCGGCGCCCTGACCATCGGTGTCGTCACGAAGCCCTTCGGCTTCGAGGGCAAGCGCCGCCAGTCGCAGGCCGAGAACGGCGTCGCGAGCCTCAAGGACGAGGTCGACACGCTCATCGTCGTGCCGAACGACCGCCTGCTCGAGATCTCCGACCGCGGCATCTCCATGGTCGAGGCCTTCGCCACGGCCGACCAGGTGCTCCTCGCCGGTGTCCAGGGCATCACGGACCTCATCACGACCCCGGGCCTGATCAACCTCGACTTCGCCGACGTGAAGAGCGTGATGCAGGGTGCTGGTTCGGCGCTCATGGGCATCGGCTCCTCGCGGGGCGCCGACCGTGCGATCAAGGCGGCGGAACTCGCCGTCGCGTCGCCGCTGCTCGAGGCCTCGATCGACGGTGCGCACGGCGTGCTGCTCTCGATCCAGGGTGGCTCGAACCTCGGCATCTTCGAGATCAACGACGCGGCCCGTCTGGTGCAGGAGGCCGTCCACCCCGAGGCGAACATCATCTTCGGTGCGGTCATCGACGACACCCTCGGCGACGAGGTGCGGGTCACCGTCATCGCCGCCGGCTTCGACGGCGGCGAGCCGTCGCAGCAGCAGCACCAGGAGCGTCGCTCGAGCTACGTCGACCCGGATGCCGGCGCCACCGTGCCCGTCACCACCGGTTCGTCCAACCGCATCGAGGACTCCGGCCACTCGACCCCGTCGTGGGCGTCGCAGGAGCACGAGCCGCCGGCGCAGCGCGCCGCCGACCCGGCCTTCGACGACGACGACGAGCTCGACGTCCCCGACTTCCTGAAGTAACCGACCCCTGTGGTCGCCGACACGCGCCTCCCGTCCTCGTCACCAGGCGACGGACTGGAGGCGCGTCTCGCGTCCGTCCGGGAGGGCATCGCCGACGCGGCGCGCGCCGCCGGCCGCTCCGTCGACGAGCTGACCCTCGTCGTCGTCACGAAGTACCACCCGGCCGCGCTCGTCCGGCAGCTCGCCGCACTCGGCGTGACGGACGTGGGGGAGAACCGGCACCAGGAGGCGCAGGCCAAGGCCGCGGAACTCGAGGAGCTCGGCCTGACCTGGCACTTCGTCGGGCAGCTGCAGTCGAAGAAGGCCCGGCAGGCGCGCCGGTACGCGCACGTCGTGCAGTCCCTCGACCGAGCGAGCGTCGTCGACGCCTTCGCCCCGACCGAGACCGAGCCGGAGCCCCGCATGCTCGACGGCTTCGTGCAGGTCAACCTCACCGACGACCCCGGTCGTGGCGGTGTCGTACCGGACGAGGTCGACGCCCTGGCCGAGCGGGTCCTGGCCACCGGGACCCTGCGCCTCCGGGGCGTGATGGCGGTCGCGCCGCTCGACGAGGAGCCCCGCGCGGCCTTCGCCCGGCTCCGTGCGATCTCCGAGCGGGTGCGCCTGCTCGAGCCCGCGGCGACCGACATCTCCGCCGGCATGAGCGGCGACTACGCCGAGGCGATCGCGGAGGGCGCGACACACCTGCGGATCGGGAGCGCAATCACCGGGAATCGGCCCGCCGCCCCATAGCCTCGTCGCAGGGCATCAACGAGCACGACTCCCGGAGGAACCATGGCCAACCCGCTGAAGAAGACGATGGTCTACCTCGGCCTCGCCGACGAGGAACTCGACTACGAGGACGAGCAGCAGGCCGCGCCGGCGCAGGCGCGCCAGCAGGCCCCGGCAGCGCCGCAGGAGGCCCCGGCCGCCGCAGCGCCCGCTGCCGCTCCGGCCGCCGCAGCGCCCGCAGCTGCCGCTCCGGCCGCCGCGCCCGCGAAGCCCCAGCACACCTCCCAGCGCGGCGCGCAGGTCACTCCGCTCCGCCGCGCGCACACGACCGCACAGAAGGCGACCCCGGTCCAGGAAATGAACGAGATCCTCACCGTCCACCCGCGCGAGTACAAGGACGCCCAGTCCATCGCCGAGAGCTTCCGTGACGGCATCCCCGTCATCATCAACCTCTCGCAGATGACCGAGGGTGACGCCCGCCGGATGATCGACTTCGCCAGTGGCTTGTCGCTCGGCCTGTACGGCAAGATCGAGCGCGTCACGAACAAGGTCTTCCTGCTCTCGCCCGCACACATCGCAGTGAGCGGTGAGCCTGCTGAGGTAGAGTCCGACATCGAGGCGAACTTCTTCGCCCAGTCCTGAGCCGCCCCCGCGGTACGGGTGCCCGACGGGCTCCCGGACGACCGCTCGGCACCCAGGCCCACCCGCCCCGTGACCGGTGCCACCCGGCCCCGGTCACATGAGACGAGCGAGCCGAACCGTGTTCATCTTCACGATCCTCTCCTTCCTCCTCACGCTCTACTTCTTCGTGATGTGGGGGCGTTTCATCCTCGACATGGTCCAGGCGTTCAACCGCTCCTGGCGTCCGCAGCGTGCGCTGCTCGTGGTGGCGGAGTTCGTCTACACGATCACCGACCCGCCGATCAAGGCGGTGCGACGTGTCCTCCCGCCGCTCCGGCTCGGACCCGTCGCCCTGGACTTCGGCTGGACGATCGTGATGCTCGTCGTGATCATCCTGCGCGTCGTCGTCAACTCGTTGGCATTCCGCTTCATCTGATCCCTCGGCCGTCCGGGCACCCCGGTCAGCACGGCCACGACACGCGCCACGCGGGCCTCCGACACGGTTCGGAGCCGCCCTCGGTGTACGGTGGTCGGGATCGATGTCCTGCCCTGGCGGGACATCCGCACCGGGACCCCGGCTGGTACCTTCAGCTCGGACGGTCCAGCAGGGCCCCCGGTTCCACACGTTCAGCAGTTCTATTGAGGTGACGGCAATGGCTTTGACGCCGGAAGACGTAGTCAACAAGCGGTTCCAGCCGACCAAGTTCCGCGAGGGCTACGACCAGGACGAGGTCGACGACTTCCTCGACGAGATCGTGGCCGAGCTGCGTCGCCTGAACCAGGAGAACGACGAGCTCCGTCAGCGTCTCGAGTCGGCCGACTCGGCGCCGTCGCTCGCCAAGACCGACGAGCCCGCACCGGCCCCGACCCCCGAGCCGGCCCCGGTCGCCGCCGCTCCGGAGCCCGCACCGGTCGCCGCTGCCGCTCCGGCCACCACGGTGAACCCGGACGAGGACACCGAGGGCACCACGAACCTCCTGACGCTCGCACGTCGTCTCCACGAGGAGCACGTCCGCGAAGGCGTCGAGAAGCGCGATGCACTCATCGCCGAGGGCCAGGCCCAGGCCGCCCGTCTCGTGTCCGAGGCCGAGGCCAAGCAGCGCCAGGTCCTCGCCGACACCGAGAACCAGAACCGCCAGCGCGTCGCGGTGCTCGACCAGGAGCGCACGCAGCTCGAGGGCAAGATCGACGAGCTCCGCACGTTCGAGCGCGACTACCGTGCGCAGCTCAAGAGCTACATCCAGAGCCAGCTCTCCGAGCTCGACTCGTCTGCCAGCACCGAGCAGTCCGGCTTCGCGCCGGCCCCGGCCTCGGCGCAGGGCTTCGGCAACTGACGTTGGACCGACCCGTCCCACGAGCGAAGGTCAGTGCACGCGCTATCGCGGCACTGGCCTTCGCCGCTGTCGTGGTGGTGACGCTCGACCAGGTCACGAAGGCGCTCGTCGTCGCGAAGTTGCCCGAGGGCGTCGTCGTCCCGGTGCTCGGCAACGCGCTGCAGTTCCTGTCCGTCCGGAACCCCGGTGCCGCGTTCTCCTTCGCGGTGAACATGACCTGGGTCTTCTCGCTCATCTCGGCCGCGGTCGTCGTCGCGATCGTCGTCTACGCACGGCGCATCCGGTCGATGTGGTGGGCGATCGTCCTCGGCATGCTGCTGGGCGGCGCGCTCGGCAACCTGTCCGACCGGTTGTTCCGTGAACCGGGCTTCGGGCGCGGACACGTCGTGGACTTCATCTCGACGCCGTGGATGATGCCGGCGATCTACAACGTGGCCGACTCGTTCATCTGCGTCAGCATGGTCGTGTTCGTGTTGCTCGTGATCCTCGGGGTGAACCTCGACGGCACGCGTGCCGTCTCCGAGAAGCAGCAGCGCGCGATGGCCGAGGTGTCCGCGACGGACGCCGGGAAGTCCGCTGCGGCGGGCCCCGGGTCGGCCGCCCCCGAGTCGGGGACCGGCGCCGACGGGACGGACGCGGAGCGCGCCTCCCGGCCCGCCGCCGATGGCTCCCTCGGGCACGACGCGACGTGAGCGAGCAGCGTCAACTGCCCGTCCCGGACGGGCTCGCCGGTGAGCGTGTCGACGCCGCCATAGCCAAGCTGCTCGGGTTCAGCCGCTCGTTCGCGGCCGACGTGGTCGCCGCCGGCGGTGTCCGGGTCGACGGCGTCGTCGCCGAGAAGTCCGACCGCCTGCACGCCGACGCGTGGCTCGAGGTCGAGTGGACCCCGAAGGAAGCCCCGCGGATCATCCCGGTGGAGGTCCCCGGCATGACGGTCGTGCACGACGACGAGGACATCGTCGTCGTGGACAAGCCCGTCGGGGTCGCCGCACACCCGTCGCCCGGCTGGGACGGGCCGACCGTACCCGGAGGCCTCGCCGCCGCCGGCTTCACGATCGCGACCTCCGGTGCGGCCGAACGTGCCGGCATCGTGCACCGACTGGACGTCGGGACCTCCGGCCTGATGGTCGTGGCGAAGACCGAGCTGGCCTACACGCACCTCAAGCGGGCGTTCAAGGAGCGCACGGTCGAGAAGGTCTACCACGCGCTCGCGCAGGGGCACCCCGACCCGACCTCCGGTACCGTCGACGCCCCGATCGGTCGCCACCCCTCGAGCGACTGGAAGTTCGCGGTGACGGCCGACGGCAAGCCGAGCGTCACCCACTACGCGACGCTCGAGGCCTTCCGGTCCGCGACGCTGCTCGAAGTGCACCTGGAGACCGGGCGCACCCACCAGATCCGCGTGCACATGGCGGCGACCCGGCACCCGCTGGTCGGCGACACGATGTACGGCGCGGACCCGGTGCTCGCCGAGGAACTCGGACTGACCCGGCAGTGGCTCGACGCGGTCCGACTCGGGTTCGCCCACCCGCGCACGGGGGAGTGGGTCGAGTTCCAGGCGTCCTACCCGGACGACCTGCAGCTCGCGCTCGACCGCATCCGCGCGGCCTGACGAACGGCGCGCCGAGCGGCCACGCCGGGCGCCCGAGCGACACGCTCGGGATCGTCGTGGGTCGCGGTTAGGCTGTCCACACCCCACCGCAGACCGTACGAACCGGAGGTTCCGTGTCGGATTCCGACTCCTTCGTCCACCTGCACGTGCACAGCGAGTACTCGATGCTCGACGGTGCCGCCAGGCTCTCCGACCTCGTGGCGGAGACCGCCGCACAGGGCATGCCGGCCGTGGCGGTGACGGACCACGGCAACATGTTCGGCGCCTACGAGTTCTGGAAGACCGCGAAGGCCGGCGGGGTCAAGCCGATCATCGGGACCGAGGCGTACATCACGCCACGCACGCACCGCACCGACAAGACCCGTGTGCGCTGGGGCGACGGTGGCGGCGACGACGTGTCCGGCTCCGGCGCGTACACGCACATGACGATGTTCGCCGAGAACACGACCGGCATGCACAACCTGTTCCGGTTGTCGTCGCGGGCGTCGATCGAGGGCTACTACTTCAAGCCCCGCATGGACATCGAACTGCTGCAGGAGTACCACCAGGGCATCATCGCGACGACGGGCTGCCCCTCGGGCGAGATCCAGACGCGCCTGCGCCTGGGGCAGTACGACGAAGCCGTGCAGGCCGCCGCCGACTACCGCGACATCTTCGGCAAGGAGAACTACTTCGCCGAGGTGATGGACCACGGGCTCGAGATCGAGCGGCGCATCATGAGCGACCTGATCCGGCTCGCGAAGGACCTCGACATCCCGCTCGTCGGCACGAACGACCTGCACTACACGCACGCCCACGACGCCACCTCGCACGCGGCCCTGCTCTGCGTGCAGTCCGGTTCGACGCTGAACGACCCGAACCGCTTCAAGTTCGACGCCGACGAGTTCTACCTGAAGACGCCGGCGCAGATGCGGCACGTCTTCCGCGACAACCTCGACGCGTGCGACAACACGCTGCTCATCGCCGAGCGGTGCAACGTCGAGTTCGACACCGCCGCCAACTACATGCCGAAGTTCCCGGTCCCCGAGGGCGAGACCGAGCACTCCTGGTTCGAGAAGGAGGTCGCGAAGGGGCTGGACTACCGGTACCCGGACGGCATCTCGCAAGAGGTCCAGGAGCGCGCCGACTACGAGGTCGGCATCATCAACCAGATGGGGTTCCCGGGCTACTTCCTGGTCGTCGCGGACTTCATCAACTGGTCCAAGAACAACGGCATCCGGGTCGGACCCGGCCGTGGTTCCGGTGCCGGTTCGATGGTCGCCTACGCGATGCGCATCACCGACCTCGACCCGATCCGGCACGGCCTGATCTTCGAGCGCTTCCTCAACCCGGACCGCGTCTCGATGCCCGACTTCGACGTCGACTTCGACGACCGGCGCCGCGGTGAGGCGATCAAGTACGTCACCGAGAAGTACGGCTCCGAGCGCGTCGCCCAGATCGTCACCTACGGCACGATCAAGGCGAAGCAGGCGCTGAAGGACTCCTCGCGCGTCCTCGGCTTCCCCTTCGGCATGGGCGAGAAGCTCACCAAGGCGATGCCGCCACCCGTGATGGGCAAGGACATCCCGCTCACCGGGATCTTCGACAAGGACCACCCGCGGTACAAGGAAGCCGTCGACGTCCGCACCGTCGTCGAGACCGATCCCGAGGCGAAGACGGTCTTCGACACCGCCCTGGGGCTCGAGGGGCTGAAGCGCCAGTGGGGCGTCCACGCCGCCGGCGTCATCATGTCGAGCGACCCGCTGATCGACATCATCCCGATCATGAAGCGGGAGCAGGACGGCCAGATCGTCACGCAGTTCGACTACCCGGCAGCGGAGTCGCTCGGCCTGATCAAGATGGACTTCCTGGGGCTCCGCAACCTCACGATCATCAGCGACGCCCTCGACAACATCAAGACCAACCGCGGCATCGACCTGGACCTCGAGCACATGGGGCTCGAGGACCCCGAGGCGTACGCGCTGCTGCAGCGCGGTGACACCCTCGGCGTCTTCCAGCTCGACGGCGGGCCGATGCGCGGGCTGCTCCGCCTGATGAAGCCCGACAACTTCGAGGACATCTCCGCGCTCATCGCCCTGTACCGACCTGGGCCCATGGGCGCGAACTCGCACACGAACTACGCGCTCCGCAAGAACGGCGAGCAGGCGATCACGCCGATCCACCCGCAGCTCGAAGAGCCCCTGGCCGAGATCCTCGGCGGCACCTACGGCCTGATCATCTACCAGGAGCAGGTGATGGCGATCGCGCAGAAGGTCGCCGGCTTCTCACTCGGCCAGGCGGACATCCTCCGCCGCGCGATGGGCAAGAAGAAGAAGTCCGAGCTGGACAAGCAGTACGCGGGCTTCCACCAGGGCATGATCGACAACGGCTACGGCGAAGCGGCGATCAAGACGCTGTGGGACATCCTGCTGCCGTTCTCCGACTACGCGTTCAACAAGGCGCACTCCGCCGCCTATGGCGTGGTGTCGTTCTGGACCGCGTACCTGAAGGCCCACTACCCGGCCGAGTACATGGCCGCACTGCTCACCAGCGTCGGCGACGCCCGCGACAAGCTGGCGCTGTACCTCAACGAGTGCCGCCGGATGGGCATCAAGGTCATGCCGCCGGACGTCAACGAGTCGATCGGGTTCTTCGCGGCCGTCGGCGACGACATCCGCTTCGGCATGGGCGCGATCCGCAACGTCGGCTTCAACGTCGTCGACGACATCGTCGCTGCCCGCAAGGAGAAGGGCGCGTTCGAGTCGTTCCACGACTTCCTCCGCAAGATCCCGATCTCGTCGGCGAACAAGCGGACCGTCGAGTCGCTCATCAAGGCCGGTGCCTTCGACGAGTTCGGCGACAGCCGCCGGGCGCTCGTCGAGATCCACGAGGGCTCGGTCGAGGCTGCGGTGAAGGTGAAGCGTGACGAGGCCCACGGCAACGTCGGCTTCGACTTCGACTCGCTGTTCGCCGAGGTCGCCGAGGAGCACCCCGCGTCCCTGACGGTGTCGCAGGTGCCGGAGCGACCGGAGTGGTCCAAGCGCGACAAGCTGGCGTTCGAGCGGGACATGCTCGGGCTCTACGTCTCCGACCACCCGCTCGCCGGACTCGAGATCGAACTAGCGAAGCACCAGTCCGTCACCATCGCCGACCTGCTCGCCGCCGACGACTCGATCGAGGGCGAGACCGTCACGGTCGCCGGCCTGCTGACGAGCGTGCAGCACCGGGTGGCGAAGACGAGCGGCAACCCCTACGGCATCGTCGACATCGAGGACTTCGGCGGCCAGATCGGCGTGATGTTCCTCGGCAAGACGTACCAGGAGTTCGGGCCGTCACTGGTGCCGGACTCGATCGTCGTCCTGCGCGGGCGGGTCAACGTCCGCGACGACGGCAAGGCGCTGCACGCGGTGAGCATGTTCCAGCCGAACGTCGGCGACGCGATGGGCTCCGGCCCGCTGACGCTGTCGCTGCCCGAACGGCAGGCGACCACGCAGACGGTGACCGAGCTGGCGGCCGTCCTCGGTCGGCACCAGGGGGACACCGAGGTGCGGTTGAAGCTCCTCAAGGACGACGTCGCGCGCACCTTCGAGTTGCCGTTCCCGGTGAACCTGACGCCGGACCTGTTCGGGGAGCTGAAGAGCCTGCTCGGGCCGCGCTGCCTGGTGTAGCGGGGTCCGGGCGGGTCAGCGGTCCTCGGTACGATGGACGCCTCATGATGCAGCGAATCGACCTCCGTGGCGGGCTCCCCGGCCGCGCCGAACTCCTCCGACTCATGCCGCGTGCCGAGGGCGACGTCGGGCACGCGGTGGACGCCGCCCGGGTGCTCGTCGACGACGTCCGCAACCGTGGGGCCGAGGCACTCCGCGAGCAGGCCGAACGGTTCGACGGGGGAGCACCGGAGCACATCCGGGTGCCCGCTGCCGAGATCGACGCCGCGGTCGCCGGTCTCACCCCCGAACTCCGCGCCGCGCTCGACGAGGCGATCCGCCGCGTCCGTGCCGCGAGCGCCGCGCAGGTGCCGTCGCCGTCCGTGACCACGCTCGCCGACGGCGCCGAGGTCCACCAGCGGTGGCAGCCGATGCGCCGTGTCGGGCTCTACGTCCCCGGCGGCAAGGCCGTCTACCCGTCGAGCGTCGTCATGAACGTCGTCCCCGCGCAGGTCGCCGGCGTCGGGTCGATCGCCCTCGTGTCCCCGCCGCAGCGCGACCACGGCGGCACGGTGCACCCGACGATCCTCGCCGCGGCCGGGCTCCTCGGCGTGCAGGAGGTCTACGCGATGGGCGGTGCCGGCGCGGTCGGTGCCCTGGCGCACGGTGTGGCGGAGATCGGCCTCGAGCCCGTCGACCTGGTGACCGGTCCGGGCAACAACTACGTCGCCGCCGCCAAGCGCCTGGTGCGCGGCATCGTCGGCATCGACTCCGAAGCGGGTGCCTCGGAGATCCTCGTGATCGCCGACGACACCGCCGACGCCGGCAACGTCGCGGCCGACCTCATCAGCCAGGCCGAGCACGACGAGCAGGCCGGCAGCGTCCTCGTCACCACGTCCGAGGCGTTCGCCGATGCGGTGGAGGCCGCGATCCCGGCACGGACGGCGGTGCTCGGGACGGCTGCGCGCCTCCAGACCGCCCTGGACGGGCCGCAGTCCGCGATCGTCCTGGTGGACTCGCTGACCGACGCCGCGACCGTCAGCAACGCCTACGGGCCGGAGCACCTCGAGATCCAGACGATCGACGACGACGCGGTGCTCGCCGACATCGACGCCGCGGGTGCGGTGTTCGTCGGTCCGAGCACGCCGGTCAGCCTGGGGGACTACCTCGCGGGGTCCAACCACGTCCTGCCGACCGGCGGCCAGGCGCGGTTCGGGTCCGGGCTGTCCGCGTCGACGTTCCTGCGGCCGCAGCAGGTGATCCGCTACACCGCGGCCGCCCTGGCCGAGGTCGCCCCGCACATCGTCGCGCTCTCCACGGAAGAGCAGCTGCCGGCGCACGGTGCCGCCGTGTCCGAGCGCACGAACCGCTAGCCTGAGGGCGCCATGTTCTGCCCCTTCTGCCGCCACCCGGACTCCCGTGTCGTCGACTCCCGGACGAGCGACGACGGAACCTCCATCCGCCGACGCCGCCAGTGCCCGAACTGTGGACGGCGGTTCTCGACGACCGAGACGGCGTCGTTGAACGTGGTGAAGCGCAACGGCGTCCTCGAGCCGTTCAGCCGCGAGAAGATCATCTCCGGCGTGCGGAAGGCCTGCCAGGGCCGGCCCGTCACCGACTCCGACCTGGCGGTGCTCGCGCAGCGAGTGGAGGAGATCGTCCGGTCCTCCGGCGCGAGCCAGATCGAGGCGAACGACATCGGCCTGGCGATCCTCAGCCCGCTCCGCGAACTCGACGAGGTCGCCTACCTGCGCTACGCCAGCGTCTACCAGGCCTTCGACTCACTCGAGGACTTCGAGGACGCAATCGGCCAGCTCCGCATCGACCACCACGGGGTCTCCGGGGCCGACCGGACCGCGGACGGCGCGAGCGCGTGAGCGGCGTCGAGTCCCTGGTCCGCGCCGGGTACGGAGTCGTCTTCCGGAACGTCTTCGCGAAGATGGACCCCGAGCGCGCCCACCACCTGGCGTTCAGCGTGATCCGGCTCCTACCGCACGTGCCCTTCCTCGGCGGTGTCGTCGAGCGGTACGCCCGCCCCTCGGCCGAGGACGGCATCACCACGATGGGGATCCACTTCCCGTCCCGCTTCGGCCTGGCTGCCGGGTTCGACAAGGACGCCCGCGGCATCGCCGGGCTCGGGGTCCTGGGCTTCGGCCATGTCGAGGTCGGCACCATCACGGCACGCGCGCAACCGGGCAACGAACGGCCCCGGCTGTTCCGGCTCATCGCCGACCGGGCGCTCGTCAACCGGATGGGCTTCAACAACCACGGCGCCGTCAAGGCCGCCGGGCGCCTCGAACGCGCCCGCCGGAACCCGGGCCGCCCGGTCATCGGCGTGAACATCGGCAAGAGCCGCGTCGTGTCCGTCGAGGACGCGGTCGAGGACTACCTCGAGTCCACCCGGCTGCTCGCCCCCTTCGCCGACTACCTCGCCGTCAACGTCAGCTCGCCGAACACGCCGGGCCTCCGTGGCCTGCAGGAACTCGACCAGCTCCGCCCGCTGCTCTCGGCCGTGCACGACGCCGCGGGCCGCACCCCGGTCCTCGTGAAGATCGCGCCGGACCTGACCGACGAGCAGATCGACGCCATCGCCGGACTGGCGGTCGACCTCGGGCTCGCCGGCGTCATCGCGACGAACACGACGATCGAGCGCACCGGACTGACGACGCCCGACGCCGAGGTGCAGGCGATGGGTGCCGGCGGGCTCTCCGGCGCACCGCTCGGCGCCCGGTCGCTCGAGGTCCTGCGTCGTGTCCGTGCCGCCGTCCCCGCGGGGTTCTGCGTCATCGCGGTCGGCGGGGTCACGTCCGAGGCCGACGTCCAGGCCCGGATCGCCGCCGGCGCCACGCTGGTGCAGGGCTACACGGCGTTCCTCTACGAGGGACCGACCTGGGCGATGCGCATCAACCGGCTGCGGCGGAAGCGCCTGCGGCGTCGCTGAGGCCGCGCCTGGCAAGTGTCCCGACGGCGGCGCGTCGGAGGTCCGGCGCGCGGTCGGCGAGACGCCTCGTCGTGCCCGGGACACGGCGGTGTGGATGAGACGCCGCCGGATCCGGCGGCGTCGTGCGCACTCGGCGGCGTCCCGACGGGGAGGTCCGTGGCAGGGCCGACACGTTCCTCCCGTCCGGCAGGTGGGCGGCGAGACGTGGCCCACCCCGCACACACGACGAAGCGCCGCCGACCCGGAGGTCGACGGCGCTCGTGTCGGACGAGGTCAGAGAGTCGGGTGCTGCCCGCGCTTGACCTGCGGCTTCGGCAGGCGGAGGAACCGCAGCTGCCACGCCCGCGTCAGGATGTAGAGGAAGTTGCCGCGCTGGAAGTCCTGTCCGGCCGCCGTGAGCTTGCGACGCAGCATGAACCAGAGGACCGCGCAGTCGAGGACGAACAGCAGCACGAACGCCCAGACGAACAGCAGGGAGTACGAGGCGGCAGCGGTCTGTGCGGCGAGGAACCCGACGAGCAGGAACAGGATGAGCACCGGCATCATGACCTCTCCCACGTTCCAGCGGGCGTCGATGGTGTTGCGGATGAACCGGCGCTGTTCACCGCGGTCCTTCGCCGGCAGGTAGCGCTCTTCGCCGTTCGCCATGCCGACGCGGGCACGCTCGCGGTCGCTGTTGAGACGGGTCCGCGCGGCCTTCTTGTCCGCCGGGGTGTTGCCGACGATGGGACGCTTGTTGGCGGCTTCGCGTTCGCGGCGCGACGGCGTGGGGCGACCCTTGCCGTGCGCGACGAGCTCGTCGTCGGCCGGGTTCACGGTCACGTTGGTCTTGGGGGTTGCCTTCGCCACGGTCGTTCCTAACGGCGCTCTGCGTGCTGGACGTCCTCTAGATTACCGGCCATGACCGACACCGAGAAGCACGCCTCCGCAGCCGGACCCCAGGCACCCGCGACCGACCCCGCTCTGCTGGACGCGCTGCGCGAGCACGTGCAGGGCGCGTTGCCCGCCACGATCGCCGACCTGTCCGCGCTCGTGCGCATCCCGTCGGTGTCCTGGTCGGCCTTCGACCCGGCGCACGTGCGTCGGAACGCGGAGGCCGTGGCCGAGCTGGTGCGCTCCACCGAGGTGTTCGACGAGGTCCGGATCCTGCGGTCCGCGGTCGAGGGCGACACGCCCGCCGACGCCGACACGGTCGCGCCGGGGGAGGAGACCGTCGAGCTCGGACAGCCGGCCGTCCTGGCGGTCCGTCCGGCGCGGAACGGCAAGCCGACCGTCATGCTCTACGCGCACCACGACGTGCAGCCCCAGGGCGACGACGCCCTGTGGGAGACGCCGCCGTTCGAGCCGACACTCCGCGGTGACCGCCTGTACGGGCGCGGCGCCTCCGACGACAAGGCCGGCGTGATGACGCACGTCGCCGCGCTCCGGGCCGTGCACGCGCAGTTCGGCGACGACCTGGACGTCGGCATCGTCCTGTTCATCGAGGGCGAGGAGGAGTTCGGCTCCCGCTCGTTCCGCACCTTCCTGCGCGAGCAGCGCGAACACCTGGCCGCCGACGTCATCGTCGTCGCCGACAGCGACAACTGGTCGACCGAGGTCCCGGCGATCACCGTCTCACTCCGCGGCAACACCACGTTCAAGCTCACGGTGACGACGCTCGAGCACGCCAGCCACAGCGGCATGTACGGCGGTGCGGCCCCGGACGCGATGATGCCGATGGTCCGCCTCCTGGCCTCCCTGCACGACGACGACGGCGCGGTCGCAGTGGCCGGGCTGACGGCACACGACGCCCCGGTGCCCGAACGGTCCGAGGCGGACTTCGCGAGCGAGGCCGCCCTGGTCGCGGGTGCCCGCCCGGTCGGCAACGGTCCGGTCCTGTCGCGGATGTGGTTCCAGCCGTCGATCACGGTCACGGGCCTCGACGTCCCGAGCGTCGCGAACGCCTCGAACACCCTGATCCCGACGGTCGCCGCGCGGGTGTCGGTCCGGGTCGCCCCGGGTCAGGCCGCGACGGACGCCTTCGCCGCGGTGGAGGCCCACCTGCGTCAGCACGTCCCCTTCGGTGCGCGCATGGAGATCACCGAGGTCGACGCGGGCGACGGCTTCCTGGTCGACGCCACCGGCTGGGCCGTCCAGGAGGCCCGCACGGCGATGTCCGAGGGCTGGGGTGCCGACCCCGTGGAGCAGGGCATCGGCGGCTCGATCCCGTTCGTGTCGGACCTGGCCGCCGAGTTCCCCGAGGCGCAGATCCTGGTCACCGGCGTCGAGGACCCCGACACGCGGGCGCACAGCCCGAACGAGTCCCAGCACCTGGGCGTGCTGCACCGCGCGATCGTCTCGGAGGCGATCCTCCTGGCGCGTCTGCAGGGCCGGGCGTGACGGTCGTCCTCCGGGGCCCGTCCTCCACAGGTCCTGGATCCGGACCCCGTCGGTCGGTGCACGTGCTTAGAATCGACGCGACGGCCGGTGAACGACACCGCCAGCAAGGGAGACGTCGATGAGCGACACCATCACGACCGAAGCAGCGACCGATGCCGAGTCGCACGGTGTGCTGCTGAGCGACGCGGCCTCGGCGAAGGTCGCCAGCCTGCTCGAGCAGGAAGGGCGCGACGACCTGCGTCTCCGCCTCGCCGTCCAGCCCGGCGGGTGCTCGGGCCTCATCTACCAGCTCTACTTCGACGAGCGCCTGCTCGACGGTGACGCCACGGCCGAGTTCGACGGGGTCGAGGTCGTCGTCGACAAGATGAGCGTGCCGTACCTCGACGGCGCCACGATCGACTTCGAGGACACGATCCAGAAGCAGGGCTTCACCATCGACAACCCGAACGCGCAGGGCTCCTGCGCGTGTGGCGACAGCTTCCACTGAGCGCCCGATCAACCGCTCGCCGGTCCTCCGCCCACGCGGGGGAGCGGCGACACGCGAACGGGGAGCGACCGACATGGTCGCTCCCCGTTCGCGTTCCTGCATCTCGGTCCCGGCGCAGATCGCCAGGGGCCGAGATGACCAGGGGAAACCACCGCTCGCAGTGCCGTTTCCGTCCACAACGCGTGTCGGTTGTGCGCTCGGTGTCGATGGCTGCGAGTAGGCTAGGAGTGTTCCAACCAAGCTGGGAGTCACCCACGCGTCAGCCCCACGGCTGACCTCGGTGCTCGTCGACGGGGTCACCGTCGGCGCCGGTCGCACGACGACCGGTTCCCGGGCCACGTCTTTCCGAGAGGTAACAGTGCGTTCGAATCGCCGTATACGTTGGGCGGCCGTGCCGGTGGCCGTCGGTCTGGTCATCGCACTGGCTGGCTGCACGCAGCAGCAGATGAACGGATGGCTCCCGGGCACGGAGCAGACGAAGGACGTCACCAACCACACGAGCCGCATCGTCGGCCTGTGGACGACGAGCTGGATCGTGCTGCTCGCCGTGGGTCTGATCGTCTGGGGCCTGATCATCTGGGCCGCGATCGTCTACCGCCGCCGGAAGGGCCAGACCGGCCTGCCCGTGCAGATGCGGTACAACATGCCGCTCGAGATCTTCTACACGATCGTGCCGCTGATCCTCGTCCTCGGCTTCTTCGCCTTCACCGCGAAGGACCAGGAAGCGATCGAGAAGCCGTTCGCACAGCCCGATGCCACCGTGCACGTCTACGGCAAGCGCTGGGGCTGGGACTTCAACTACATCGACAAGAGCAACCCGAAGGAAAGCGTCTACTACCAGGGCATCCAGGCCCAGGAAGAAGAGAACGGTGGCGGCGCCATCGACGAGTCGCTCCTCCCGACGCTGTACCTGCCGGTGGGCAAGAAGGTCGAGATCGAGCTCAGCTCTCGCGACGTCAACCACTCCTTCTGGGTCATCGACTTCCTCTACAAGAAGGACATGCTCCCGGGCCGGACGAACTACGAGTACTTCATCCCGGAGAAGGAAGGCACCTACCAGGGCAAGTGCGCCGAGCTCTGCGGTGAGTACCACTCCCTCATGCTCTTCCAGGTGAAGGTCGTGTCGCAGGCGAAGTACGACGACTACCTCGCGTCCCTCAAGGACCAGGGCAAGGTCGGTCTGCTCGGCAACGAGTACGACACCAACACGAACCAGCCGAACAACGAGACGCCTGCCGAGGCGTCCAGCGAGAAGAAGTAAGGGCGCGTCTCAATGACAACGTCATTCGTCGGCCAGGCGACAACCAGGCCTTCGACGCCGGACTTCCAGGCATCGAGGGTCGGTCGCAAGGGCAACATCATCGTCCGGTGGGCGACCTCCACCGACCACAAGACGATCGGGTACATGTACCTGATCACCTCGTTCCTCTACTTCCTGCTCGCCGGCATCATGGCGCTCGTCATCCGTGCGCAGCTGTTCGAGCCGGGGCTCCAGGTCGTCGCGACCAAGGAGCAGTACAACCAGCTCTTCACGATGCACGGCACGATCATGCTGCTGATGTTCGCGACGCCGCTGTTCTCGGGCTTCGCGAACGCGATCATGCCGCTGCAGATCGGTGCACCGGACGTGGCCTTCCCGCGTCTGAACGGCCTGGCCTTCTGGATGTACTTCTTCGGTAGCGCGATCGCGGTCGGTGGCTTCCTCACCCCGCAGGGTGCGGCCTCGTTCGGGTGGTTCGCCTACGCGCCACTGAGTGACACGACGTTCACACCAGGGCTCGGCGGCACGTTGTGGGTCTTCGGGCTCGGCATGACGGGCTTCTCGACGATCCTCGGTGCGGTCAACTTCATCACCACGATCATCACGATGCGTGCCCCGGGCATGACGATGTTCCGCATGTCGATCTTCACGTGGAACGTGCTCGTCACGAGCCTCCTCGTGCTGATGGCCTTCCCGGTCCTCGCCGCCGCACTGTTCGGCCTCGGTCTCGACCGGGTGTTCGACGCGCAGATCTTCAACCCGGCCAACGGCGGTGCTCTGCTCTGGCAGCACCTGTTCTGGTTCTTCGGGCACCCCGAGGTCTACATCATCGCCTTGCCGTTCTTCGGCATCGTGTCCGAGGTCTTCCCGGTGTTCAGCCGCAAGCCGATCTTCGGGTACAAGACGCTCGTCTACGCGACCATCACCATCGCAGCCCTCTCGGTCACCGTGTGGGCGCACCACATGTACGTCACCGGTGGCGTCCTCCTGCCCTGGTTCTCGCTGATGACGATGCTCATCGCGGTCCCGACCGGCGTGAAGATCTTCAACTGGGTCGGCACCATGTGGCGCGGTTCGGTCACCTTCGAGACGCCGATCCTCTGGGCCATCGGCTTCCTCGTGACCTTCACCTTCGGTGGTCTCACCGGCGTGATCCTGGCGTCGCCGCCGCTCGACTTCCACGTGTCCGACACGTACTTCGTCGTCGCGCACTTCCACTACGTGGTCTTCGGCACCGTCGTGTTCGCGATGTTCTCCGGCTTCTACTTCTGGTGGCCGAAGTTCACCGGCAAGATGCTCAACGAGCGTCTCGGCAAGATCCACTTCTGGCTGCTGTTCGTCGGATTCCACACCACGTTCCTCATCCAGCACTGGCTGGGCGTCGTGGGCATGCCCCGTCGGTACGCGACCTACCTGCCGAACGACGGCTTCACCTGGATGAACCAGGTGTCGACGATCGGCTCGATGATCCTCGGCATCTCGTTCCTGCCGTTCATCTTCAACGTCTACGTCACCGCGCGGAACGCCCCGAAGGTGGCCGTCAACGACCCGTGGGGCTACGGCCGCTCGCTCGAGTGGGCGACCTCCTGCCCGCCGCCGCGGCACAACTTCACCTCGATCCCGCGGATCCGTTCCGAGTCCCCGGCGTTCGACCTGAACCACCCCGAGGCCGGCGTGCCGGTCGGTGTGGGCCCGGCGAAGGACGCACCTGACGCTCCGACCTACGACGCCGCGAAGGGCCAGGTGAAGTAGCAGCCATGCGCGCCAACACCAATCTGTTCTGGATCCTGTTCGTCTTCTTCGTGCTCGCGGACGCCGCGTACACGATCTGGTCGATGATCTACTACGGCTCGGTCGAGTGGGTCGGCACCCTGTCGATCGGCCTGACCGGCATCATGTCCGCCTTCATCGCCTTCTACCTGGGCCGCGTCATGTCGGCGCAGGGCGGGGTGCTGCCGGAGGACCGTCAGGACGCCAACATCGAGGACGGCGACGCCGAGCTCGGGCACTTCAGCCCGTGGTCCTGGTGGCCGCTGTTCCTCGCCGCGGCGATCGCGCTCGTGTTCCTCGGGGTCGCAGCCGGTCTCTGGATCGTGCCGATCGGCCTCGTGCTCGTCGCGATCACGCTCGTGGGCTGGGTCTACGAGTACTACCGCGGCAACTTCGGGCACTGACCCACGCCACACACGCTTCGGGCGGCACCATCTCGGTGCCGCCCGAACTGCGTCCGGGGCAGGCGGATCGCCGCCACCGGACGCGTGCATTGAACAACATCTGGAACGGTCCGGGAATCTCCCGGGCACGATGGACCTTGGCTCCTGAGGACCGCATGACCGCGGCCGCAGGTCCTGCGGACCGTCCACAAGCGAAAGGAGTCACCTCCGGTGACTGACAAGCGCACGCTCATCATCTTCGGCGCGACCGGCGACCTCGCCTCACGCCTCCTCCTGCCGGGTCTCGGGACCTTCCTGCAGAGCGGCCGTTCCGTCCCGGTCCAGCTCATCGGCACGGGCCGCAGCGCCCGCAGCGAGGAGCAGTGGAAGGACGTCGTCACGAAGTCGTTCGCGTCGCAGGACGTCGCGGGCCCGGAGGTCGACGCGACCATCGAGTCGACGAAGTTCATCCAGGGCGACCCGACCGACCCGGAACACCTGAAGGCCCTGCTCGACGCGGCCGAGGCCGAGCCGATCCTCTACTTCGCTCTGCCGCCGCAGATCGCGTCCGACATCTGCGAGGCACTCCAGCACGTCGAGCTGCCCGAGGGCACCACCCTGGCGTTCGAGAAGCCCTTCGGCACCGACGTCGCCAGCGCCGAGGCACTCAACAAGACGGTCCTCGAGCTCGTCCCGGAAGAGCGCGTGCACCGCACCGACCACTTCCTCGGTCGCACCACGGTCCTCAACATCATCGGTCTGCGCTTCGCGAACCGCATGTTCGAGCCGATCTGGAACGCCGACAACATCGAGAAGGTCGACGTCTTCTACGACGAGACCCTGGGCCTGGAGAACCGCGCGCAGTACTACGACGAGGCCGGCGCCCTGGTCGACATGATCCAGTCGCACCTGCTCCAGATCCTGGCGCTCGTGACGATGGACGCCCCGGCAGCGATCGACTCGGTCGAGTTCCGTTCGTCGCTGGCGCGTGTGCTCCGCTCGACGCGCCTCAAGGGCGACGACGCGACCATCGCCTCCCGCCGGGCGGTCTACACGGCCGGCACGATCGACGGCAAGGACCTGCCGTCGTACCAGCAGGAGGACGGGGTGGACCCGTCGCGCGAGACCGAGACCCTGGCCGAGATCGAGGTCGAGGTCGACACCGCCCGTTGGGCCGGCGTCCCCTTCACCCTCCGCTCCGGCAAGGCGCTCGGCGCCAGCCGCAAGGAGGTCCTCATCACCTTCAAGCCCGTGACGCGCCTGCCCTCCGGCCTGTCCGGTCGGCCGAAGGCGGACACGCTGCGCATCGTCCTCAACCCGGACGAGATCGAGCTGTCGGTCTCGGCCAACGGCGGCGGCAACCCGTTCGAGATGGGCCAGGTCACCCTGTCGTCCTCGTTCGACGACGGCGAGCTCACCCCCTACGGCGAGGTCCTCAACGGCATCTTCCACGACGACCCGCTGCTCTCCATCCGCGGCGACGTCGCGGAGCGCTGCTGGGAGATCGTCGAGCCGGTCGTGAACGCCTGGAAGTCCGGTGCGGTCCCGCTCGAGGAGTACCGCGCGGGTTCGCGCGGCCCGGCCGAGTGGGTCAGCTCGTCCTGACCGACGCGACCACCGCATGACGGGAGGCCCGGTACCAGCTGGTACCGGGCCTCCCGTCCGTCGTGGCGCACCACGTGCGTGACCGCGCCGGCGTCAGGCCGGTCCGCCGGCCCGCTCGCCGGCACCGCTGACGCTCCAGGTGCCGCCGCCGTGTTGTGCCGCCCGGGTCCGGTGCCCGGCCGCTGCCCCCTTCGCCCGTGCGATGGCGTCGGCCGCGGTGACGAGCGTCAGGTGCGAGAGCGCCTGCGGGGTGTTGCCGATGTGGTGGCCGGTCGCGACGTCGATCTCCTCGGACAGCATCCCGACGTCGTTCGCGAACCCGACGAGCACGTCCATCAGCCGTTCCGCGTCGTCGACCCGGCCCGAGCCGGCGTACTGCTCGACCAACCAGAACGAGCAGGCCAGGAACGGGTGTTCCGCGCCGCTGAGGCCGTCGAATCCGGACGACGTCCGGTACCGCAGCAGCAGCCCGTCGTCGCCGACCCGCAGGTCCTGCTCGATGGCGGCCACCGTGCCGAGCATCCGCGGGTCGTCCGGCTTGCAGTAGCCGATCTGGGGGAGCACGAGCAGGCTCGCGTCGACCTCGTCGGTGTCGTAGTGCTGGCGGTAGGCGCCCCGCTCGGCGTTCCAGCCGTGCTCCTCGATCTCGGCCCGGACCTGGTCGCGCAGGGTGCGCCAGCGCTCCACCGGCCCCTCCAGGCCGAACTCCTCGCAGGCGGCGACCCCGCGGTCGAAGGCGGCCCAGATCATCGCGCGCGAGTGGGTGAAGTGCCGTCGCGGTCCGCGCATCTCCCAGATGCCGTTGTCGGGCTCCTGCCAGTGCGCCTCGACGTGGCTGAGGAGGGCGCGCTGCAGCGACCAGGAGGCGCCGCTCTCCTCGACGCCGAGTTCGCGGGCGTCGTGCAGGGCCGCAAGGACCTCGCCGAACACGTCGCCCTGGTACTGCGTGTAGGCCCCGTTGCCGACACGGACGGGCTTCGAATCGGCGTACCCGGCCAGGTGGTCGAGCGTGCGTTCCGGCAACTCCCGCTCGCCGGCGATGCCGTACATGATCTGCACGTCGTCGGGGTCGCCGGCGATCGCCCGGAGTAGCCAAGCCCGCCAGTGCGACGCCTCGTCGCGGTACCCGTGGGCGATGAGGGACGCGAGCGCCATCGACGCGTCACGTAGCCACACGAAGCGGTAGTCCCAGTTGCGTTCGCCGCCGGGGTCCTCCGGGAGGCTCGTGGTCGCGGCCGCCACGACGCCGCCGGTCTCGGCGTGGGTCATCGCCCGCAGGTACATCAGGGAGCTG
>Ga0308159_1001352_pt1 | contig 36592 bp, 32 predicted proteins | sample PhyCR1_FD_201040 | JGI IMG/M metagenome (GOLD analysis project Ga0308159, IMG submission 201040) | Phyllosphere microbial communities from UC Gill Tract Community Farm, Albany, California, United States - DLSLC.R1 | ecosystem: Host-associated > Plants > Phyllosphere > Unclassified | place: USA... | reverse complement strand
CCGGTTGCAGGTCTTCGCGCTTGAGCAGGACTTGGTTGCCGAGCCGCTCGGACAGTTGGCGGGCGCCTTGCAGCGGGGTTTCCACGGCAACGTCGTAAACGCGGGAGGTGAGGATTTTCTTGACGTAGTGATTCAGCAGGTCGCCAGTGACCGGCGCGTGAGCGAGCATCTGATTCATCGTGTCGGCCTCGTCGAAAGGGCAGCGATGCCCAGGCGTGGCGAACGAACGATGAGCGAGTGCTGGAGAGAGAAGAGCGGGCGGATGATGAGCATGTCTGACTCCTGGTTCGAGATTTGGGGCCCGGGAGACAGAAAGAAAAAACCCGCCTCTAGGGCGGGTTGGGTGCAAACGTCGGCTAACCCGCCATGACTGGAATGGCGGTAATAATTATCTGGCCGAAGAAGTGCTGGGTTACGTTCATGGCCTGAAGACTATTGCGCGCGGGCCGCTGGCGTCAAGAGGTGTGTTGCAGCAATCCCGATTCAACACCGTCCTGTAGCAGTCCTGCCTGCCGGCGGCGGTGTCCTCGAAATCGCTGCCGCCGGCAAGCCGTGCTGCTACAGGAATGGTTCTGTTTGTCTTGCCGCGGACGGGCTGCCCCACGATTTTTCCTGACCGCTTGCGCGATATTTTTTCTTGAGCTAAATATTCTGACAGCTGGCTACGGATCCCTCCCCAGAGCCTCCACAGGGATGTGCCGGTAAATTTTTCGGAATTCACCTCGTCAACTGTTCAAGAACCCTTCATGGTTTGTTCATGAGGGCACTTTAGGGTGAAGGCCGTGGTCAGTGAATCAGTCGCTGAAACGACACAAAAAGACTACCGAGACGAAAGAAACCAGCCACGAGGGCATGAGTAATGGACGACTATCAAGAAGAACTACTGGAATATCAGGCGTACGAGCTCGATCCACTGGAACCTGCCGACGACGCCACCGAGCTCTAAGAAAAAGCTGTTTTGCAATTCAGACCGAATGACGTTGGCTGCGGCGGAACTCCCCGGGAGTCTGACCGTTCCAGCGTTTGAAGGCCCGTTGAAAGGCTTCGGCCGACGCGAATCCCAACAGGTAGGCGATCTCCCCAAAGGCCAGTTCCGTATCGCGGATATAGGTCATCGCCAGATCCCGACGAGTGTCATTGAGAACCGCGCGAAAGCGCGTGCCTTCCTCCGCAAGCTTGCGGCGCAGGGTCCAAGTCGGCAGCTTCAGTCGTGCTGCCACTTCCGCAAGATCCGGCTCCCGCCCACCATTGAGCAACGGCCCCAGCAACTGAGTGATGCGTTCACGCAGGCTGCGGGTGCGCGTGAGTTGTTCCAGTTCCCGCTCGCACAGTTGCAGCAGATGGCGCCAGGTGCTCGGCACATGATCGGGGTTGCGCAGACCCAGCGTGTGCTGGCTCAGCCGCAATTGATTGATCCCAGCCGCAAAACTTGCGGGATACTCGCTCAGCATGGCGTATTCGGATGCGTATGCAGGTGCATCGAACTCGATTTCGACCCGTTCGGCTGTGACCCTCGTGCCTGCCAGCGTCGATAACTGATGCAGCCAGCCCGCCAGAATCGAATCCACCACAAAACGGTTGTAGTCGTTGTACGGGCTGATCGAGTAAAAGCGCAGCCAGGCGCCTGTCTGGTCTTCCTGAAAGCTCGATTGCCCGCGATAGTTGGAGCCATACAGCGCCTCGAATCGGATCAGCGTTCGCGCCGCTTCGCGCACCGTAGGTGCCTGCGCAGCAGTGACCCCAGCAAGCCCGGCCTGACTCAAGCGACTCGACAGCCCCATGCGCAGGCCCAGATCCGGCGCGCCAGTCAGTTGGATCGCCGCATGGCCCAGCCGCATATAGCGCGGAATCGACAGGCGTGCCCCAGCCTCGGCCAGGCGTGCGGCGTCCAGTCCGTATTGATCCAGGAGCGGTTGCGGCTCGTACCCAAGGTTGCGAACGGCCTCGGCCAGGCTATGAACGAAGCCTACCGACAGGTCACCCAGGCGTACCCGCGGCGCGCTCACCGGTTACAACCACAGGTTGATCAGGCGCGCCCCATGGCCGGGTTTTGCACCCTTGGGAGCGGCGCTGACGGATTGTTCGGCGATGCTCTGACCGCCACGGCTGGCAAAACTGTGACCGGCGCTGCCCTGATCCCAGAACTGCCCGCGCATGAACACGCTGATTCCGGCCTTGGTGCTGCTGATCGGGGCCAGGGTCAGACGGCGCCACGCTTCACCTTCGCTCAAGTGTTGCGAACCCAGCTGCAAGTGGGCGGCCAACGCCTGGTGTTTATCGTCTCGCCACGGTTGTGACCAACTGCCGGTGCCCGCGACGAAAGCGGGGACGGCAATCAGGTCGGCACCGCTCTCGTTCAGCCGGGTGTAGTTGTCCGGGTACCAACTGTCACTGCCGATCAACGTGGCGAGCCGTCCGGCTGGGGTCTCGACGACATTCAGCGCGGCCTTTTTGCCGGCGCGAATATAGCCGCGTTGATACCAGTTGGGAAACAGCTGGCGCTGAGGTTGCCCCATCGGCAAACCATCTGGACCGAATACCACGCTGCTGTTGTACAGCGCGCCGGTGCCGATCAGCAGTTCGCCGTCCTGCACCTTCGGGTTGGGCAATACGATCGAGCCGGCGACCAGCGTCACGCCGAACTCCTTTGCCAGCCCGCCAAACACGTTCTGATAATCCTGGGCCATGCTGCGTGACTTCATACGCAGGTGCACATCGTCCAGCCAGCTCTCACCGCGTGCGTGGAACAACGCATCGACAAACAGCAGCGGGTTGCTGAACGAGAGCCAGTTCATGGCCTCTTCAATGGTCGTCGCCTGATAGAACTGCGACTTCTCGTTCACGGCCAGCAGCCAGGTGCCGACATGCTCGGGCAGGACGACGATGGTCTTGTCGTTGATCAGACCGCTTTCGCGAGCCTGTTCCAGATACGCCGCCAGCTTGCGGTGCAGACGTTTGACGCTCGAATAATCCGAAGGAAACAGCTCGGGCTGAATGCCCAGCAGATTGCCACGTTCGCTTGGTTGGCCGTCGTTGACCACCAGTTGAATGCGCAAGTCGGTGAGGTAGTGACCGACATGACGCTTGTTCGTCCACAGCGCGTAACTGACGAGAAGGATCGCCAAAACCACAGTGGTGAGGGTGCCAAGAACTTTGCGCATGGGAGACGGATGACTGCCCTGATGAAAAGGTGAAGCGGAATCAAGAGGCGGGCAGGATACGACAAAACAACGGGTCAACGATAATCGGCACAGTGGGCGGGGACGACGCCTGCGGCCGAGCCGGCAGCGCAGGCGTTGCTCATCGGGCGTTACTTCGGCGCTTTGGTGGTGCGCAGATAAGGCAGTTTGACGTCGATGCTGCCGTACTTCTCACGCGCCTGATCATCGTTGAGGCTCAGGGCGACGATCACGTCCTGGCCTTCGGTCCAGTTGGCGGGGGTGGCGAGCGGGACGTTGTAGGTCAATTGCAGGGCATCGAGGGCGCGCAGTACTTCAGCGAAATTGCGGCCAACCGACATTGGGTAGGTCATGGACAGCTTGAGCTTCTTGTCCGGGCCGATGATGAACACCGAACGCACGGTGGCGGTGTCGTTCGCGGTGCGGCCATCCGGCAGATACGCTTCAGCCGGCAGCATGTCGAACGCCTTGGAAACGTCCAGTTTTTCATCGGCAATGATCGGGAACCCGGCCTTGGCGCCTGCAAACGTTTCGATGTCGCCTTTCCACTTCTGGTGGGCTTCGACGCCATCGACCGACACGCCGATCACCTTGGTACCGCGCTTTTCCCATTCAGCCGCGAGTTGCGCGACGGCGCCGAATTCGGTGGTGCACACCGGGGTGAAATCCTTCGGGTGAGAAAACAGAATCGCCCAGCCTTGCCCGATCCAGTCATGGAATGAGATAGCGCCCTGATCGGTTTCTGCCTTGAAATCTGGGACGAGGTCGTTGATGCGCAATGCCATGAGAATGTCCTCTTGTTGGATAAGTGATAGGCCTGCGACAGACTAGCTGGAATCAGGGATGTCAGTCATATACCCAATGTGAATAGATCAATGCCTGCCAACTTTGGCACATGAACCGAGGGCATTCACGCACCCCCAGACTTTGTGTCGCGTCGGACGTGTGTGAGCACCCGGATCATTAATCTGTCACTTTCGGTCATTGAGCGTGACCGAATGGCTGTTTAATGTCTGCGTCATGCACAGGGCTAAAGTTCAAGTCCCTGAATAATTCGACGAGCGCCAGAGAGTGCTCGCGCCTTCGTGATGATGTCTGATGGAGTTTCGTATGGCCGCCGCTCACTACCCGCATTTGCTGGCCCCGCTGGATCTGGGATTCACAACGCTGCGCAACCGCACGCTGATGGGCTCGATGCACACGGGCCTCGAAGAGAAGCCGGGTGGCTTCGAACGGATGGCGGCGTACTTTGCTGAGCGCGCCCATGGCGGCGTCGGCATGATGGTCACCGGGGGTATCGCGCCTAACGTTGAAGGCGGTGTTTATTCCGGCGCGGCCAAACTGACCACCGCCGAAGAAGCCGACAATCATCGCATCGTCACCAAGGCGGTTCATGAAGCGGGCGGCAAGATCTGCATGCAGATTCTTCACGCCGGGCGTTACGCCTACAGCCCCAAGCAGGTGGCACCGAGCGCGATTCAGGCGCCGATCAACCCGTTCAAGCCCAAGGAGCTGGACGAGGAGGGCATCGAGAAGCAGATTCAGGATTTCGTCACGTGCGCGACCCTGGCCCAGACCGCCGAATACGACGGCGTTGAAGTCATGGGTTCGGAAGGGTATTTCATTAACCAGTTCCTCGTCGCCCACACCAATCACCGCACCGATCGTTGGGGCGGCAGCTACGAGAATCGCATGCGTCTGCCGGTGGAAATCGTGCGCCGTGTGCGTGAGGCGGTAGGCGCAAATTTCATCATCATTTATCGCTTGTCGATGCTCGACCTGATCGAAGGCGGCAGCACCTGGGAAGAAGTGGTGCAACTGGCCAAGGCCATCGAGCAGGCCGGCGCGACGCTGATCAACACCGGGATTGGCTGGCACGAGGCGCGCATCCCGACCATCGCCACCAAGGTTCCCCGTGCAGCGTTCGCCAAGGTCACGGCGAAGATGCGCGGCTCGGTATCGATCCCGCTGATCACCACCAACCGTATCAACACCCCGGAAGTGGCCGAGCAGGTTCTGGCCGAAGGCGATGCGGACATGGTGTCCATGGCGCGTCCGTTCCTGGCCGACGCCGATTTCGTCAACAAGGCCGCAGCCGGTCGTGGCGATGAAATCAACACCTGCATCGGCTGCAACCAGGCCTGCCTGGATCACACCTTCGGCGGCAAGCTCACCAGTTGCCTGGTCAACCCGCGCGCCTGCCATGAAACCGAACTCAACTACCTGCCGGTCATGCAGATCAAGAAAATCGCCGTGATCGGTGCCGGACCTGCGGGGTTGGCAGCGGCCACGGTCGCTGCAGAGCGCGGGCATGAGGTCACGCTGTTCGATTCGGCGAGCGAAATTGGTGGGCAGTTCAACATCGCCAAGCGCATTCCGGGCAAAGAAGAGTTCTTCGAGACGCTGCGTTATTTCGGTCGCAAATTGCAGACCACCGGCGTCGATGTGCGTTTGAACACCCGTGTCTCGGTCGACGATCTGCTAGGCAAGGGTTATGACGAAGTGATTCTGGCCACCGGCATCGCGCCACGGGCGCCAGCGATCCCGGGCGTCGACAATGCCAAGGTACTGAGCTATCTGGACGTGATCCTTGCGCGCAAACCGGTTGGCAAGTCGGTGGCTGTGATTGGCGCGGGTGGCATCGGTTTTGACGTCTCCGAATTCCTGGTGCATCAGGGCGTTTCTACCAGCCTGGACCGCGATGCGTTCTGGGAAGAGTGGGGCATCGATGGTGCGTTGTCGGCTCGAGGCGGTGTCGCGGGGATCAAGCCGCATCCACATGCACCGGCGCGACAGGTGTTCCTGCTGCAGCGCAAGACCTCCAAGGTCGGTGACGGGCTGGGCAAGACCACCGGCTGGATTCACCGCACGGGGCTGAAAAACAAACAGGTGCAGATGCTCAACAGCGTTGAGTACCTGAAGATTGACGACGCCGGTTTGCATATTCGTATCGGCGCCGAAGGCGAAGAGAAACTGCTGCCCGTGGACAACGTGGTGATCTGCGCAGGCCAGGATCCGCTGCGAGAGCTGTACGACGGGTTGCAGGCGGCAGGGCAGAGCGTGCATCTGATCGGCGGCGCCGACGTTGCGGCCGAACTCGATGCCAAGCGCGCAATCAATCAGGGTTCGCGGTTGGCGGCGCAGTTGTAAGCGGTGTAATGGCCTGGCCGGGATAGGGCAGGCAATGAAATCCAATGTGGGAGGGAGCTTGCTCGCGAAGGTGCCGGATCAGTCACCCTGCAAGCGTCTGGAAGGATGCTTTCGCGAGCAAGCTCTCTCCCACAGATTCCACGTCGACCAGCCGGGCAGGGTAAACTTCCTCTTCTTTGTTTCTCGTACGACGCCATGCTGCTTCAAGCCCCACTGCAACCCCTCAATCTCGACTGGCTCCGTCAGTCCCGCATCGACGTCGCCATCCTGCGTCTGGACCTGATCGACCCGCTCATCAGCGGCAATAAATGGTTCAAGCTCAATCACCATCTAAGGGCTGCCGAACAGGCCGGGGCTCAAGGCGTGATCAGTCTTGGCGGTGCGCATTCCAATCACCTGCATGCCCTTGCCGCAGCGGGCAAGCGATTTGGTTTTTCAACCGTCGGGTTGTTGCGCGGGCATCCTGTCGAAACCCCTACGGTGCTGGATCTGCAAGCTTTCGGGATGGAACTGCACTGGCTGGGTTACGCCGGCTATCGCGCTCGGCATGAGCCAGACTTCTGGTTGTCCTGGCGTGAGTGTTATCCACAGCTGTACCCGATTCCCGAGGGTGGAGGTGGGCGGGATGGGGCGTTGGGTTGTGCAGAAATCGTGACGCAGGCGCGCAGTCAGCTCGGCAACCTCGGATGGGACGATTACGACGGTTGGTGGCTGGCGTGCGGCACCGGGACCACGTTGGCGGGCCTGGTACTGGCGGAGTCGGGAGGGCGCACCGTGCATGGCGCGATGGCCGTGCCGGGGGATCACGGGGTTGCGGAGAACGTTCAGGCCATTCTTGGCCCTGAGCAGTCCCGGCGCTACAGGTTGATCGAAGCCAGTCGCGCAGGGTTCGCCAAAACCGATCCTCAGTTGCTCGAATTCATCGCCGATTGTGAACGTCAGAGTGGTGTCCCGTTTGAGCCGCTCTACACCGGCAAGGCGTTGCTGGCGCTGCGGCAGGCCGTCGAAGCGACGCATGTCGCGGAAGGTTCGCGATTGATCTTCGTGCACACCGGTGGGCTGCAGGGCAAGCGCGCCATGACGTCATGACGCCCCCCTTGGCACGAATCCTGCGCAACAGACACCTCGACAGGTCGGTCCTGAGTATGTCGACGACACTTCTGGAGTAAGGCGGCTCAGGCGCTGTACCGATAATCGGGTCTTTCTTACGCGCGCCGAGGTTCTTGTGACTACTCCAGCCATTGAGCAGGTCGATCCTGCCACTTTGAGAAAAGTCATCGTTGCGGCCGGTATCGGCAATTTTGTCGAATGGTTCGACTTCGCGGTCTACGGCTTTCTCGCCACCACCATCGCACAGCAATTCTTTCCCAGCGGCGATGCCAGCGCTGCCTTGCTGAAAACCTTCGCGGTGTTCGCCGTGGCCTTCGCGTTTCGTCCTCTGGGCGGGCTGTTCTTCGGCATGCTTGGCGACAAGATCGGCCGCAAGCGCACCCTGGCGTTCACCATTTTGTTGATGGCCGGGGCCACTACCATCATCGGTCTGTTGCCGACCTATGCGGCCATTGGCGTGACGGCGCCGATCCTGCTGACCATCATCCGATGCGCCCAAGGCTTTTCGGCCGGGGGCGAATACGCTGGCGCCTGCGCCTATTTGATGGAGCATGCGCCGCGGGGTAAGCGGGCCTGGTACGGCAGTTTCGTACCGGTGTCGACATTCGCCGCGTTCGCAGCTGCCGCGATCTTCGCCTATGCGCTGGAGGCTTCGTTGTCCACCGAGGCCATGAGCAGCTGGGGGTGGCGCCTGCCGTTTCTGGTCGCCGCGCCCTTGGGGCTGGTCGGTTTGTACCTGCGCTGGAAAATGGATGAAACCCCGGCGTTTCAGGCGGTCGCCGAGGAACATGCAGTGGCCCATTCGCCGCTCAAGGAAACCCTGCGTAACCACGGTGCGGCGATCTGCGCACTGGGCGCGTTCATTTCGCTGACCGCGCTGTCGTTCTACATGTTCACCACTTACTTCGCGACCTACTTGCAGGTGGCGGGCGGCTTGAGCCGTGCGACAGCGTTGCTGGTGTCGTTGCTCGCCCTGCTGTTCGCGGCGGTAATGTGCCCGGTGGCGGGGGCGTTTTCCGACAAGGTTGGGCGTCGGGCGACAGTTGTCACCGCCTGTGTCCTGCTGGCGGTAATGGTGTATCCGTCGTTCCTGATGGCAAGTTCCGGCTCGTTCGCAGGTTCGATGGTCGGTGTGTTGTTGCTCGCGACGGGCGCAGTCCTGTGCAATGTGGTCACTGCGGCCTTGTTGTCGGAAACCTTTCCTACGCGCACGCGTTACACCGCTTCAGCGATCACCTACAACATGGCCTACACCATTTTTGGCGGAACTGCGCCGTTGATGGCAACCTGGCTGATTGGCCTGACCGGCAGCAATCTGGCCCCGGCGTTTTACCTGATCGTGATTGCAGCGCTGGGGCTGATCGGCGGACTGGCGTTGCCAGAGACGTCCAAGGTGTCGCTGCATGACGTGGATGGGTCACTGGGCCGACGCCCCGCGCTGCAACCAGCCGCTTGATACAACGTGGCGGGGTGCCATTGCAACAAAACATGGCACCACCGCCCCAAAAAATGGCACATTGGCGGCCCCTTGTGCCGCTGACATCTTTTGTAAACATCTAGCGGGCGGCACATCAATCGTTCGATGGATGAACCCGATGGCCGTCTCCAGCCCCTCGACCGCGACTACCGCGATCCCTCAATCCAGCCCGCTGGTCATGCGCATCATTGGTGCAGTGGCGCTGGCGCATCTGCTCAATGACCTGATCCAGTCGATCCTGCCGTCGATCTATCCGATGCTTAAAGCCACGTATGGCTTGAGCTTCACCCAGGTCGGTCTGATCACGCTGACCTTTCAGGTGACGGCATCGCTGCTGCAACCCTGGGTGGGTTACTACACCGACCGGCATCCGAATCCGCTGGTGCTGCCGGTGGGATCGCTGTGCATTCTGGCGGGGGTATTGATGCTTGCCACGGTAGGCAGTTTCCCGCTGATTCTGCTGGCGGCGGGCCTGATCGGTGTAGGTTCGTCGACCTTTCACCCTGAAGCCTCGCGCATTGCCCGTCTGGCCTCCGGCGGGCGTTTCGGGCTGGCACAGTCGAGCTTTCAGGTCGGCGGCAATAGCGGCTCGGCGATCGGGCCTTTGCTGGCGGCAGCGATCATCATCCCGTTCGGGCAGGGACATATCGCCTATTTCGGTCTCATCGCACTGTTCTCGGTCGGCCTGCTCTACGCCATCAGCCGCTGGTACAAGACCCACCTGACACTGTTCAAACTCAAGGCTGGTCAGGCGGCGACCCACGGCCTGTCGAAAGGGCGAGTGACCAGCGCGCTGGTGGTGCTGGCTCTGCTGGTGTTCTCCAAATATTTCTACATGGCCAGTTTCACCAGCTACTTCACCTTCTTCCTGATCGACAAGTTCCAGCTGACCGTCGCCAGTTCGCAGTTGCACCTGTTCATGTTCCTGGCCGCAGTGGCAGCGGGGACCTTCTTCGGTGGTCCGATTGGCGACAGGATCGGTCGTAAGGCGGTGATCTGGTTCTCGATCCTCGGCGTTGCGCCGTTCACCATCGCATTGCCATACGCCGACCTGTTCTGGACCAGCGTGCTCAGCGTGATCATCGGTTTCATTCTGGCATCGGCGTTTTCGGCCATCGTGGTCTACGCCCAGGAACTGGTGCCAGGCAACGTCGGCATGATCGCAGGCATCTTCTTCGGCCTGATGTTCGGCTTCGGCGGCATCGGCGCGGCATTGTTGGGGCACCTCGCGGATCTTCACGGCATTGTGTATGTCTACACGCTGTGCTCATTCCTGCCGTTGCTTGGCATCCTCGCCATCCTGCTCCCGAGAACCAAACGCTGATGCTGACTGCCGCTCTGATCTTTCTGGTCACCATCACGCTGGTCATCTGGCAACCGAAAGGTCTGGGCGTTGGCTGGAGCGCAACCTTCGGCGCCGTGCTGGCGTTGCTGTTCGGCGTGGTGCATCTGACCGACATCCCGCAGGTGTGGCACATCATCTGGAACGCCACCGGCACTTTCATCGCGCTGATCATCATCAGCCTGTTGCTGGATGAAGCCGGCTTCTTCAATTGGGCCGCGCTGCATGTGGCGCGCTGGGGCAAGGGCCGGGGGCGCTGGCTGTTCGCGTTCATCGTGCTGCTCGGGGCGCTGGTCTCGGCGCTGTTCGCCAACGATGGTGCGGCGTTGATCCTCACGCCTATCGTGATGTCGATGCTGCTGGCGCTGCGCTTCTCCCCGGCAACCACACTGGCGTTCGTCATGGCCGCAGGCTTCATCGCCGACACCGCGAGCCTGCCGCTGGTGGTGTCGAATCTGGTCAACATTGTGTCGGCCGACTACTTCGGCATCGGTTTCAACCGCTACGCCTCGGTGATGGTGCCGGTCAATCTGGTCAGCGTGGCAGCGACGCTCGCGGTGTTGATGCTGTTCTTCCGCCGCGACATCCCCAAGACCTTCGACGCCACGCAACTGGCCGAGCCAGCGTCGGCCATTCATGACCGCGCCACGTTCATCGCCGGCTGGTGGGTGTTGGTGATCTTGCTCGTGGGCTGTTTTGCGCTGGAGCCGCTGGGGATTCCCATCAGTGCGATCTCCGCGGTATGCGCGGCGATCCTGCTGGGTATCGCCGCCAAAGGCCACCGGATATCGACGCGCAAGGTGATGAAAGAGGCGCCGTGGCAGATCGTGATTTTCTCGCTGGGGATGTACCTGGTGGTTTACGGCCTGCGCAACGAGGGCCTGACAACGTATCTGGCGGGATGGCTCGACCGTTTTGCCGAGCACGGCCTGTGGGGTGCGGCGATGGGGACGGGCGTGCTCACCGCGTTGCTGTCTTCGGTGATGAACAACCTGCCGACCGTGCTGATCGGGTTGCTGTCCATCGACGCCAGTCAGGCACACGGCCCGCTTCAAGAGGCGATGATTTACGCCAACGTCATCGGCAGCGATCTGGGGCCGAAAATCACCCCCATCGGCAGCCTGGCGACGTTGCTCTGGCTGCACGTGCTGGCGCGCAAGGGCGTGAGTATCGGCTGGGGTTATTACTTCCGGGTGGGCATCGTGCTGACCCTGCCGGTGCTATTGATCACGCTGGCGGCGCTGGTGCTGCGGCTGAGTGTGTAACCCCGCCGGCAAGCCGGGCTGCTACAAAGACAAGGGTGTGCCGGAGGGCTTGGGATCTGTCATCACGTCGGTGTCGGGCGAGACCGGCCACGCATCCGAGACCAGAAACAGCCGCTGCGCTTCTTCCCAATGCCCTTCACGCGTTTCGCTGAGGCGAACCAGTAGCTGTGCCTGGGCCATTGGGTCGAGCTCGCTCAGCCAGTCCTCGAACTGCTCGATACTCCAGGCCTCGTCACAGCGCGCCGGGGCGAGCCAGGCGTGACGCAGCAGTGATTGCCAGCGCGCCTGCGGATGCTGCGCGGCGAACGCGGGCCAATCCTTTTGATGCAGCCACTGCCCGCGCAGATGTCCATGATGAGCGCCCTGCGGCGGGGCTGATGCGCCAGGCCAGGGATAGAACAGGTAACCGCCCAGCCATAGCTCGGCACTCAACGTTTCGATGCCGAGTGCGGCCAATGCCTGACGGCTTTCCTCCCGCGCGGAAATAGGCAATTGGTGCTGGCTGAGATGAGCGAGTTTCAAGCCGAGCCGATCATGGCTGCCAGGCCCCAGCCAGTTTGCAGGGTCCTGACCATCTGCGTCCTGAGGCCCGAGATAGAGCTTCATCGCCAGTTCGACGTGATGAATTCCGTCGCTGTCTCGCAGCAGCATATCGAGTTCGCCCAATGTGCGGCCTTCAGCGCGGATCGGCAGGTTGGCGGCGATCATCTCCACTCCCGGCGCGTGCTGAATCGCAAATTGCCACAGACGTTCGTAATACAGGCCCAAACGGCGTATCGAGCTTCTCGACAGCCAGTCGGCGAGGGCGCTACTGTCTTGATCCAGGCCGCGCAGGAAACCCTCGAGCGCTTCGGGATGCTGCACCCAGTCGCTGCCGCTCAACGGATGGCGTTGCGGCCAGTCGGTAACCGCCAGCATCGGCGGCGACAAGACAACCCACGCCAGATCGCGCACCTGTGGCGTGCGCAGGTCGTGGAGCAGAGCGGATAAGGTGGGAAATGGAGTCATCAAGGGAGAATAGCGAGAGATCGAAGCGCCGGCACTGATACGCGCGTTCTCTCAGGGATATGTACGTAACCCTGAGGGAGGGAGCTTGTTCGCGAGGACGTCGTATCAGTCGGCATCGAGGTGACTGGAGTCCCGCATTCGTGAGCAAGCTCCCTCCCACAGGGTCAGGGGCAAGTCGCTAATTCATGCTCAACCGCCATGAGATATCAGTGCAGTATCACTTGCCGGTTTGCCGCTACCCACCCCTTCGCCCATAATCGCGTTCTTTACATGCATGAACCCTGCGGGAGCCCCATGGAGCAATTTCGTAATATCGGCATCATTGGTCGCCTTGGCAGTTCCCAAGTGCTGGAGACCGTCCGCCGACTCAAGAAATTCCTGGTGTCGCGGCACCTGCATGTGATCCTCGAAGACGCTATCGCCGAGGTGCTTCCGGGCCACGGCATGCAGACCTCCTCGCGCAAGATGCTCGGCGAAGTCTGCGACATGGTCATCGTCGTCGGCGGTGATGGCAGCCTGCTCGGTGCAGCCCGTGCGCTGGCCAAGCACAATGTGCCGGTGCTCGGTATCAACCGTGGCAGCCTGGGCTTTCTGACCGACATTCGCCCGGACGAGCTGGAAGTAAAGGTTGCCGAGGTGCTGGACGGCCACTATCTGGTGGAAAACCGCTTCCTGCTGCAGGCCGAAGTCCGCCGTCACGGCGAAGCCATCGGCCAGGGCGATGCACTCAATGACGTGGTGCTGCACCCCGGCAAATCCACGCGCATGATCGAATTCGAAATCTACATCGATGGCCAGTTCGTCTGCAGCCAGAAGGCCGATGGCCTGATTGTCGCCACACCTACAGGTTCCACGGCCTACGCGCTGTCGGCGGGCGGCCCGATCATGCACCCGAAACTGGACGCCATCGTCATCGTGCCGATGTACCCGCATACGCTGTCTGGTCGGCCAATTGTCGTCGACGGCAACAGTGAGCTGAAAATCGTTGTCTCAAAGGACATGACGATTTATCCACAGGTCTCCTGCGATGGACAGAACCACTTCACCTGCGCCCCGGGTGACACCGTGACCGTGAAGAAGAAACCGCAGAAACTGCGTCTGATTCACCCGCTCGATCACAACTATTACGAAGTCTGCCGGACCAAACTCGGTTGGGGCAGTCGGCTTGGCGGCGGGAGCGACTGATGCTCGATCCCGCGCGTAGCTACGATCTGATCGGTGACGTGCATGGATGTGCCCAGACCCTTGAGCACTTGCTCGACACCCTTGGTTATCGCTTTCAGGCGGGCGTCTGGCGCCACCCTGAACGCATCGCCCTGTTCTTGGGCGACATCATCGACCGCGGCCCGCGCATTCGCGAGGCGCTGCACATCGTTCACGACATGGTCGTGGCCGGTCAGGCGTTCTGCATCATGGGCAACCATGAATTCAACGCCCTGGGCTGGAGCACCCCTGCGCCGCCGGACAGTGGCAAGCAGTTCGTGCGCGAACATACGCCTCGTCATGCCCGATTGCTCGGCGAAACGCTGGCGCAGTTCGAACAGCATCCCGGCGACTGGAAAGACTTCCTCAACTGGTTTTACGAGCTGCCGTTGTTCATCGACGCCGAACGTTTCCGGCTGGTTCACGCCTGTTGGGATGCCAGCCTGATCGAGCCGCTGCGCAGCGCTCACGGCGATGGCCGCATCGACCAGCATTTCGTCCAGGCCTCGGCCGTACCGGGCAGTTTCGCCAGCGCGGTGTTCGACCGTCTGTTGCGCGGCACCGACATGCGCTTGCCCCACGGCATGACCCTGACCGGTGGCGACGGCCTTACACGGGGATCCTTTCGCACCAAATTCTGGGAAGACGACCCGCAGACCTACGGCGATGTGGTGTTCCAGCCGGACGCGCTGCCGGAGCCGGTGGCCAAGCGGCCGCTGTCCGACAGTGAAAAAGGCGCCTTGCTGCGCTATGGCGTCGATGAGCCGTTGTTGTTCGTCGGCCATTACTGGCGCAGCGGGATTCCAGCGGCGATTCGCCCGAACCTGGCCTGCCTGGATTACAGCGCGGTGCTCTACGGCAAGCTGGTGGCCTATCGACTGGATCAGGAAACGCAGATCGATCCGGGCAAGTTCGTCTGGGTCGATGTCACCCGGCCGGAGGTCGCCAAATGAATCCGGTTGCCGTATTACGTTTGCCGCTGAACACCGATCTGAGCGGCTTCGTCGAGTTGCTGCGCCGCCTCAACGTGCCCCATCGGGTCAGCGAAGAGGCAGGCGAGCAAGTGCTTTGGGTGCCGAATGCGCCGCAACTGGCCGACGACATTCGTCAGTTGTATCAGCAATACCCGCAGGGCGATCCCACCGCTCAATTGCCGCCCGGCCGTGAAGTCGTGGCGCTGACCCGGCCGAGTCCGTTGGTGCAGGTGCGCAGCAGCCCGGTGACCAGCATCATTTTGCTGCTATGTCTGATCGTCGCGGGCGTGACTCTGCTTGGCGATAACTACGATGCCTTGAGCTGGCTGACCTTCAATGATTTTCGCGTCAGTGGCGATTACGTCATGTTCACCCCCGTCGAGGTCTCGCTGGCGGCGGGGCAATGGTGGCGTGTCGTCTCGCCGATGTTCATCCACTTCGGCGTGCTGCACCTGGTGATGAACGCCCTGTGGTTCTGGGAGCTTGGCCGGCGCATCGAAATGCGTCAGGGCAGCTGGCAGCTGCTGGGTCTGACCCTGGCCTTCGCTGCGTTCTCCAATTACGGCCAGTATTTCTGGAGCGGCCCGAGCCTGTTCGGTGGGCTGTCCGGTGTGCTGTATGCCTTGCTCGGTCACTGCTGGATCTTTCAAATGCTGGCGCCCAACCCCATCTATCGTCTGCCGCGTGGCGTGCTGGTGATGATGCTGGTCTGGCTGGTGGTGTGCATGTCCGGCGTGATCGGCCTGCTGGGCTTCGGCGAAATCGCCAACGGGGCGCATGTCGGCGGGCTGATCATCGGTTGTGCAACAGGTCTTGTGGGCGGTGCATTAGCTCGCCGTAAACATTAAAATTGCCCGCTTAATTCTGGGAGAGCCCCATGTCCTCATTTGTTGAAATGATCGAAAACATCACCCCGGACATCTACGAGAGCCTGAAACTGGCCGTGGAAATCGGCAAGTGGTCCGACGGCCGCAAGCTGACTCAGGAACAACGCGAGCTGTCGCTGCAGGCGCTGATCGCCTGGGAAGTGCGCAACGTGCCAGAAGAACAACGCATCGGTTACATGGGCCCGCAGGAGTGCGCGTCCAAGTCGGCACCGGTGCCAAACATTCTGTTCAAGTCGGATGCCATCCATTGATCGAGATTGGTCGCGGCTCCGTCAACAAGATGTCCGCGCGGCTCGATGCCACGCGGGTTGAGTATGCTTTTCGTCTGGGTGACGCGGAAATTCCGGTCAACCCGCTGATCGGTAAGACCGTACGCCTTGAGTACCTGGGCGCCATCCATTGCAGCCACTGCGGCCGCCGGACCAAGACCAGCTTCAGCCAGGGCTATTGCTACCCTTGCATGCAGAAGCTGGCCCAGTGCGACGTGTGCATCATGAGCCCGGAAAAATGCCACCACGAACACGGCACTTGCCGTGATCCGTCGTGGGGCGAGCAGTTCTGCATGACCGACCACATCGTCTATCTGGCCAACTCGTCGGGCGTGAAAGTCGGCATCACCCGCGCCACTCAGTTGCCTACCCGCTGGCTGGATCAGGGTGCGAGCCAGGCGCTGCCCATCGTGCGCGTCGCTACGCGTCAGCAGTCGGGCTTCGTCGAAGACCTGTTCCGCAGCCAGGTCGCCGACCGCACCAACTGGCGTGCGCTGCTTAAAGGCGATGCGCCATCGGTTGACCTGACCGCCATTCGTCAGCAATTGTTCGAGTCCTGCGCCGAAGGTCTGGCCGGACTGCAAGAGCGCTTCGGTCTGCAAGCGATCCAGCTGCTGAGCGACGTTGCACCCATCGAGATTCAGTACCCGGTCGAGGCGTATCCGACCAAGATCGTCAGCTTCAATCTGGACAAGGACCCGATCGCCGAAGGCACCTTGTTGGGTATCAAGGGTCAGTATCTGATCTTCGATACCGGCGTGATCAACATCCGCAAATACACGGCCTATCAGCTCGCCGTGCACCAGTAGCCGTGTATTGGCAGCTATGTATTAGCAAACGAATAAGGACAGAATCATGCGCACCGAACAGCCGAAAATGATTTACCTGAAGGATTATCAGGCGCCTGAGTACCTCATTGACGAGACGCACCTGACATTCGAATTGTTCGACGACCACTCGCTGGTCCACGCGCAACTGGTCATGCGCCGCAACCCGGCCCGTGGTGCCGGCTTGCCGCCGCTGGTGCTCGACGGGCAATTGCTGGAGCTGTTGTCGGTCAAGCTGGCCGATGTCGACCTGACCGCCAGTGATTACGAGCTGACCCCGGACAGCCTCACCGTCCAGCCAAAATCCGAAACCTTCACCCTGGACACCAGCGTGAAGATCCACCCGGAAACCAACACCGCGCTGGAAGGCCTGTACAAGTCCAGCGGCATGTTCTGCACCCAGTGCGAGGCCGAGGGCTTTCGCAAGATCACCTATTACCTCGACCGCCCGGACGTGATGAGCACGTTCACCACCACGGTGATCGCCAGCAAGCAGGACTTCCCGATACTGCTGTCCAACGGCAACCCGGTCGGTGCCGGGCCTGAAGGTGAGGGACGCCACTGGATCACCTGGGAAGACCCGTTCAAGAAGCCTGCGTACCTGTTCGCGCTGGTGGCCGGTGACCTCTGGTGCATCGAAGACACCTTCGTCACCATGACCGAGCGCAAGGTCACGCTGCGCATTTACGTCGAGCAGGAAAACATCGACAAGTGCCAGCACGCCATGGACAGCCTGAAGAAATCCATGCGCTGGGACGAAGAGGTCTATGGCCGTGAATACGATCTGGACATCTTCATGATCGTGGCCGTGAACGACTTCAACATGGGCGCCATGGAGAACAAGGGCCTCAACATCTTCAACTCCAGCGCCGTGCTGGCCCGCGCCGAAACCGCGACCGACGCCGCGCACCAGCGTGTCGAAGCCATCGTTGCCCACGAGTACTTCCACAACTGGTCGGGCAACCGCGTGACCTGCCGCGACTGGTTCCAGCTGTCGCTCAAGGAAGGCTTCACGGTTTTCCGCGACTCCGGCTTCTCGGCCGACATGAACTCGGCGACCGTCAAGCGCATCCAGGATGTCGCCTACCTGCGTACCCATCAGTTCGCTGAAGATGCAGGCCCCATGGCCCATGCCGTGCGCCCGGACAGCTTCATCGAGATCTCCAACTTCTACACCCTGACCGTGTACGAAAAGGGCTCGGAAGTGGTCGGCATGATCCACACCTTGCTGGGCGCCGACGGTTTCCGCAAAGGCAGTGACTTGTACTTCGAACGCCATGACGGCCAGGCCGTGACCTGCGACGACTTCGTCAAGGCCATGGAAGATGCCAACGGTGTTGATCTGACTCAGTTCAAGCGCTGGTATTCGCAGGCCGGTACGCCACGTCTGGCAGTCAGCGAGTCCTACGACGCTGGGGCTAAAACCTACACCCTGACTTTCCGTCAGAGCGCGCCGACCACCCCGGGGCAGCCGGGCGAAGAGAAAAAGCCTTTCGTGATTCCGGTTTCGCTGGGCCTGCTGGACAAGCAAGGCAAGGAAATTCCTCTGCGCCTGCAAGGCGAATCCGCAGCATCCGGCACCTCTCGCGTGATTTCGGTCACCGAAGCCGAGCACAGCTTCACCTTCGTCGATGTCGCCGAACAGCCGCTGCCATCGCTGCTGCGTGGCTTCTCCGCGCCAGTGAAACTGAGCTTCCCGTACAACCGCGATCAGCTGATGTTCCTGATGCAGCACGATACCGACGGCTTCAACCGTTGGGACGCCGGCCAGCAACTGTCGGTTCAGGTATTGAAGGAGCTGATCGCTCAGCATCAGAAGGGCGAGAAGCTGGTCATGGATCAGCGTCTGATTACCGCGCTGGGCACTGTGCTGGCGGATGAAAGCCTGGACCAGGCGATGGTCGCGGAAATGCTGTCGCTGCCGGGCGAGGCGTACCTCACCGAAATTAGCGAAGTGGCAGACGTCGACGCCATCCACGCGGCCCGTGAGTTTGCCCGTCAGCAACTGGCCAACAGCCTGAGCGATGCGCTGTGGAAGCGTTATCAGACCAACCGCGAGCTGTCGAAACAGACCGCTTACGTGGCGGAGTCTGAGCACTTCGCCCGTCGCGCGCTGCAGAACATTGCGCTGTCTTACCTGATGCTGACCCAGAAGCCGGACGTGCTGGCCGCTGCCATCGAGCAGTTCGATGCGGCCGACAACATGACCGAGCGCCTGACCGCGCTTGCGGTGTTGGTCAACTCGCCTTTCGAGGACGAGAAAGCCAAGGCGCTCGAGGTGTTCGCCGAGAACTTCAAGGACAACGCGCTGGTCATGGATCAATGGTTCAGCGTACAGGCTGGCAGCACCTTGCCTGGCGGTCTTGAGCGTGTGAAGGCGCTGATGCAGCATCCAGCATTCACCATGAAGAACCCGAACAAGGTTCGCGCGCTGATCGGTGCATTCGCCGGGCAGAACCTGATCAACTTCCATGCGGCCGATGGTTCAGGCTATCGCTTCCTGGCCGATCTGGTCATCGAACTGAACGGCTTCAACCCGCAGATCGCCTCGCGCCAACTGGCGCCGCTGACCCGCTGGCGCAAATACGACGACAAGCGTCAGGCGGTGATGAAAGGCGAACTGGAGCGCATCCGCGCCTCCGGCCAGCTGTCGCCGGATGTGTTTGAGGTGGTGAGCAAAAGCTTGGCATAAATCAGCCAGGCGGTTGAATGAAGGGCTGTCCGTGAGAGCGGATGGCCCTTTTTTTGTCCCTTCAGGGTTAGCCATTGCTACAAGGTTGCGGCGTGTCTGGATGTTGATTTGACCTGGCAATCGGACAAACAGATTTCTGCTGCCTGTTCCCTATATCGATTGTCAATCGTGGCGTCACTGCTCTTTGTAGGACGTGTCCACAGTCGATCTTCTGGTTTTCACGCGTATCAATGGGAGTGGTCTGGCAGAAACATCCTTCATCAAGCTTCATCCTTTCGCCGCTTGCCGAGGTATTCAAATGCCCGGCGCATCCTCGAATGAACGATGTGGAGTGGTCGATGAAGGGACGGAAAACGCTGGTGATGCTTGGGCTCTTTGCTTTCGGGCAGGAAGCGGTCGCGCGTGCACAGACGACAGATGAACAGCGGTTCCAGCTGGGAAGTGTGGGGGTGAGCCTGGGTGTCGGGTTGTTGAACGGCCAGTCGCAGGAAAAAGTCTACGACGTCGACGAAGGTGGCAGGAAGATCAGCCAATTGAACTGGGACATCAAGCAGGTGCCCACGCTGCACCTGGGTCTGAGCTACCAGCCACTGGACTGGCTGTCGCTGGACGCCAGCGGTTGGACGCAGGTCGCGAAGGGCGACGGGCACATGAAAGACTACGACTGGTTTGACGACGATGCAGACTGGACGCACCGATCCGATCATCCGGATACGCGAATCAAGCAGGCGTGGCAGGCGGATTTTGCAGCGACGGCATGGGCCCTGAAGCGCGATGAGCTGGCGCTGGGCGTCGTGCTGGGTTACCAGCGCAGCCAGTTCGAATGGGAGGCCCGGGGCGGTAGCTACCTTTACTCTTCAGACGACGGCTATCGGGACATCTCCGGGACCATCCCTGATGGTTTGAAAGGCATCACCTACCGCCAAACCTACGAAACACCCTATGTTGGACTGGTGGGCATCTACAACTATCGCAACTGGACGCTGGAAAGCCGCTTCAAGTACAGCCAATGGGTCAAGGCCAGAGACTACGACCAGCACCATCTACGTGACCTGACATTTACCGGCAATAACGGCAATCGAGGACGGATGCAAAGTCTGGCGCTGGGGCTGTCGTACCGTTTCCATCCGCAGTTCTCGGTCAAGGCGGGGGTCGATTATCAAATGTATGGCGAGTCCAGCGGCAGCACGCGGGTCAAGGATCTGGAGAGTGGCGAGCGCACCCACTACAGCGGCAAATCCGGTGGGCAATCGAGCAGAACGGTGTTGTCCAGCCTGGCGCTGAATTACCGTTTCTGATCGCATTTCTCCGGGCCAAAAAAAAACCACCGCGAAGGTGGTTTTTTGCACATCCCATACCCATCAATCACCGCGATAAACACAACCGCTGGTGCAGGTCTCGTGGATGCGAATGGCCGACAGTTCAGGCAGCAGCGGTTTGAGCTCATTCCAGATCCACTTGACCAAGACTTCGCTGGTCGGGTTTTCCAGGCCAGGGATGTCGTTCAGGTAATTGTGGTCCAGACGCTCGTAAAGCGGCTTGAAGATGGTCTTGATCTCGGAGAAATCGCGAATCCAGCCGGTATGCGGATCCGGCTCGCCTTGCAGATAGATCGCCACCCGGAAAGAGTGGCCATGCAGACGGCCGCACTTGTGGCCTTCCGGAACGTGAGGAAGACGATGAGCGGATTCGAACGTAAATTCCTTGAAGATTTCCACGGTATTGAGAGCCTTGAAAGGTGGCGATCGCCTGGGCGAAAAAATGCAGGCAGCGAGTTTACCAGCAATGGTTTGCCCAAGCACAGCCAGAACCTGACTCGATGGTTAAGCCAAAGGTATCAGTCGCTCGGCCAGGCGGCCCGTATCTACCAGCTCGATGAACTCATCGCCAAGCCGCCGGCTGTTTTCCATCGCCTTGCGCCAGTAGGTTTGACGCTCTTTGTCTTTGCCCACGAAACGCTTGAAATCGCTGCGGTCCGGCAGCTTGCCGAACGGCAGCGTCGACAGGTATTCCCGCGACGGCGCGAGCAGCAAAACGTCCTGCAGCCGGCCAGGCTCGCCGCGCCGCCAGGGCAGAGTCTTGTCGAACCAGCCGGGGATGATTTTGTCGGTGAAATGCGGGTAAAGCACGATATCGCTGCCGCTGTAGGGCAGGTCCAAGTGGTAATCCAGCAAGCCGCCGTCGCGGAAGGTACCCGGCCCGACGCCTGGAATGTCCATCACGCCCTGCATCACCATCGGGATCGAACCGGACGCCAGCAAGGCCTGGCGCAGATTGGAGGTGTCGAGGTGCAGGCAGCGGGACGGAAAGTCCGTGAGAGCCGAAAGAGGCGGGGCCAGCCGGGCGTCGTGCATGATCAGCCGTTCGAAATGCCGCGACAGCCGGGCACGCCCGATCAGGTTGTTGGCAATCACCGATCCAAGGCCCAGACCCAAGCCGCCACGATGATCCAGCGCAAGCAGGCCATGGCTTTTGACGATCAAGATATTCAGTCGGTAATGCGGGTTGTTCAACACGCTCGCATCGCGGCCTTGAAGCAGGTCGTCAAGCATCTTCACGCAACTGCGGCTGACTTCGGCCATGGTCACGCCCTTGGCGAAGCTCTGCTCGTTGTACAGCTTGCCGAGCAGTTCAAGGCCCTCCAGCGGATTGGGCAGGCAGGCACTGGCGAAGCGCCAGGAGCCGATGGACGCACCGATCAACGAGCGTTCACGTTCGGCGCGGGGCAGCCATTCGCCGAACAGCGCCAAGTCCAGCCCCTGAATGCCCAATGCCTTGGGACCACCCGCCGCGCCGGGGATGATGCCAACGTCAGCCGGTGCCAGGCCTCGCTCGCGAATCCGCGTCATGGCTCGGGCGCCAGCCTTGATCGTCAGGACCGGGGAGTTGATGTGAATGGCACTCATGGCGACTCCAGGGGTGAACAGCGGCGAATTATATCCGCTATAGAGCCCTCAGGAGGTGTGCGAAATTTCCTACATGGTGGCATCTAGCCAGAAAAATTCAGCTTCAATTAAGTTCGGCTGTTTATTGTGAGCTCCGTAAACATGATCACTACAACGGAGACTCACCATGAACACTTTCACTGCTTTTTTCGCCGCTTCTGCCCTGGCAGTCACCGCAGGTTACGTAGAGGCCAAAGATCTGGGCCCGGACGAGGCACTTAAACTGCGTGATGCGGGTACTATTCAGTCTTTCGAAAAATTGAACGCGGCGGCGCTGGCCAAACACCCGAATGCGACCATCACCGACACCGAGCTGGAACAGGAATATGGCAAATACGTTTATCAAGTCGAACTGCGTGATGCCAAGGGCGTCGAGTGGGACGTCGAGCTCGACGCAGTCAGCGGCCAGGTACTCAAAGACCACCAGGACACCTGATGACCGCCAGTAAACGTCCCCATCAATGTTTCGTTTACTGTTTACTTGCGACTTGCGCCGTCATGGCATGCACTGTGTGTACGGCGCGGGACTTGAATCAGGACGAGGTCCTTGAATTGCGGCAGCAGGGCGTGATCCTGCCGCTGGAACAATTCATAGGACTGGCATTGGGACGTTATCCCGGCTCAAAGCTCCTGGAAGCGGAGCTCGAGGAAAAACACGACGTGCTGGTCTACGAAATCGAACTGTTGACTGCCGACCAAGTGGTCCGTGAGTTGAAGTTCGATGCTCGCGACAGCCGTCTGTTGCAAGACAAGGAAGATGATTGATGCGTCTGTTACTGGTTGAAGACAACGTGCCCTTGGCGGATGAGCTGATCAGCACGCTGGGCCGTCAGGGGTATGCCGTCGACTGGCTGGCCGATGGGCGCGACGCGATCCACCAGGGCGCCAGCGAACCCTACGATCTGATTGTGCTGGACCTCGGTCTGCCGGGTATCCCGGGCCTTGAAGTGCTCAATAAATGGCGCGCAGACGGGTTGTCGACACCTGTGCTGATTCTCACTGCCCGTGGCTCCTGGGCCGAACGCATCGAAGGCCTGAAAGCCGGCGCCGACGATTACCTGACCAAACCCTTTCACCCAGAAGAATTGCAACTTCGCATTCAGGCGCTGTTGCGTCGTGCCCGAGGGCTGGCCAATCAGCCGAAGCTTGAAGCGGCGGGGCTGCATCTGGATGAAGGGCGCCAATGCGTCAGTCGTGACGGCGAAGACATTCAGCTGACCGCGGCCGAGTTTCGTCTGTTGCGCTACTTCATGCTGCATCCCGAACAAATCCTCTCCAAAAGCCATCTGGCCGAACATCTCTACGACGGCGAAAACGAACGCGACTCCAATGTGATCGAGGTTCACGTCAATCACCTGCGCCGCAAACTGGGTCGCGCGGTGGTCGAAACCCGGCGAGGGCAGGGCTACCGATTCGGTGGGACTGGCGGGTGAGGTCGATTCAACGTCGTTTAAGTCTAGGACTGATCAGCGTCCTGCTGATTATCGGGCTGGTGCTGGCACAGATCAGTCTCTGGCTGTTCGAGGTCGGATTGCAGCGTTACCTCGAATCCGGGCTGCGCAATGACAGCGAACTGCTGTTGGTGGCCATCGTCCGCGGGCCCAATGGTCTGCAACTGGATGAGCATCGCTTGTCTCCCGGTTATCAACGTCCCTATTCCGGTCATTACTTTCGTATCGACTTCGATGGCGGCCACTGGCGCTCCCGCTCGTTGTGGGATCTGGAGTTGCCTCAGCCGGAGAGCGCCGGTCTGCACGCAGACCTGGAGCTGGCAAAGAGCAAGCAGTCGCTGTTGCTGCTGCACAACGAATACCGCAAGTTCGGCCAGAAGATTTCCATCACCGTCGCCCAGGACTACACCCCGGTGCAGGCCAGTTTCGTGCTGGTTCAGCGCATTGGCCTGGCGCTGGGGCTGGCGGCGCTGATTCTGATCCTGATCCTGCAGCGCGTCACAGTGCGCCGAGCGTTGCGCCCGCTGGACCGTGCCCGGGAGCAGATCTTCCAGTTGCAACAAGGTCAGCGTTCTCAGCTGGATGACGAAGTGCCGCTGGAACTTGAACCACTGGTGGCGCAGATCAACCATCTGCTGGCCCATACCGAAGACAGCCTCAAGCGCTCGCGCAATGCGTTGGGCAATCTGGGGCATGCCCTGAAAACGCCGCTGGCCGTGCTGATGAGTCTGGCCGAAGGGCAGAAGCTGGAGCAGCATCCACAAGTGCGGGCGCTGTTACGTGGCCAACTGCATCAGATCCAGCAGCGGCTTGAGCGTGAACTCAACCGCGCGCGGCTTTCAGGTGATGCCTTGCCCGGCGCACGTTTCGATTGCGACAGCGAACTGCCTGGGCTGTTTTCCACCTTGCGCATGATTCACGGCGAGCATCTGGAGCTGAACAATCGCGTCCCCCCAGGGCGGGTGCTGCCTTGGGATCGGGAGGACATCCTCGAACTGCTCGGCAACCTGCTGGACAACGCCTGTAAATGGGCCGACAGCAGCGTCAGTCTGGGCATCAGCCTGGAGTCGACCGGTTATTGCCTGCTGGTCGATGACGACGGTCCGGGGATTCCCGACGACCAGCGCGAAGAGGTGCTTGGCCGTGGCAATCGTCTGGATGAGCAAGTGAACGGGCACGGCCTTGGGCTTGGCATCGTCAAGGATATCGTCGAGTCTTGGGGCGGGAGAATTCGGTTGCTGGACAGCGCCATGGGCGGGCTGCAGGTGCGGATCGATCTACCCGAACGAACAGGGCATTCAAGCGCAGACTGATTGCATCGTGATCTCAACTTTTGCTGTGCAGTGCCGTTAACCCTTTGGGAGCCCAACGGCGTAACGCACACAATAATAAAGGGTCACGATATCTATGCGCCTGAATCTGAAAGCCAGAGTTCTGTCTCTTGCGGTGCTTCCGGTCCTGCTGTTCGCGCTGATCATCAGCGTCAGCACGGTGTTCATGCTGCGCGAGCAAGCCCGGCGTGAAGTGGAAGAAACCCGTCAACACCTGCTCGCGGAGGCCAAGGCGACGCTGCAAAGCTACGTCGCCGTGGCCATGGGCACCATCAAGCCGCTCTATGACGCCTCGGCGCCGGGCGACATGGAAGCCCGCGCGCAAGTCATCAAGATGCTCTCCCAAGTCAACTACGCCAAGGACGGATACTTTTTCGGCTACGACTCTCAGGCTGTGCGGCTGTTCAAGGGCAACAGCCCGGACGGCGTCGGCAAGAGTTTCAAGGACGCGCGCGACCCCAATGGCGTCTACGTCAACGCAGGTTTGGTCGACGTCGCCAAAGCGGGCACTCATTACCTCGAATACTCTTCGCCGCTCCCGGGCTCCAGCGAGTTGGTGCCGAAACTTGGGTACTCCGAATACCTGGCGAAGTGGGACATGGCCGTCGGCTCTTCGGTAAACCTCGACAACATCGATGCGAAAGTCGCCGAGGTCGAGAAGAACGTCGCCGAGCGCATGCAGAAAATGCTGATCAGCATCATCGGCATCGCCGTCCTGGTGCTGGTGATCATTACCGTGGTGGGTGTCTGGATGGCCGGCGGCATTTTGCGTCCACTGCGCCTGATGAAAGCCAATCTGGATGACATCGCCGCAGGGGAGGGTGATCTGACCCGACGTCTGGCCGTCACCTCTCAGGACGAACTCGGCGAACTGGCGGGCTCGTTCAACCGCTTCGTCGACAAGATTCACGGCCTGGTGCGGCAGATCGCTGAAATGACCTCGCAACTGACCGGGCTGGTCGGTGAAGTGACCCATCAAGCGCAGCGTTCCGAGCAGGCGATGGAGCGCCAACGCCATGAGACCGATCAGGTCGCCACGGCGATCAACCAGATGTCGGCCGCTGCCCAGGAAGTCGCCAAGAGCGCTCAGGGCGCGTCGGTCGCCGCGCAACAGACCGACGAAGAAGGTCAGGCCGCCAAGCGCGTGGTCGACGGCAGCATCCAGCAGATTCACGCACTGGTGAACGACATCCGTCACAGCGGTACTTCGCTGGACAGCTTGCAGAATGATGTGACGTCGATTGTCGGTGTACTGGGCGTGATCCGCTCCATTGCCGAGCAGACCAACCTGCTGGCGCTCAACGCTGCAATCGAGGCGGCGCGTGCCGGTGAAGCGGGACGTGGTTTTGCCGTGGTTGCCGATGAGGTGCGCGCGCTGGCCAGCCGCACTCAGCAGAGCACTCAGGAAATCCAGGGCATGATCGACCGCCTGCAACAAGGCACCCAAGGCGCGGTCGCGGCGATGCGGCGCTCCAGTGAAGCGGGCGATGGCACCTCAGCGCGGGCCAACGAAGCCGGCGCCTCGCTGGACACCATTGGGCAGTTGATCGGCACCATCAATTCGATGAACGCGCAGATCGCCAGCGCTGCGGAAGAACAGACCGCTGTCGCCGAAGAGATCAATCGCAGCGTGCATCAGATCGCCGTGGCCGTGGAAAGCGTTGCCGACGAGACACGTCACAGCGCCAATACCTCACGCAATCTCACCGAACTCAACCAGCGTCTGGGCCAACTGGTCGGCCAGTTCCGTATCTGACTCCCTTCGCGCGGTCGGGTTTTGTGGCCCGCCGCGCTTTTTTCTCCTCGTTCACTGCATGTCTCGCCCGCGTTACAGGCGGCACTCCTGAAGCGATTGGCGGACTAATAGTCAGGCCGTGCGTTCAGCGGGGCTCAATGACATGGAAGGAACATGAACGAAACCTCGCTGCAAAACAAAACCCTGATGCTGCTGTTGGTGTTGGTGACCATCGCCTTCATCTGGATTCTGCTGCCGTTCTACGGCGCTGTGTTCTGGGCGGTGATCCTGGGCATCATCTTCGCGCCACTGCAGCGACGTCTGCTGGCGAAGTTTGGCTGGCAGCGCAATCTGACCTCGCTCTGCACCCTGATGGTGTGTCTGCTGATCGCGATTCTGCCGGTGATCGTCATCAGCATGCTCATGGTTCAGGAAGGCGCGATGCTCTACAAGAATGTCGAAAGCGGCCAGATCGACATCCCCAAGTACCTGGCTGAATTCAAAGCCTTGCTTCCAGGCTCGATGCAGCACTGGCTCGACCGTCTGGGTATGGGCGACTTCAAGGGGCTGCAGGACAAGATTTCCAAGGCTGCGATGCAGGGCAGTCAGTACCTGGCGAGTCAGGCGTTCAGTTTCGGCCAAGGCACGTTCGACTTCGTGGTGAGCTTTTTCATCATGCTTTATCTGCTGTTTTTCTTCCTGCGTGATGGTCAGGACCTGACGCGCAGGATCCGTATCGCGATTCCCCTGGCCGAGCCTCAGAAGCGTCGTCTGCAACTGAAATTCACCCGCGTGGTGCGTGCGACGGTGAAGGGCAACATCGTGGTGGCGCTGACGCAGGGTGCGCTGGGTGGTTTGATTTTCTGGGTGCTCGACATTCCGAGTTCACTTCTGTGGGCTGTGCTGATGGCGTTTCTTTCGTTGCTGCCGGCGGTGGGGGCGGGGATCGTCTGGGCGCCGGTGGCATTGTACTTTTTAGCCAGCGGGATGATCTGGCAGGGCGTGGTGCTGGGGTTGTTCGGGGTGTTCGTGATCGGACTGGTGGATAACGTTCTGCGACCGATTCTGGTGGGCAAGGATACGAGGATGCCGGACTACCTGATTTTGATTTCAACGCTGGGCGGGATGGCGGTGTTCGGGCTGAACGGGTTTGTGATCGGGCCGATGATTGCGGCGCTGTTCATGTCGACGTGGGGGTTGTTTACCAGTGCCAAGAAAACGGTGAGATTGCCGGGGTGAATCCGCTTCGCGGGTTATGTGGGTTGGCGCTTGGATCGCGCTCGGATCCATTATTTGTGGTGGCGCCTGTTTTTGGTTCTGGCTAACGCCAGACCGGTTTCGCCTTCGGCGAGTTACTTGATAAGACCCCAAGTAACCAAGGGTCTTGGCTCCTGGTTTGGCGCTTCCTTCGTCAGCGTACCCTCACTCCGGCGACGCTCCGTGGGCCCGCCGCCATCCGCCATCCATGGCGGGGGGCGGCTCTCGCGGCATCCATGCCGCTCGGCCCACTCCACGCCACCTGCGTTCAGCCTGCACCCAAGTCGCGATTTGTGGTGTCTGGGCTGACGTGCGCTTAGAAGCAAGATCAAGATCAAGATCAAGATCAAGATCAAGATCAACAGCGAACACAGCTGTCCGTCCTAACGCAATTCCTGTGGGAGACGCCGGAGCTGTGCGACGGCAGCGAAGCGGTGGATCAGTTAGCAGATGAGCCACCATACCCACCGCCATCGTCCGAATCGCGGCCCGTACCGTCGTGACCTCCGGCTTCTCCACAGGGTTCGCGTGAAATCCCAGAGCTGCGTTGGCTTTTGATCTTGCTTCTAAGTGCGCGAAATTCCAGACACCACCAATCGCGACCTGGGTGCAGGCTGAACGCAGGTTTTGTTGCGTGGGTCGAGCGGCATGGATGCCGCGAGAGCGCCGTCAGGACATGGATGTCCGTTCGGCGCGGGCCCACGGAGCGTCGCCGAAGTGAAGGAACCCGAGGAACGAGGGCCAAACCAGGAGCAGGCACTTTTGGTTACTTTTGGTGCTTTTCAAAAGTAACTCGCCGAAGGCGAAACAGGTCTGGCGTTAGCCAGATCCCACCGGCGCCACAAATAACAGATATACACCCCAAACCCAGCGCCGCAGAAACCCTGCTAAAAACTCACTTATCAGGCATCGGCATCGGAAACGGCATGACATTCCCGGTCTGACGCGCCTCACTGATCTTCGCCGTCCCCATCCGCTCGACCTCATCGATACGCACGATCGAATGCATCGGCACAAAGCTGCGCACCACGCCGTCGAACTGCGCCTTGAGCTTCTCTTCGCTAGGGTCTACCACCACAGTCGTACGCTCACCGAAGACGAACTCCTCCACTTCCAGGAATCCCCACAGATCACTTTGATAGATCTGCTTGGCGTACATTTCGAACACCTGTCCCTGGTTGAGAAAAATCACCTTGTAGATTGGAGCTTCGCGTTTGGTCATAACAGGCAGGCAGTGATCGCGGTTTGAAAAAGGGCACGAACTATAGCATGCCGCTCGTTAGACGACGCTAGGAACCCGAGCCCGCGGTCACTATAATGCGCGGTTCTTTGAATCACCTGATGAACCCGCATGGCCAAGAAGCTTTACATCGAAACCCACGGCTGCCAGATGAACGAGTACGACAGCTCGCGCATGGTCGACCTGCTGGGCGAACATCAAGCACTGGAAGTCACCGCCCGCGCGGAAGATGCCGATGTCATCCTGCTCAACACCTGCTCGATTCGTGAGCGGGCGCAGGACCGCGTCTACTCCCAGCTTGGCCGCTGGCGCGAACTGAAACTGGCAAACCCGGAAATGGTGATCGCCGTCGGCGGTTGCGTGGCCAGCCAGGAAGGCGCGGCGATTCGTGATCGCGCCCCGTACGTCGATGTCGTGTTCGGTCCGCAGACCCTGCACCGCCTGCCGGAAATGATCGACGCTGCGCGGGTCACCCGCCTGCCCCAGGTCGATGTCTCGTTCCCTGAAATCGAGAAATTCGACCACCTGCCCGAGCCTCGCGTCGATGGCCCGACCGCTTACGTGTCGGTGATGGAAGGCTGCAGCAAGTACTGCACCTTCTGCGTGGTGCCTTATACCCGCGGCGAAGAAGTCAGCCGTCCGTTCGACGACGTGATCACCGAGGTCTTCCACCTTGCGGAAAACGGTGTGCGTGAAGTCACGCTGCTGGGCCAGAACGTCAACGGTTATCGCGGCACGACCCACGACGGGCGCGTGGCTGATCTTGCCGAGCTGATTCGCGTGGTCGCGGCCATCGACGGCATCGACCGCATCCGCTACACCACGTCGCACCCACTGGAATTCTCGGACAGCCTGATCCAGGCCCACGCCGAGGTGCCGGAACTGGTCAAGCACCTGCACTTGCCGGTGCAGTCCGGCTCGGACCGGATTCTGGCGGCGATGAAACGCAACCATACCGTGCTGGAATACAAGTCACGCCTGCGCAAACTGCGAGCAGCGGTGCCGGACATCTGCATCAGCTCGGACTTCATCGTCGGTTTCCCCGGCGAAACCGAGAAAGACCATCTGCAGACCATGAAGCTGGTAGAAGACGTCGGCATGGACTTCTCCTACTCGTTCGTCTACAGCTCGCGCCCGGGCACGCCAGCGGCAGATCTTGCCGACGACACGTCGGAAGAAGTGAAGAAAGAACGCCTCAAGCAATTGCAGGATCTGATCAACCGCCAGGGTTATGAAATCAGCCGCAAGATGGCCGGTACCGTGCAGCGCATTCTGGTAACCGATTACTCGAAGAAAGACCCGGGCGAGCTGCAAGGGCGCACCGAGAACAACCGCATCGTCAACTTCCGCTGCGATAACCCCAAGCTGATCGGTCAGTTCGCCGATGTCTACATCGACAGCGCGCAACCGCACTCGCTGCGTGGATCGTTGTTGCAATAAGCGAAAGCGCCCTTATTTATACACCAGACACGACCCTGTAGCAGTGCACAGCTGACTCCTACAGGGCCCGTGGCAATGGCTTATCCAACCATTAGTAAGTGAGCCCTTTCGGACACTGCCCACAGGGGTTATCCTTCATTTCACCTTCATTGCCGTAGGGCGGCTAAAAACCACTTTGAACGCACCTATCGAACCACATCGTTTCAGCCTCGAACCTATCGAGGCACACCGCTTCGCAAATCTGTGCGGGCAATTCGACGAGCACTTGCGCCTGATCGAACAGCGCCTGGACATCGAGATCCGCAATCGCGGAGGCCAGTTCGAGATGATTGGCGAGCGCAAACAAACCACCTCGGCAGAAAACCTGTTGCGCCGACTCTATCGGGAAACCAAAAGTACCGAACTGTCGCCGGACATGGTGCATCTGTTCCTGCAGGAGTCCGGCGTCGAAGAGCTGGATAACCACCCTGCCGCCGAAGTTGGCGTAGCCTTGCGTACCAAGAAAGGCATGATTCGCCCGCGCGGCTTGAATCAGCAGCGGTACGTGAAGGAAATCCTCGCCAACGACATCAACTTCGGCATTGGCCCAGCTGGTACCGGCAAGACTTACCTTGCCGTCGCTGCCGCCGTCGATGCGCTGGAGCGCGAAACGATTCGCCGCATCCTGCTGGTTCGCCCAGCAGTCGAGGCTGGCGAGAAGCTCGGGTTCCTGCCCGGCGACCTGGCGCAGAAGATCGACCCGTACCTGCGCCCGCTCTACGACGCGCTGTACGAGATGCTGGGCTTCGAATACGTCGCTAAGCTCATCGAGAAACAGGTGATTGAAGTTGCGCCGCTGGCCTACATGCGCGGCCGCACCCTTAATAACAGCTTCATCATTCTCGACGAGAGTCAGAACACCACCGTCGAGCAGATGAAGATGTTCCTGACCCGTATCGGCTTCGGCTCCACCGCCGTGATCACCGGTGACATCACTCAGATCGACCTGCCTAAAGGCACCAAGTCCGGCCTGAACCATGTCATTGAAGTGCTCAAGGATGTGCCGGGCATCAGTTTCACCCACTTCAAGCCCAAGGACGTCGTGCGCCATCCACTGGTGCAGCGAATCGTCGAAGCCTACGAGCGCTTCGAGGAACGCAACGACCAGACCGGCTCCCGGGATAACCACCGCGATGCTTGAGCTGGATCTGCAGGTTGCAAGCCAGGCCAGCGCCCCAAGCGAAGCCCAGTTCCGCCTCTGGTGTGAAATGGGCCTGCGCCAGCGCACGGCCGACTCGGAGATGACGATTCGCCTGGTCGATGAAGTCGAAGGCCGGGAACTGAATCACACCTGGCGTCACAAAGACTACGCCACCAACGTCCTGTCGTTTCCTGCCGACGTGCCCGACGAACTCCTCGATATCCCGTTGCTGGGCGATCTGGTGATCTGCGTCCCTGTCGTGGCCCGCGAAGCCGCCGAACAGGGCAAGGCGCTGGACGCGCACTGGGCGCATCTGACGATTCACGGCTGCCTGCATTTGTTGGGCTACGATCACATCGATGACGAAGAAGCCGAAGAGATGGAAGCACTGGAACGAGAGTTGCTTGCAGAGCTGGGCTATCCGGATCCCTACGCCGACGATGAACTCGTCGACACCCCAAACACAGCAACACCAGGCAAGGACCACGAGTAAGGGCTATGAGCGAAGACCGATCGAGCAACGGGCAAAAGTCATGGTTGGGCAAACTGACCCAGGCATTTGCCCATGAGCCGAAAAACCGCCAGGAGCTTCTTGAGCTGCTGCGCGAAGCCCATCAAAACAAGCTGCTGGACAGCGAAGCGCTGGCCATCGTCGAAGGCGCCATTCAGGTCGCCGACCTGCAGGTACGCGACATCATGGTGCCGCGCTCGCAGATGATCAGCATCAAGGCCAGCCAGAGCCCTCGTGAATTCCTGCCAGCGGTGATCGATTCCGCGCACTCGCGCTATCCGGTGATCGGCGAAAGCCACGACGACGTACTCGGCGTGCTGCTGGCCAAAGACCTGCTGCCGCTGATCCTCAAGGACAACGGCGGCGCTGGCGACGTCAAGAATCTGCTGCGTCCGGCGACATTCGTGCCGGAATCCAAGCGTCTGAACGTGCTGCTGCGTGAGTTCCGCGCCAACCATAACCACATGGCCATCGTCATCGACGAATATGGTGGTGTGGCCGGTCTGGTGACCATCGAAGACGTGCTGGAGCAAATCGTCGGAGACATCGAAGACGAGCACGACGTCGAAGAAGACAGCTACATCAAACCGCTGCCCAGCGGCGACTTCCTGGTCAAGGCACTGACACCCATCGAGAGCTTCAACGAGTTTTTCGACAGCGAGTTCTCCGATGACGAATTCGACACCGTTGGCGGCCTGGTGATGAACGCGTTCGGGCACCTGCCCAAGCGTAATGAAATCACCGAAATCGGCGCGTATCGTTTCCGCATCCTGAATGCCGATAGCCGCCGTATCCATCTGTTGCGTCTGAGCCCGATCACCCGCACTTAACGTCGTATCTAAGGAATGTAAATGCGCTGGATCACCCGCCCCGGCTGGCCCGGTAACCTGCTGGCCATGGTGGCTGGCGCGCTCATTACCCTGGCCCTGGCGCCATTCGATATCTGGCCACTGGCGATCGTTGCGCTGGTGGTTTTCTATCTCGGGTTGCGTGATCTGAAACCCCGCCAGGCCCTGTGGCGTGGCTGGTGTTACGGTTTCGGCCTGTTCGGCGGCGGCACCAGCTGGATCTACGTCAGCATTCACACCTATGGCGAAGCGCCGGTCTGGCTCGCCGTGTTCCTCATGGTGCTGTTCTGCGCGTCGGTAGCGTTCTTCTTCGCCCTGCCCGCCTGGCTTTGGGCCCGCTGGATCCGTCGTAACGAAGCGCCTCTGGCCGACGCGCTGGCTTTCGCAGCCTTGTGGTTCGGTCAGGAGATGTTTCGCGGCTGGTTCCTCACCGGCTTTCCTTGGCTCTATTCTGGCTACAGCCAGCTCACCGGGCCGCTGCAAGGTCTCGCGCCGCTGGGCGGGATGTGGCTGATTTCCTTCTCTCTGGCGTTGACCGCTGCTTTGCTGTGCAATCTGCCCCGACTGCGCGCACGTAAAAGCTTTCTCGGCGCAGCCGTTGTGCTGCTGTTGGCGCCTTGGGCTGTCGGCCTGGCACTGAAGAACCACCCCTGGACCGAGCCCTCGGGCGAGCCGCTGAAAGTCGCGGCCATTCAGGGCAACGTCGAGCAGAGCATGAAATGGGACCCCGCTGCGCTGAACGCACAGCTCGCGCTGTACCGGGACATGACGTTCACCGCTCAGAAGGCCGACCTGATCGTCTGGCCCGAGACCGCCGTTCCCGTACTCAAGGAGTCGGTAGAAGGCTATTTATCGGTAATGGGCAAGTTCGCCGCCGAGCGCAACTCGGCACTGATCACGGGCGTGCCGCTACGCCAGAAAGGTGGTCGGGGTGAATACCGCTATTACAACGCGATCACCGTGACTGGCGAGGGTGACGGTACCTATCTAAAGCAGAAGCTGGTGCCATTCGGCGAGTACGTGCCTTTGCAGGATCTGCTGCGTGGTTTGATCACCTTCTTCAACCTGCCGATGTCGGACTTCGCACGCGGCCCTGCCGAGCAGCCGTTATTACAGGCCAAGGGCTATCAGATCGCGCCGTTCATTTGCTATGAGGTGGTGTATCCCGAGTTCGCAGCGAGCCTTTCGGCGCAGAGCGATCTGTTGCTGACGGTGAGCAATGACACATGGTTCGGCACCTCGATCGGCCCGCTGCAGCACCTGCAAATGGCGCAGATGCGCGCGCTTGAAGCAGGTCGCTGGATGATCCGTGCCACCAACAATGGCGTCAGCGCTCTGATCGACCCGTTCGGCAAGATCACCACCACCGTGCCGCAGTTCGAACGCGCAGTCATGTACGGGGAAGTGACGCCGATGCGCAACCTCACGCCGTATCTGCACTGGCGTTCCTGGCCGCTGATCATCCTGTCGGTATTGCTGATCGGCTGGGCGCTGCTGGCGAGCCGGATAGCGAAGACGGTCTGACGTTGTGAGGATCGTTCCCACGCTCTGCGTGGGACGATCAAACGCAACTACCGATAAAACAATGGATACGCCACCAACCCCGCCGCTTCGTTCAACAATTGCCCGCTCTGCCAGATCGCCCTGGGTTCAGGCGTCCAGCCACCAAAGGGTCTGGCGTTATCCACACTCAAGAATCCAACGGGCGCTGCCACGACCGAGAACCCGGCCTTCTCGAAACTCCAGACCGACCGCGGCATGTGCCAGGCCTGAGTCACTACCACGATGCGTTTTATGCCCAGCGGCTGCAATATCGCAGCGGTCATTGTGGCGTTCTCCCAGGTCGTGCGGCTTTCGCCTTCCTGCCAGCGCACCGTTACGCCGAAGTCTTCGCGCAGCGATTCAGCCATGATCGCCGCCTCACTGGGTGGCTCGCCATAATGCAGCCCGCCCGTGACAAGGATCGGCAACCCGGACGCCTTCGACATGCGCGCCGCGTAACGCATCCGCTCCAGCGCCACGCCTGTGGGGATGTCGGCACCCCAGCTCGGATCATTGCGCTCGCGCCCCGAACCCAATATCACGATGGCATCGGCGCGTTGTGCCAGCGTCGTCCATTGGTCCTGCGGCAAAGGCGGGATGCTCTCGATCCCCTTGGCCGACCATTGCACGACGATCGGCAGGCTCATCGCCCACATGCCCGCCAGTCCGATCACGAACAGCGCTCGAGACAACCGGGGGCGGGCATGTCTCAGCCACCAGGCAAACAAGAGGAGCAGCAGGAAGATGCCGGGCGGCAGTAGCAGGTTCTTGATGAAATAACGAAAAGGCATCGGGCATCTCCAACAGATGCCCGAAGCCTAAAAGGATTGACGCTAAGCAACAATGCTTAATCAGACGGGGTTAACACCCGTAAAGGTTAACGCTTGAAATGTTTGCTGGAACTGTAACGACTCAACTTTGCCGACACCTTGGCGCGACGCTGATCCTTCAGCCAGATGACATTGGCTGAAGCGTGCGGGGCGCGGATCGGCTCCGATGGCTCCCGTGAAGTGCTGGAACTCCCCTTCTTTATGTTCAGTGAATCCTCTTTTACAACGACTGCCTGCTTCTCCGGACAAGCATCGAGATACGCCTCGATCAACTGGAATTCGGCATGACTCAATCCACGCAGTTCCAGTTCGGCGGGGTGCTCATTGCGAAGCCGGACTGCTGTTTTCGCCATGTCCAGAGCCAACCCCAGACGGTCGATCAAACGGTCATACAGATCAGGTTTCTTTACTTGGTGCCGCAGCTCTGCCATCCGTTCACCTCACTGAAGATAAACACATACCCTCGTAAATGAGCTTAGCGGCACTGCAAAAACCGGCGCGATGCCGCGACCAACGGCGGCTCCCGGGCCCTGCACGGGCATCAAGGGCACAATCTTGGTTTCCCTCGATCCTTCGGGCTCATGTATGCTACGGCGCTTTCCTGTAATTCCACTTCGGCTCACCCGGCCCGAACGCATCGCCCCGCCAAAGGCTCAGCCAGGCAAGCGAAGCCTGTCTGACCCGGGAACGCAGCGAAGCGGTCAAGGGTCACCAATCTCTAGTCAAAAGTAGCCATGCACGAACTCTATCAGCCCCGCGAAATCGAAGCCGCCGCTCAGTCTTTCTGGGACGAGCAAAAGTCCTTTGAAGTCAGTGAACAACCAGGCAAGGAAACGTACTACTGCCTGTCGATGTTCCCTTACCCGAGCGGCAAGCTACATATGGGGCACGTGCGCAAC
>Ga0308159_1001351_pt1 | contig 36598 bp, 49 predicted proteins | sample PhyCR1_FD_201040 | JGI IMG/M metagenome (GOLD analysis project Ga0308159, IMG submission 201040) | Phyllosphere microbial communities from UC Gill Tract Community Farm, Albany, California, United States - DLSLC.R1 | ecosystem: Host-associated > Plants > Phyllosphere > Unclassified | place: USA... | reverse complement strand
GCGCAGCACCCCTCACCCAGCTCCGACTAAGCCTTTGCTTTGGCAAAGGCCAAGTCTGCGCAACCCTCTCCCCTCGATGAGGGGCGAGGGAAAGTTGGGCATGTCTGAATGTCGATCCGACCCAAATTCAAACTCGACCACCCCGGCGAAAGCCGGGGTCCAGTTGCCACGCCGTCGCGGCTAATAGCACAAGAAGATTTGTTCGCGCGGAGGCGCGAAGGCGCGGAGGACGCAGAGAGGGTGTCCGATTGGCCTGGGCACGCCTTCATCACCAAGCGGAGAGAGGCGCAAAGCTGCCGCAGGCGAGGCACCTCCGCGCCTCCGCGCGAACAAAAAATCTCGACCCGTTACCGCTCCACCGAGCGCATGGCGGCTAGACCTTGGCCTTCGCCGGGGTGGAGCTATTCAGGGATGTTTGGAATGGTGGGCGATGACGGGCTCGAACCGCCGACATTCTCGGTGTAAACGAGACGCTCTACCAACTGAGCTAATCGCCCCCTCTCGGGAAACCCGCGTATTACCGCCATTATCGCTGAAGGCAAGGGGCCGTTTCACGGAACCAGAGGGAACCAGACGGAACCAGAAGTCCCGGACTATTCCCGAAGCGTTTCCCTCCTCCGTCTCGGATGCGGTAGCCTCACTCCCAGGGAGCAGTGTCGTCCGGCTCGCTGACGGATGCCCTAACTGATAGGGGATCCGGCGATTTTATTGGCGTGACGATTGAAATGGGAAGTTTGGATCGCCTTTGCTTTAGAGCATGCATTCGATCAGCGGTGCGGCGGCCCTCCGACGTCGATGCTCCCACGTGATACCTGTATGTTCCAAGGACGCTGAGTATTCGGTCAATAATTCCTGCCCGTTCGGAATCGGTTTCGGCTGACCGTAGCGCCAAATATTCGGCCTCAATCCTTTTGTGCAACGACCTCGGGGCCTGCACCCGGCCGTTTGCCACCGGGACCCCCGTGATGATTATTGGTCGAGCGCTATTAAGCTTCTCGATTCTATGTGTTTGAAACCCGCCGTCGCGGATTGCATCGCGGACAGATACGATGACGTCTCCGGCTATCGCGTTACCAGAGATCGTCAGATCGTCCACCCATAGCGTCATCGTTAGGCCCGATGCTTGGCAGATGGAGTGCACTTGGTCAAACATTGGTCGATGAACGAGCGAAGTTAAGACTGGGCTTATTGGCGAGCCGAAAGGCATCTTTCCATCGATTGCCACGAGTTTTGCGATTAAACCTGCTACGTCTTCTCTAATTCCCAAAGAATAATAGGCCCAACGCCATATATCCTCTTGGGTTGTCTGCGGGTAGAACTGCTTGATATCAACTTTTAAAAGTTGAGTACCATTAGCATGTCGCTCGGCGTTGTCTCTCTGACCATACCCTTTCCGAGGGCTGAAGAGGTAAATCGGTTGCCTAATCTTGTTAAGCTGAAATTTTATTCGGCTGTGAATTTGGCGAAGCTTTTTCAGCGGAACGGCTAAATTTCTACTCTTTCCGTTTATGAGTACGGTTCGTCGGCTAATATACTGCTCTTTGTCGCGGATGACTGCTTTTAACTGATCTTTTGTAAGTCGAAGAAGCGTTGCAATATCGCGTTGGGTGGGGTCTTGCGCCCAAAGTGAATTCTCTAGTTCGTACCGCTCGTACCGGCGATCCTTACGCGGCATTGCGCTCGGCCGGGCTTATTTTTTCTAGAATTTGCAAGACCTTCTCAGCGATAATAAGCTGACCGCGTCGTGCAACAGGCTGTCCCTCAATTTCCTCAGCGAAAAAGAGGAGCTGAGACATTTTTATATTAACTGCGTGGCTGTAGGACTCCAGCAAGTCCATGCTAACAGATTTACGTCCCCCCTCAATATCCGAGATTAAGGACTGGGTAACGTTGACCTTATTAGCCATCTCAGCTTGGGAGAATCGGCAGTAAAGGCGAAGCAAGCGTAGCGCCTCGTTTATAGTTGGTCTTTTTGTCATGATGATTGCCTTAGTTCGGCTATCCCGAGGTCACCGATTATTCCAGATGCTTCCAAAGAAACATCAGGAATGAGACCACCCGCCCCACCGCCACGAGGATCTTGTAAACAAAGATCCAGCGGGATGGGGAAGGCGGCTGGTGCCGCTGCGTGCGAAGGTCGTTGCTCATTGGGCGCTCTCCTTTGGGCCACACCGGCGGAAAATGCCGGCCCCCGTAGGCACTTTTGAGAGCTATGTTCCGGAGCGTTTATACCTCGGGCATGCCGCGCCCGGTCCCGGGCGGGCGCGGCGCGCCGCCCCCCCGCCGAGACACAGGTGGTAGTCGAGAGAACCATTCTCTCACAGGGCTTGTACTCGCCCCAGCTTCTGACGGGTTCAATATGAGCTACCATCGCACCGGCAATATAGGCGCACGATACATGGCCTTCAAGATGAAATATCGCCTAGAGCGATAAAATATCTGAGGTTCGACCAAGAGTGTGGAGAGCTGCCGAGCGGGCTGGCCTCCGCAGTGGGCTCCCGGCCGTGTTGAGATCAAATTGCTCGGGTGGGCCAAACATTTAGGAGGGGTCGGGAAAACCATAACATCCCTAACAAAGGCGGTTTTCTGCGGGTTTGAACCATAACCAAAACCATAATATCACCATAACCTGATTATGGTCTTTCAAGCTGACCAAGGGCTTTGAAAAAACCGTGCAAAATCAATGAGATTATGTTTTTTGGGTTGAGATGTTATGAAAGATTATGGTCAGACCATAACCTCAGGAATGGCGGTTTTCCGCCGTTTCTAACCCCAAATCGTGGGGTGGTTAGCGAGGTTATGGTTTTCCCGACACGCCCCCCGTCTGTTGGGCGCGCTCGTCAATATCCGACCATACGCCGGACCGTCGCAACCGGCGGATGATCCCATTGAAAGCGGCAGTGCATCCTTGTGATCGCCCCAATTCGTTTGCTTGGGCAGACGACTCCCAGAACGTTATGAGCGGCCATCTTTCGGGGCAGTGGGGTAGAAGCGATCGAAGCGCGAGGCGGACGGCGTTGGTATCACACCGGCGCTCACCGCTCGCTGTCATGGCCTCGCGAAGCACCTTCACGGCCAGGCGCACGATGGCCTTCTGATGGCGGTTGACCGGCATTGCCCCGACTGGCCTCGAAATGCGCTGTCAGTGCACCCAGGCGCACCCAGCGAGTTGGTTGGAGGAACGCTATGCGGCCTAGGACCTAGGCCGGCTTCAGGCGCGTCGCGGACTGCACCTTTTCAGACACGAAAAGAGCGCGGGCGAGGCGGGGGGAAAAGCGTGTAATTTGGGGTCGCAAATTATCGATCGATTTTTGTAACAAAGTTACATGAAATAAAATTACAAAATCTTCGAAATAAATTATCTCTTAAATGTAATATTATTACATTCTAGAATTGGGGCAGAATGGGGTTCGCAGCGTGTCATGCGTAGCATCAGAACGACATCCAATCCAATTCGGCGTCGTCCAGCGCCGCGAAGGCGTCGCCATCGGCCCCCATGGCGCGAAGGCGCTCACGGACCTGTTCGGGGCTGCCGTTGCGGGGGAAGGCGCGGTCAGCGCGGGCAGCGGCAGCGATCGGGTCGATCCAGTCGCCGCGATCCTTCTGCGCCATCAGCCAAGCACCGAAGGGTTCCTTGGCCTGTCCATATTTAGCGAGCATCGTCACCTCCATCGAGTCGAGGAGGACAATTATACAGCGTTCTTCATTTGTTCCAATATTGGCGGCGCGTTGCCCAACGCCGCCTTGCTGACGTTAGAGGGGCACCGCTCGGTCACTGGTCGTTGGCTGGTTCCTTCCGTTCCTTGTAGCGGACCACCTCGGCCCCAAGCTCGTCGTTCAGTTCGAGGAACGCGCCCTTGATAGGATCAATCTCCGCTTCCCGGAACGTTTGCATCGCGTCCTTCGGATTGCCGAACGCAGAACCTTGTGCGGGCACGATACCAAGGAGCTGGGGCGGGGTCCGATGCGACGCCAGCACGTCCGCAGCGGTCGCCGTCTTGATGCTGACGAACTCATCCTTCGAACCTTGGTCGGCGATGCCAACGACCTTGATGCCGTTCTCCTTGCCCTCGGGCGCATGGACGAACAGGTTGCGGAAATTGCCCGGCCCCTTGGACTGCTTGAGCGCTTCGCGGATTTTATCGACATCGCCGTTCGCGAAGTTGCCGGTCGCATAGAGGATATAGCCGGCGTGGCTGCCGTTTAGGTAATAGCGTCGCCGGAACAGCGTCGCCGCCTCATTGAGCAGCGCCGACTGGATCGCGCTCAGATACCCCGGCACGCCGTACAGCTCCTGGTTGATATCGGGCTGCATGATCTGGACGACCGAGAAGGCTTCGAACTCGATCGATCCCCGCGCGCCGGGCACGTAGAAATAGCTGCCTGGCTTGATCCCGCGCCGCGCATATTTCGCCGGGATGTGCCGCACACGCAGCAGCTCGCCAAAGATATTGACCTCCCGTTGAAAGAAGGCGTCGCCGAAAATCAGATAGTCCTGCACCGCCTTTTGAAAGTCGGCGCGCGACAGATAGGGGGTCGGCTCGAAATCGGCGGCAACGAGGTTGCGCTTGAACTCGATCGCCGAGCTGTGATGCGCCGAGGCGCGATAGGCGCGCGCCAGCCCGTCCCGCGATACCGGCGGTTCATACCACCGGTCGTTCGCATAACACTCGGCCTGGTCGAGCAGCATGCGCCGATCGAGCACCGGCTCCGGGTCGCCGAACGAAAACGCCTCGACGCCGGCCGGTGCCGCGCTGCCCTCGATCGCGCCGATCGACGCGGCCTGCGCGTCGCGCCGCGCCATCGCCCGCACTCTGCTGGCCTTGCTCATCAGATAATCTCCATGGTGGCCGTGGGCCGTTCCTTGCCGTCGAGCGGCTCGTTCAGAAGGATGTGCATGATCGACCATGCGAGATCGGCGTGGCCGTCCTCGCCTCCGCGCCCGGCCTTGAACGTCATGTTCCGGCCGCTGGCGGTGATGGTCTTCTTGATCGAGATGAATGACGAAATGACGTCGAGCCACATGCTGTCGAACGCCAGCCGTCCCCGGCGAATGACGTTCTGCGCCTTCATGACCATCATCGCTTTCTGTTCGAGCGAATATTCGATCTTGGTCACGCCGCGCAGGCCGCTTTTGGCGAGGAGCTGATAGACGCCCGCGCCAACGCCGGTCGCGTCGACGCCCAGATAGGCGCAGTTGTAGCGCGACAGCATCGCCGTCACGAACGTCGCCTGCTGCTCGAAATCCATGCCGCGCAGGGGGTGGCGTTCCAGCAACCGGAACGTCCCGCCTGGCGCATTGGGCGGTGCCGCGATCGTCAGCGACGCATTGTCGCCATTCTCGCTATTCTGCGGATCATAGCCGGCCCAGACCACGCGGTCACCGAACGGCCGCTCGGCCTCGGGATCGAAATCCGCCCATTCGAGCATGGTGTCGACGCCGCATTTGACGAGGTCATTGAACCGGAACGCCGACTGGCTGTCGTCGACGAAGTCGCATCCGAACAGATTGGCGAATTCGTCAGGGGCATATTCGTCCTGCAGATCGGCAATATCAAACAGGTCACAACCGGCTGCCTCGGCGTCATGAACGTTGACGATGTGACGCCAGATGCGATCGGGACCGACCGCGCCATCCGCCAGTGCGTCATGGCTGACATCGATCTCGACCCGCTCTTCCTTATTGTGACGCCGGTTGCGCCGCTCCCCCGTCCAATAGGGATAGGCCGGGTGAAGCACGGTCGACGGCGTCGAGAAATAGGTCTTCCGCCACTTCTTGTGCGTCGCCATTCCCGACGCGACCTTGTTCAGCTCCTCGAAGCTGTGGACCCAAAAGAATTCGTCGAAATAGAAGTTGCCGTGCCGCCCCTGGGCGGTGCGGAAATTGGTGCCGAGGAAATGCAGCTCGGCGGCTGGCTCATCCGCCGGGCGCAGCTCCGATGTGATCAGCATCGGGTCGCCCGCCAGCGTGACGCCGACCAGCTTGGCAAAGCCCACGATATAGGATCGGAATTGGTGGGCCTGCGCCTTCGACGCGGACAGGAAAATCTGATTGCGACCGGTGTCGATCGCATCGATCAGCGCCTCGAACGCGAAATAATAGGTCGCACCGATCTGGCGCGACTTCAGGATCATCCGCGTCCGCTGCGACAGCGCCGCGAACCACGTCTCCTGATAGCCATATAGCTGGTCGAGGAAGATTTCGCGGAGCTGCTCGGCCTGCTCGGTCGTGAAGTGGTTCTTTTTCGCCTTGGCCTTGCGCTCGCTGGCGTTGCGATTGGCGACCTTGTCGTTCAGGTCACCCGAATGGCCGCCGGGCGCTTCATAGCGCCGCACCTTGGCAAGGCTCTCGACCTGGCGGCGCAGGGCGTCCAATTCGGTGTAATCCGCGCCGGTCTTCTTATCCTTGCAGATCAGCACCATCAGGCGCGTCTCAAGGCAGTCCTCCAATTTGCGGATCGACGGCGCATCATCCCAGCTGTCGCGCCGTCCCCATGACTTCACCGTGTCGCGATTGAGCTGAAGCTCATCGGCGATCTGGCCATAGCTCCACCCGCGCCAATACAGGCTGCGCGCGGCATTGCGCCGGTCTTCGGGCGCTAGGGTGAGGGGGTCGGCAAGGATCGACATGACGGAGCGAACCTAGCCACGCCCCCGCCCGCGCCGCCCCCCGCTGCTCTTGTAGAAATGCTTTCTACAAAAGCGACACCTTGAGAAGCGGCCCCCCTTCGGTCCCTGTTCAGCGCGTCAAAGCGGCTTCCCCGCCGCCCGCCCGAACAGACCGCCCGAGGACCCGACCGACCATGGCCAAGACCCCGTTCTTCTGCATCGCCGTCGAAGGTGCAACCGCGACCGATGACCGTGTCATTACCCGCGAGATGATCGACCAGTCGGCTGCGGACTATAACACCGCGACCTACACCGCGCGGATCAACTGCGAACATATCCGGGGCTTCAGCCCCGAAGGTCCGTTCAACGCCTATGGGTCGGTCGTCGCGCTGAAGGCCGAAGATCGCGAAATCACGATCGGCGGGGAAAAGCAGACGCGCCGCGCGCTGTTTGCCCAGTTCGATGCCAACGATCAGATGGTCGCGACGGTTAAGGCCGATCAGAAGATCTTCACCTCGTCCGAGTTCCAGCCCAATTTCGCCAAGACCGGTCGGTTCGGCCTGGTCGGTGTTGCGATCACCGATAATCCGGCCTCGCTCGGCACCGACGCCCTGAAATTCTCGGCCTTCAAGCCGATGTGGGATGCGCGAAAGACCGATCCGTCGAACTTCTTCTCGGCCGCTGAAGAAAATCTGTTCTCGATCCAAAGCCCGGTCGTCGAGTTTCAGGAGGATGCGGCCGCTGCCGGGGCGTTCGCCGCGATGACCTCGTTCTTCAGCCGCTGGACGGGCGGAAACTCGGCACCGACCCCGCCCGCACCGCCTGCTCCCCCCGCGCCCCCAGTGACCCCGCCCCCGGCGAACGACAACTTCTCGCAGCTCATGGAAGGTCTCGGCCTCGTAAACGCGAGCCTGACCGCATTGAGCGCGAAGGTCGACCGCGATGTCGGGTCGGTCCGCACCGACCTGTCCGGGCTTCAGACCCGTCTGTCGACGACGTCGGTGACGGGTGGCCAGCCGCGCCAGCCGGCGACGGGTGGCGACGCCGCGATCGTCACCGACTGCTGATCGTCACCCCGACCGCCCCCATCACGCTTTCACCGGGACACCCCACCATGCGCAACAAGACCCGTATCGCCTACAATTCGTACACCAGCCAGATCGCGTTGCTCTCGGGCGTCGGTAGTGCGGCCGAGAAGTTCACCGTAACGCCCTCGATCGCCCAGAAGCTGGAAGAGAAGACGCAGGCGTCGAGCGAGTTCCTGACGAAGATCAACTTCGTCACGGTCGACCAGCAGGAAGGCGAGAAGGTCGGCATCGGTATCGAGTCGACCATCGCCGGCCGCACCGACACGTCGAAGACCGAACGCGAACCGATCGACCCGACCGGCCTGACCGCGACCACCTATCGCTGCGAACAGACCAACTTCGACACCGCGCTGTCCTATGCGAAGCTCGACGCCTGGGCGCACCGTCCCGAATTCCAGACCATCGTCCGTGACGCGATCACCAAGCGTCAGGGCCTCGATCGCATGATGATCGGCTGGAACGGCGTCACCGTGGCCAAGCAGACCGACCGGACCAAGTTCCCGCTCCTGCAGGACGTGAACAAGGGCTGGGTGCAGAACACCCGTGAGGATGCCCCCGCGCGCATCGTCAGCGACGGCGAGCTGTCCGGCGACAAGGCCGCCGCCAACCACAAGCCAGCGATCTACGTCTCGGCGACCGGTGACGCCGATTACGTCAATCTCGACGCGCTGGTCTTCGATCAGCTGCAACTGCTCGACGAACAGCATCGCAGCCGCACCGACCTGGTCGTGCTGGTCAGCAACGAACTGGTCCACGCCAAGAAGTTCGCGCTGGTCAACGCGGCCGGCGACAAGGCGACCGAGCAGCTCGCGCGCGACGTGCTCCTGTTGCAGGACAAGATCGGCGGCAAGCTGGCGGCGGTGGTCCCGTCCTTCCCCAAAGGGACGGTCGTCATCACCACCTATGACAACCTTTCGATCTACAATCAGGCCGAGACCCGACGCCGGGCGATCATCGACAATCCGAAGCGCGACCGCGTCGAGAATTTCGAGAGCGTCAACGAGGCGTACGTGGTTGAGGATTACGGCCTGATCGCGATCTACGAGAATATCAAGATGGAGGCGGCTCCCGCAGCCGCAGGCGCGTAACCGCGCCCTCCCCGAACTAGCCCGCCCCCGACAGGACACGCCATGAGCCTTGCTCAAAAGCACCGAGATCGCGTTCTCGCCATGCAAGCGGCGTCTGCTCCTGCCATCGGGGGCGGGCTAACCCCTTCCACCCCCAGCCGCCCGACGCCCGTCAACAGCGCTGCCGCGCAAATTCGTCTGCGCTTCGTCCACGACCTGCGCCGCCTGAAAGAGATCAAGTCAACCGAGGCGAAGATCGCCGCCAAGCGGCAGATGCTGCCCGAGTATATCTCATGGTGCGACGGCTGGCTTGAGGCTGGTCGCTGCACCATTGGCCGCGAACTGGGCCAGTCCGGCGCGGACGATGTGCTGCCGACGGTCATGGTCTGGTCGATCGATACCGGCGACTGGTCGCGCGCGCTCGAACTGGCCGCCCATGTGCTGCGCTTTCGCATCGCGATGCCCGACCGTTATAAGCGCGATGCCGCGACGCTGGTGGTCGAGGAGATCGCCGAGGCAGCGAACCGCGCGCAGGCGCGCAGTCAAAAATTCCCGCTGTCCATCCTCGAACAGGTCGAAGAGCTGACCGCCGGCATCGACATGCACGATGAGGTGCAGGCCAAGCTGCAAAAGGCGATCGGCGTCGAGCTGGCGCGGCTGGCGGGTGAGGTCGACACCAGCGCCGACGACTTCGTGACTGCCGCAACCCGCGCGCTGGAGCCGCTGCGCCGCGCCCAGGAACTGAACCCGCGTGCCGGCACCAAGACCAAGGTCGGACAGCTCGAAAAAGCGATCAAGGCGGCGCTCGCCGTCAAGGTACAGGCCGGCACCGCCGGCTGACAGTCTCGCCCCCCGGCGCTCGGGGGCGGATCACGCGATGCGGGAGGGCTTTTCAAAGCTGAGGGCCGCCATTCGACCTGATCCCCACCCCCGTATGCCGAGGGGCGCTCGGCCCGAAGGATCGACCATGACTGCCCTGATTTTCATCGCCGCCATCATCTTCGAAGCCATCGGCATACTGGCGTGTATGTTCGGGACGCTGTCCACCTGGCTGCTCGCGACGAACGACATGGCCACCATCAACCTGTGGTCACCTTCATCAATCGACTTTAGCAAGCGTGAATTGACCTATTGCGCGGCTGGTACTGCGGCGGGTGGGTTTGTCGTTTTCCTGATCGCCCTGTCGGTCATCAGCCGGATCATCGCCGCATGAACGTCTTCATGCCCGACGATCCCGGCCCGGTTGTGCCCGAAGCGCAATCGCCCGATCGCCCGATCGACACCGGCGGGTGGTTTCCCTCGATTGACCCGACGCTGTTCCGCGCTGAACACCGCGTCAACGACAGCGTGACCAGCGAGCGAGTTCGCCAAGCGCTGATCGCCGCGGCGATCGGCGTCTTCCGCGATCTGGCGGAATGGTCGCGCGGGCGTCGCGCCGATGGGGCGGCCAACCTTGCCCAGGTCGTAACCGACCTGCCCGAGATCGACGGCGAAAGCGCGCTGATCCTGCTCTATCGGCGCGCCGTCTCGACCGCCGCCAAGGCCGAGCTGATCGAGGGATACCGCGACATGGACATCACCGGCGCAGGCCAGCGCGGTGCCGAGCTGCTTGACCCGACCATCGGCGAGCTGCGGCGCGATTCCACCTTCGCGATCCGCGATATCCTCAATGTTGGTCGCACGACCGTCGAGCTGATCTGATGGACACGGTGCGCGCGATCGAGGGCGATACGCTCGACGCCCTGATCTGGCGCGCGCGGGGCCTCGGCCCCGCCGATCTGCCCGCCGTGCTGGCGGCCAACCCCGGCCTCGCCGCGCTCGGTCCCGTCCTCCCTAAGGGGACGCCGGTCCGCCTGCCCGACACCCCGACGCCCGCCGCCACGGTGCGCGACACCCTCAATCTGTGGGACTGATGATGAACAAACTCGTCCACGAAGTCGTGGAAGCCGCCCTGGCTTTCCTCGTCGCATTGGTGCCCGGCATGGCCGGCGCTGCCGTCAGCCTAGTCTATGAGGAGGGGCTGACCTGGTCGCGCCGCGTGACCCAGATGATGGTCGGCATCACGGTCAGCTATTTCGCGCGCAATCTCGCCGCCTCGCTGACCGGCTGGGACGGCTATGTCCTTCAGGCGGTAGGTTTCGTCGTCGGGATGACCGCGTTCAAGGCGACCCCGGCCATGATCGCCGGCATCGTCGAGCGCGCGCCGATGCTCCTCAACCTGATGGATGTCATCACCGGTCGAAAGGGCGGGAAATGACCTATGACCGCGCCCGCCTGGCGCGTGAGATCGCGCGCGACGAAGGCGATAAGCTGGCCGTCTACCGCTGCTCCCAAGGCTTCCGAACGATCGGCAAGGGCCGCAACCTCGATCAGGTCGGCATAACCGCACAGGAGACCGCCGCCCTGGGGATCACGGTTGCAAGCTGCATCGCGCGCGGGATTACCCAAGCACAATCGGACGCGCTGTTCGCAAACGATATCGCCCGCTCCGAAGCTGATCTGGATCGACACCTCCCGTGGTGGCGCAAGCTCGATCCCGTGCGCCAGCGCGTGATGCTGAACATGTGTTTCAACATGGGGATCGGCTGGCCGCCGTCGAAAACCCGAAAGGGCAAGGGGCTGCGCGCATTCACCGGCACGCTGCCGAAAATCGAACGCGGCGACTGGGCGGGCGCGGTCGCCGGCATGCGTGCCTCACTCTGGCATCGTCAGGTCGGCGACCGCGCCGTGCGGCTGGAGGCGATGATGCTGACCGGAAAGGAACCCCGATGATCTGGCTTCGCACGCTCCTCGGCCGGCTGAAGGGTGAACTGCGCTTCATCTTGCTGCTTGCCGTCGTGATCGCCGGTGCCTGGCTCTACGTGCAGGCACGCCACGCTGAACGCGACCGCGACGACGTGATGCGCCGCGCCGAACTGGTCTGTAGCGCGATCGGCGTCGACTGGTCGGCGAAGCATCCGCGCGGCCCCGGCACGGCCTGCGCCGATCGCGGTCGCCAGCTCCGCACCGACCGCGAGGCGATCGACCAGCAATCTGTTCGCCTGCTTACCGACGCGATGCGCCGCGCCAATGCCCAGGCCAGCGCCGATGTGCAGGCCGCTCGCACCGCATTGGCGCAAGCCCGCGCCGCTGAAATCCGAATGGAGGCCGCCAATGGCAAAGTTGAAAATGACACTGTGGGCGCTGAATGGTTCGCTGCTCTTAGCGACCTTGCCGGCCTGCGCCGGCCGGCACGTTGACACGGTCCCGCCGCCCCCGGTCTTGGTCGCCGTCGCGTCGCCCCGCCCGCCGGCAGAGCTGCTCGCTTGCGCCGAACGTCCCGCCGCGCTGGCGTCCGACGCCGGCATGATGGCGACTATCCCTGTCAAATGGCGCTCGGGCCTGATCGGCCTGGCGCGCGCGGCCGGCGTCAACGCTGATCGCCTCGATCGTCTGACCAACTGGATTTCGCCGGGTGCCTGCCCATGACTAAGCTCGACGCGCTGCGCAACCTCCTGATCCGCTCTATCCCCCATCTTAAAGCCGATCCGTCGAAGCTCGCCGCCTTCGCCGATCGCGGGCGCATCGCCGCCCGCGCCGGCTCGGCATCCTTCGAGTATCGCTACACCGCCAGCCTGGTGGTCGAGGATTTCGCCGGTGACATCGATCTGGTCATCGTGCCTATCCTCGGCTGGATCGCCGTCAACCAGCCCGAGCTGATGCAGAAGCAGGATAGCGAGCCGTTCGCGTTCGAGGCCGAGCTGCTCGCCGAGGACCTGATCGATCTGTCGATCACAATCGAATTGACCGAGCGGGTGCTCGTGCAGCGCGGCGTGGTTGGCGGCAAGTCGGGCACGATCACGACCCATCTCGACGACATCATTGCCCCCGACGTCTTTCCCGGTGCCGAGGGCGCTCGCTTCTGGGCTGGTATTGCCGATGATCTGGTCGCGGAAAACCAAACGGTGGTGGTGCCCGCCTGATGGACGATTTCGCGCCTATCGAGCAGCTTGCCGGCAACCTCCTGCGAAGCCTGTCCGCGCAGGAGCGGCGCTCGCTGCTGCGCAAAATGGCGCGCACCATTCGCGCTTCGCAGTCACAGCGCATCGGCCGCCAGCAAAACCCGGATGGCTCGGCCTTCGCCGCCCGCCGCGCCCAGGAGGGGGGAGGGCGGTTGCGGCGGCGCGGCCAGATCAAGCGCGCAGCGATGTTCCGCAAGCTTCGCTCGACCAAGTTTCTGAAAAGCGGCTCGACCGACAGCGAGGCATGGATCGGCTTCACCGGCCGTGCCGCTACCATCGCCCGCGTCCATCAGGAGGGCCTGACAGACGCGGTGACCAAGGGCGGTCGCAAGGTCCGTTATGCCCGCCGCGAGTTGCTCGGCTTGAGCGAACCCGAATGCGACCTGGCGCTCGACATGCTGCTCGATCACGTCACCGGCCGTGCTCTTGTAGAATAGCTTTCTACAAGAGCACGGCATAGCCATGCGCGGCGGGCGCAACCGACATGGGCACCGTCATGGCAGCCCTTTCCACCACCGTTGACCTGTCGCGCCTCGCCGCCCCGGTGCTGGTCGAGCAGATGTCGTTCGATCAGATTCTCGATCAGATGATCGCGCGCGTGCAGGTGCTGATGCCCGCCTTCGACGCGACTGTTGATAGCGATCCGGCGGTCAAGGTGCTTCAGGTCGCGGCCTATATGGTGCTGCTGATCCGTCAGGAATTTAACGACAGCGCCCGTCAGCTCATGGTCGCCTATGCGACAGGAGACCGACTTGATCATCTAGGCGCGCTAGTCGGCGTTGCCCGGCTCGCTATTGTGCCTGCCAATACCCAGACTGGCGCACCTGCGGTGATGGAAGACGATGACCACTACCGTCAGCGTATCGTCCTTGCGCCTGAGGGGTTTTCGGTCGCCGGGCCGGAGTTGGCCTATGTGAAGCACGCTAAGGACGCTAGCGGCGACGTCCTTGATGCCAGTGCCATATCGCCATTCCCTGGTGAAGTTTTGGTGTCTGTCTTGTCACGGACAGGGGCGGCATCAACCGACCTGATCGATGCTGTCGCAGCGATAGTGAATGACCCCGCCATCCGGCCTCTTGGAGATTTGGTCACAGTTGCATCCGCCGTCATGGTCGACTTCCCAATCGTAGCTGGATTGACCACATTTACTGGTCCGGACATCACCGTCGTAATTGCGGCTGCACAGGCGGCTCTCGCGACGTATCTTGCAAATAATCGCAAGCTTGGGCGTAATGTCACGCGGGCGGGTATCATCGCCGCGCTGATGGTTCCCGGTGTGGAAAACGTGGCGCTGACCAGCCCCCCCGCCGATATCGTGTGCAAAGCGACCGAGGCTGCTAACGCCGTTTCGGTCACCGTCACCCATGCCGGATATGCAGGGTGATCTCGATCTTACCCCCCAATGCCACGCCCTTGGAGCGCGGACTGGAAGCAGGCCTTGCGCCACTCCTAGCTATTCAGACACCACTGGACACGCTGCTCGATCCCGCCACGATCGATGAAGCCTGGCTGCCTTGGCTGGCCTACGCTTTGTCAGTCGACAGCTGGGACGCCGAGTGGCCGGAAGTGACCAAGCGTGCTGTCGTTGCGGAATCGATTGGGCTTCACCGCATCAAGGGGACACGGGAAGCAGTCGATCGGACGCTGAGGCGGCTCGATGCACTAGCTGATGTTGTGGAATGGCATCAGCAAAACCCACGTGGTGCACCTCATACATTCGATGTGATGATCCCCCTCAACGCTGAAGGCGGCACCCGTGCCACGGCCGCCTTTGCCGAGGCGATCATTGACGAAATCAGCAGGGTCAAGCCGCTGCGCGAACATCTCACAGTCGTCCAATCGCTGATGGCTGGCACCACCATTGGGGTCCATGCGCTCGCGCGGCCCATGCTGGTGCGTCGCGACGATGCAGATCTTGTCGAAGATCACAGCCGACCATGGTCCTCCTATCTTCAGACAGAAGATGGCGAGCCTCTGCAATTCGATGACGGCGAATTTTTGGATACCCGACCATGACCGCACTGACCCTCATAATCACCGATGCAGGGCTTGCCCGCTTCACAGCCGCGCAAGCGGGTGGCGCCATCGATCTGACCATCGCGAGCGTCGGTCTAACTGCCGCCGACTTTGTGCCTGCACCGACGCTGACGGCGCTACCCGGGGAGCATACGCGCCTCGCAAGCGTATCGGGCAAGGTGGTGGGTCCCGGCTTTGTCCACCTTACCATTCGGGATGATCCGGGCCAAGCCTATACTGTCCGGGGCTTCGGCCTCTTCCTTGCGGATGGCACCCTTTTTGCGGTTTGCGCTCAAGCGATCCCGATCGCTGAAAAGTCAGCGGTTATCGCGCTTTATCTGGCGCTCGACTTGGCTTTCCCCCTGGCGGGCGTCGACAAGCTGGTCTTTGGCGATACCAATTTTCTGCTTCCCCAGGCTACAGTCGATACCCTCGGGCTGGTCGAGCTAGCGACCGAGGCCGAAGCCGATGCCGGGTCCAAGGGGGCTCTAGCTATCACCGCTGCGCTGCTCGCTCGGGCTGTAAGCGCGGTCAAGACATACTCTGATAATGCCGTCAGGACGTTTTCGAAGCGTCGGATTCGCGTTGGCGGTCTTGTGTCGGGTGGGGGAGACCTGACGGAAGACCGCACGATCACCGTCAGCGGTGCATTATTTGAGGATATGCTTGATGGGACACGCCATGACGTTGCCGTCACGCCGGCAGCGCTGACCGCTATCGGCGCTGTATTCCTGCGCTTTCAAAAGTTGACCGCCAACGGCGGTTACCGGGTCTGGTCGGACGGACTGAAAGAATGCTGGGGATCGATCCTAGTCGCCGCCAATGCGACGACGGCGGTGCCGCTCCCGATCGAGCATTTAGAATTTTGCGTCCCAGTGGGATCATGCAGCATCCAAACCAATGAGGCATCGATCGGCATCGTGTCGGCCGATGCGGGAGGATTTACCGTGCGTAATCCAAATGCGCTCGCCACGACCTTTTACTGGCAGACGAAGGGCGTCTGATGGCCAAAATTAGCGAATTGTCCGCCGCTGCGGCCCTTGATGGCACCGAGACGCTCGCCATTGTCCAGCGGCGCGGGGCGAAGCAGGTGTTGCTGTCGACCTTCCTGACCGGCATCGTGCCGATGCTTCAGGATTGGTACAAAGGCGACCGTGGCGATCCCGGCGGTAATGCGATGGCGATCGGTCTTTTTGACGACGCCCGAACGCTCACGATCCCGATCGGCACCGATCTTGTACAGACCAGTGGCCACGGCGCGCGCGGGGTTGGACACGCGCGCTACACCTACGATCCCGGCGTCGACGCCGCCTATGTCGCTCGGCTACCTGGCTGCAGCTTCGTGTCGGCCAATGGTCGCGGCTTTCGCCTGGCCGAGCGCAGCGTGTCGGTCGCGCAATTCGGTGTCGTATCGCATCCCGACCTTGACCAGACCGCAGTGATGCAGCGGGCCGTTTCGTCCACTATCGCTCTCGACATCCAGCAGCTTACCTTCGACGGAATGACCATCAGAAGCGGCGGCCTCGATTTGACAGGCGCGCAAGATCTACTGTTGGATGGTCGTGGTGCTAAAATGCTGCCTCTTGGGCAAAATGGCCTGACCTTTACGGCCAATGGCTTCGGCGTACTCGATATTATCAACTTCGACTTTCAGCAGACCGAGGGTTACCACTATCAGCCGGTGATCTCGCTTTTCGATGGCACCTATGCCCGCATCGATAGCAACAGGTTTTCCGGGGTGGGCGCTGGCGTTCGGTTTCAGGGGGTAGCGCAGGTCATTGCCGACAAAAATGTCTTTCGACAGGTTGGCATCTATCCGCGACCGGCTCCACTCGATCCTTCCGGTGCTGGCTTCAATGCCGCCTATGAAGCCTATGGCTTTGGCCTTCGTGCAATCTTGTGCAACCATGTCATTTTCGACGACGGGAATGATTTTGCCAATGACGTTCCAGCAGGGGGGCATACCGCCGATGTAACCGGGGGGGCGGGAGCCTTCACAACCTATCTGTGCGACAATGTCACAATGCGCGGCAAAGCCGTCAATGCGCCTGGGCAGGGCTTCTTGGCGACAGGCTCACTTCAGGAGCGTGATGTCGTCGGCGATCTGCTAGCCGGAAAACTGCCTAGTTATCAAGGCTACCGGGTCGCATTCGAAAGTGTGCGAGCTGAAGGCTGTAATCAGGAGGGCTGGACGCTTTTTGGCGTGGGCAATGCGGACGTGCTGGCCCCGCAAAGTCGGAACAACCGACTGGCGTCGGGTGAAGTCTGGCTTTGCGTGGATGTGTCCGTTGTCGGGGGATCATCTGAGGAAGCGAGTGCTGCGAGCCACCCCATCCAGATTGCCAAAGCCGGGGCGATTGGGGGTGCAGGCGCGCTGCACATCGTCGGATCGTGGAAAGTCGGTGTCACGAGGCACAGGATACCCGGCTCCCGCTATAATGGGGTGCGGGTCGACGGCAGCTATTACGTGACGATCGATCAATGCACGATCGACAATTACGGCAGTGAAAATGCGGAAGGCTATCGGTCGTCGGGTATATCGGTCGGCTATTTTGCGGGTAACAACCGAAACAGCTCTGCCGTGACGGTTACGAATTCTTTCTTCCAGCCAGCACCCAGCAATATCTCGGGTGGCGATATTTTTGCCCAGGCCCATGACCAAATTGTCAATCACAGCGGCAATTTTAGCGTCCCTAATCGTACAGTGACATTCGTCAATGCGCTCGGTGCCTTCAAGGGGGGTCCTGCGGCTTTCGTATCCGGCGCGATTGGCTACGCCCAAGGCGGCCTCGTCAACAAGCCATTGATGCGCCTTCTGACGGGGCAAGTCTTGGGGGTCGCGCAGGCTGCGACGGCAATTCTTGATATGCCGCGCCTGACCGCAGCCGGTGGCAGCGACTGCGTCGATGTCATCGTCAATGGTAATGACGATGGGGACGGTGGGCGCACCTTCGCCGATAAGGTGCTGGTCATCGTCGGCAGCAAGGCCGAGGCGTACAAAAGCATGGATACCGGCGGGGCTGCTGCACGTGTCTATACGCTGTCCGGAAGTCAGCTATTGTTGACGATGGCCAGCGGCACATATTCTGTCACGGTGACCGGCACACAGCTTCGGAATGGAAATCGTAATGGCTGATGCTTCAATCGTCTCGAATGCCGGTGCCATGCTCGGCAAGATCGCCGCGACGCGAGCGATCACCTCTGAGCTGGTCGAGGTCAGTCCTGCAAACGGATGGACTTTGCCAAAAGGCGATGTCCTTCTCAGGGTCGAGGTCGGCCGTCCGTCACATACCGATGGCGGGCTGGACGTAGCACCAGTTTACGTCCGTGTACGCCTGCATACCGGTGACGAATACGAAGCCCAAGCCAGCGGGGCGACGGCAGACCAAAATGCCTATGTGCAGCGGGACCATTCCGGTGTTTTGATGGTCCTTCCCCCGATCACGGTGGCGGCCGACGGCCAGAGCGGTGACGCCTGCGCCCAGGCTATCCGCGTCGCGGCGGGGCTCGCCGCCACGCGGCCCGTTTTGGAGGCTCTTATGGCGATGCAGGCCACCCCAGTCCCGCTCTTGTAGAATTGCTTTCTACAAGAGCAGCCCCTCGCACGATCAGCGCACCCGGCCATGGTCACCTACATGGCCGATCCTGCCGATATTCAACGCCTGCTGGGCGATCTTGCACGCGAAGGGACCATCGTATCCGTCGATTTAGCTGATCGCACCGCGCGCGTGCGTTTCGAGAACCTGGTCACCGGCGATATTCCTTGGCTGATGGCACGCGCAGGGAAGACACGGATATCTTCACCGCCCTCCATCGGCGAGCAGGTCCTCGTAATCGCGCCCGAGGCAGACACCGATCGCGGCATTATCATCGGCAGCTTGTCGAGCAGCGCACATCCCGATCCCGCCCAGGACGGGTCGACGGTGATCGATTTCGAGGACGGCGCACGCCTGGCCTATGATCCTGTCAGCCACGCGCTGACGATCGCGTTACCCTCGGGGGGGAGGGCTGAAATCGTCGCGGACGGCGGCCTTTCGGTCAAAGGACCGCTGTCGGTCGACGGACCAGTCGACGTGAACGGCAAGCTGACCGCCAGCGATGATGTGGTGGGCGGTGGCAAGAGCCTTAAGGACCATCTGCACGACAAGGTGCAGCCGGGGCAGGGCGTCACGGGCAAGCCGCTATGATCGGCATGGACCGCCGCACCGGCAAGCTATGTCAGGGTGCTGACCACCTGAAGCAGTCGATCGACGACATCCTTGGCACGCCGATCGGCACCCGGTTGGGTCGGCGCAGCTATGGCAGCTTGATCCCCGCCCAGCTCGACCAGCCAAATAACGAACTGGGCCGCGCCCGCATCTTTGCGGCTGCGGCACTCGCCCTGCTTCGTCAGGAGCCGCGTGCCCGTGTGTCGCGTCTGACCCTGTCCCCCGGCGATCGGCCGCATGAGGTGGTGCTGACCGTCACCGGGCGGCGCACCGACATCGCCGGAAATCCCGCCTTCTCCACCCGCTCCCCCATCCGCGCCCTCTCCGCGCTCGCCTGAAAGGTCCCCGTTCCATGAGCTTCCAGCACGGCATCAAGGTCACCGAGGTGACGACGAAGTCCCGGTCGATCGCCACTATCGCCACCGCCGTGATCGGCCTGGTCGTGACCGCACCGCTCGCCGATGCCGCCGCTTTCCCGCTCGATACGGCGGTGAAGGTGACCAATATCGACGATGCCATCACCAAGGCGGGGGCCACCGGCACGCTGCTGCTCGCCCTGCGCGCGATTGCGGGGCAGGTGGATACCACCCTGGTCGTGGTGCGCGTCCAGCCGGGCGGCACCGATGCCCTGACCACCTCGGCGATTATCGGCACCGATGTGGCGGGGGTGAAGACGGGCATGCAGGCGCTCCTGACCGCCTCGGCCCAGCTCAATGTCCAGCCGCGTATCATCGGCGCACCGGGTCTGGAAAGCGAAGCGGTGACCAAGGGCCTGGTCACCGTCGCCAAGAAGCTGCGCGCGCGTGTCTATGCCAAGGCCCTCGGCATCGATCGCGGTGCCGCCATCGCCCACCGCGCGCTTTTCCCCGATGCCCGCGAGCTGACCCTGCTCTGGCCGGGTGTGACCGCGCCCTATGGCCCCAATGGCGCATCGATCGCGGTCCCCGTCGCGGCGGTCGCCATGGGTGCGCGCGCCGCGATCGATCAGGCCCAGGGATGGCACAAGACGCTGTCCAATGTGCCGCTGAATGATCTGGACGGTCTGACCGACGACGTGACCTTCGATATTCAGGACGAGGCGTGCGACGCCAATGTCCTGAACGCCTCGGAGCTGGTCACGGTCGTGCGGCTTGACGGCGCCTTGCGCTTCTGGGGCAATCGCACCTGCGCGGTGCAGGGCAGCGACTTCGCCTTCGAAAGTGCGTGCCGTACCGCGCATATCCTTGCCGACACCGTCGCCCTCGGTCTGGTCTGGGCGGTCGACAAGCCGCTCTTGCCCAGCCTGGCCAAGGACATTGTCGAGCAGGTGAATGCAAAATTCCGCGCGCTGAAGCGGGCGGGGCAGATCAATGGCGCGGTCGCCGAATTCCGGCCGATCAAGAATCCCACCGCCAGCCTGAAGGTCGGACAGCTGACCATCTCCTACCGCTATACCTTCGTGCCGCCTTTGGAGGCGCTGGGGTTGGAGCAGGAGATCACGGACGAATTCTTCGCCGACTTCGCCAGCCTCGCCGCCTCGGCCTGATCGATCCTTTCCCACCCCCTCGCACCTGAAGGACCCGCGCCATGGCATTCCCGCGCAAGCTGAAGCAGATGATGATGTATATCGAAGGGGTCGGCTATGCCGCTGACACCGAAAGCGTCACGCTGCCCGATCTCGCCCGCAAATTCGAGGCATGGCGCGGGGGTGCGATGCACCGCGCCGTGATGATCGACCTGGGCTCCGAAGACGAATTGAATCTGGAGCATAGCTATGGCGGCCCGATCACCGCGATCCTGGGCCAATTCGGCATTCAGGACCTTAGCGGCCTCCAGCTCCGCTTCGTCGGCAGCTACCAGGACGACGAATCGAACACCTTCCACCAGTGCCAGATCACCGTACGCGGCCGTCATCAGAAGATCGCGCGCGGCGACCAGAAGCCAGGCGAGGCGGGTGAATTCAAGGTCACGACCGCTTGCACCTACTACAAGGAGGAGTGGGACGGCGTCGTCGTGATCGAGGACGATCCTCTGAATTCGTTCCTGATCGTCGACGGTGTCGACCTGATGGCCGAGCACCGGGCCAATCTGGGCCTCTGACCGGCCGACCTTCCCTCTGATCCCGAACGGGCGCCGCACCACCCCAGGCGGCGCCCCATTTTTTCAGGACCTGCGCAATGACCGACCAGATCGACACCGGCACGCCCGTTATCACCGACCACATCGACACCGATACGCCTCCAGCCCGCACGCCGGGCCAGTTCCAGCTTGAGCATGATATCACCATCGGCGGGAAGGTCGTGCTGCCGAAGGGCACGACGATCCATGTGCAAAAGCCGATGGGCGGTGCCTTGCGCGGGGCCAATTTGGGCGGGCTGGTCCGCATGGATTACGACCAGGTGGCGATGGTCGCCCCGCGCTGCACCATGCCCGTGCTTCAGTCGCCGATGATCGCGGCAATGGACCCGTGCGACGTGATGCTCCTGGCGGGAGAATTCGTCGATTTTTTGCTGCCGACTGCGGCGAAGCAGGCGCTCTTCCCGAGCGAGTAGAAGACGCGATGGCGGATATCGCCTTCGTCTTCCACTGGCCTCCCGCCGCCATGGACGACCTCTCGGTCGCCGAGCTGATGCAATGGCGCACGCGCGCGGCGCGGCGTCACAATCGCGAGGAGAATCCGCGTGGCTGACCGCAACATGCGCATCCGTATGCTGATTGAGGCGGGGGACCGCGCCAGCCGCCCGATCCGCGACATCGCGCAAGGGGCAGGGGGCGCATCCCGTGCCCTCGCCGAGACCCGCGACCGGCTGAAGGCGCTCGACCGTGCGCAAAAGGACATTCAGGGCTTTCGTGCTCTGAAGATGGGCCTGCGCTCCACCGAGCAGCAGATGCAGACCGCCCGCGCGCGCTCGGCCGAGCTCGGCCGCCAGATCGCCCAGGCCCAGAAGCCCAGCCGTGCCCTGACGCGTGAATTCGCCCGCGCCCGCGCCGAGACCCAGCGCCTGGAACGCCAGCACCAGGCCGAGGGCCAGCAGCTAAATCAGCTCCGCGACCGGCTGCGCACGGCGGGCGTCGAGACCACGTCGCTGGCCCGCCACGAACGCGAACTGCGCCGCGATACCGAACGAACTACCCAGGAATTCACCGAGCAGGAACGCCGCCTGGCCCAGGTCGCCGATCGCCAGCGCCGCCTGGCCCAGGGGCGCGCCAATTTCGGGCGGATGCAGGGTATGGCAACCGGCATGGCGGTCGGTGGGGCGGCTGCGATCGGGACCAGCATGGCGATGGCGGCCCCGATCATCGGCGCGGTGAAAGCCGCCCAGGAATATGAGTCGGTCATGACGGACATCGGCCAAAAGGCCGATCTGTCCCGCAAGGCTTCGGCCGGGCTCGGCATCGAGCTGCTGCGTGCATCGCGTGCCGCCAATCAGATGCCCGCCGACCTTCAGGCGGGCGTCGACACGCTGGCGGGCCTAGGCGCGAAAGTGCCCGACGCCGTGGCCATGATGACGCCGATCGGCCGCGCCGCGACCGCCTACAAGGCCGAAATCGCCGATCTGTCGAACGCAGCCTTCGCCGCTACCGACAATCTGAAGGTCCCGGTCGACCAGACCAAGCGCGTGATCGACATCATGGCGACGGCGGGCAAGGCGGGCGCCTTCGAGATCAAGGACATGGCGCAATATTTCCCCTCGCTGACCGCCGCCTATCAGGGACTGGGCCAGAAGGGTACGGGCGCCGTCGCCGACCTGGCCGCCGGGCTTCAGATCGCGCGGAAAGGCGCGGGCGATGCCGCCTCGGCCGCGACCAACGTCGCCAATGTCATCCAGAAGATCAGCTCGCCCGCCACCACCAAGGCCTTTGCCAAGATGGGGGTCGACCTGCCCAAGGGGCTGAAAAAGGCCTATGCCGAGGGCAAGACGCCGCTGGAGGCCATTGCCGAGCTGACCAACAAGACGCTGAAGGGCGATCTGTCGAAGTTGGGTTACCTGTTCGAGGACAGTCAGGTGCAGCAGGGCCTGCGCCCGCTGATCCAGAATATGGAGGAGTATCGCCGCATCCGCACCGAGGCGGCGGGCGGCGACGGGGCCACCGATCGCGACTTCGCCCAGCGGATGCAGGATTCGGCCGAGCAGACCAAGCAGCTCCGCGTGAATGCCACCACCCTGGCCATCACCATGGGCGCGCAGCTCCTGCCCGCCGTCAATGCCGTGGTCACGAAGGCGACCGCCTTTGCCCAGTGGATCGGCGATGTGGCGACGCGCTATCCCAATCTCACCAAGGCGGTCGCGGTCGGCGCGGCAGGCTTCGCTGCGCTCTTTGCCGTCATCGGTGGCGGTGCAATCCTGATCGCTGGTCTGATCGCGCCCTTCGCGGCTCTGTCCTTCGCGGCCGGGGCGCTGGGCATCGGCCTGCTGCCTGTGATTGGCATCGCGGCAGCCGTCGTCGCGGGTGTCGTCGCACTCGGGGCGGCGGCCTATCTCATCTACGCCAATTGGGGCGGCATTACCGGATGGTTCGGCCAGCAATGGGCGATGATAAAGGCGCTGGCGGCGGGCGGCGTCGCCTGGTTCGCCAGCCTGCCGACCCGCTTCGCCCAGATCGGCCGCGACATGATCAGCGGCCTGGTCAACGGCATCACCGGAATGCTGGGCGCGCTGAAGGGCACGATCGTCGGCGCTGCCAGCTCGGCCGCGTCCTGGTTCAAGGGCGTGCTGGGTATCCACTCCCCCAGCCGGGTCTTCATGGGCTTCGGCGGCAATATCATCGACGGCCTGACCAACGGCATCGCCGCGCAGGAAAGCGAACCGGTGAAGCGCATGGACAGCCTGTCGCAACGTCTGTCCAAGGCCGTCGTGACCAGTGCGGCGGTGCCCGCCATGGTATCCGGCGCGCCTGCTATGGCCCAAGCCCCCGGCGGGATGGGCATGGCCCAAGCCCCCATCACGATCAGCATCAAGATCGTCGCCACGCCCCAGCAGGACGCGCAGCAGCTCGCCGAGCTGGTCGGCGACGAGGTGGCAAAGGCCCTGCGCGGGGGCACCAGCACCGCGCCACGCACTTCGGGCCATATGGGCGATACGCCCGATTGGGAGAATTGACCGTGCTGCTCGCCCTCGGGCTTTTCACCTTCGGTATCGACACGCTGGCCTTTGACGAGCTGGCCCGGCGGGCAAGCTGGCGCCACGCCACATCGCCCCGCATCGGCGACCGCGACGCGACCCAATATACCGGGCCGGGCGAGGAGACGATTTCCATTCCGGGCAGCGTCTATGCCGAGATCGCCGACGGCGACGTATCACTCGACGAGCTGCGCACCATGGCCGCGTCGGGCGATGCCTGGTCGCTGGTCGACGGCATGGGCTATGTCTACGGCGCCTATGTCATCCAGACGATCGAAGATCGCCGCAAGCACTTCTACCCCAATGGCAAGCCGCGCCGCATCGACTTCGCGATCGAGCTGCTGCGCGTTGACGGGCACGACGCGGCATGATCGCCAATATCCCCGACGCCCGTGTCGTCGTGAATGGCACCGACATCACGCCGATGCTTTTCGGTAAGATCCAGCGCGGCGGGCGGATGCGCAATCGGCTGATCTCGCTGTCCATCGCCGAGAAGCGGGGCGAGGAGGCTGACCAGCTCGACCTGACGATCGACGACAGCGACGGCGCGGTGGCGATCCCCGCAACCGGCGCGACGATCGCGGTGTCGATCGGCTGGCGACAGGGGGGCGAGGTGGTGCCCGGCCTGGTCGACAAGGGCACCTATATCGTCGACGAGGTCGGGCATAGCGGACCGTCCGACGTGGTGACGATAAAGGCCCATGCCGCCGACTTCACCGGCGACCTGAAGAACCGGCGGGAAAAGGGCTGGCACGCCACCACCTTGGGCGCGATCGTCGCCCACATTGCACAGGCCCACGGTCTGAAGCCCGCCTGCGCCGCCAGCTTGGCCAGCATCGCCGTGCACGCCAAGGCGCAGAGCCGGGAAAGCGATCTCGCCTTCCTCCGCCGCCTCGGCCGAGAGCGCAACGCGGTCGCCAAGATCGCCCATGGCACACTGATCCTGAAGCCGATCGGCGACGGCAAGACCGCCAGCGGCAAGACCCTGCCCACCGTCACTATCCGGCGTCGCGACGGCGATCAGCATCAATTCCAGCGCCAGAAGCGCGAGGAGGTGACCGGCGTGACCGCAAGCTGGCGCGACCGCGCCGGTGCAAAGCACGACACCGTGACCGAGGGGAAGAAGGACGGGGCGCGTAAGCTGTCGCGTGTCTATGGATCGGAGCAGGAAGCCCGCACCGCCGCCCAGGCGGCAAAGGCCCGCGCCGGGCGCGAACCGCTGTCCCTGTCCCTGACGCTGGCACTCGGCCGGGCGGACCTCCATCCCGAGCAAAAGGCGAGCGTCTCGGGATACAAGGCCGCGATCGATGCCGTCTCCTGGCTGATCGCCGAAGTGACGCACAGCATCAGCGAGAGTGGATTTCAAACGCAGCTCAAGCTGGATACGGGAAGCAGCGCTTAGCCTGCCATCGGCAACACTAGGATTTTTTCAGATTTTCTCGCCTACGGTCCGGCCATGATCTTTGATGGCCCGACCGCTCTCGCCCAGCTTGCCGACCGCGTCGAGACGCTGGTCATGCCCGCCAACGACGACGATCAGACCTGGCGGGAGGTGGAGGCGGCGGTGCAGCACCATGTCGGCGCAGACGATCACACGCAGGAATATCTTTCGTCCTGGGACGCCGCCTGTTCGCTGATCCTGCCTGGCTGGCGCTTGGTGCTGGCGGGCATGGGATCGGAGTGGACGGCGGGCCTGGGATCGCATGGCCGCATGGTCGGGGCCTCCGCGCCCAGCGCGCCGCAGGCGATCGTTGCGGCCGCCATCCGGTCGCGGATCCTCTAGCCTGCGTTCAAGCCCCGCGAATGGTACAGCATCGCCGCTTCGACTTCATCGCGCAGCCCATACACGTCCTGGCGGTTGAGGCTCTCATACGCCTGCTGCTCCGACGCGGCGGTGATGAGGAATAGCTGATAGGTGATCCGCTTGGCCTTCTGGATCAGCGTATAGGTGATGTACCCAAACAGCGCCGCAACCAGCAGATAGCCGATCGCCCCACCAAAATTGCTTGCCGCCTGGCCCAGTGCGGCAAGGGCGCAGCCGAGTGACAGCAGGCCGAACGCCGCGATGGCGCATCCGCCCTTGGTGTCCTTCGCCTCCCGGATTTCGACCGAGGTGATTTTATTGATCGCATAGCTTTTCGCGCCGAACCGCGCGAAATCATTGTCTACCGAAACGGCCATCTAACCCCCCGAACTGAAACGAATTTCCACCATTTTGGATACATCGCCGAAACAACCGGCCCAGAACCATGGAAAACCGCTACCCCTGTAAAATCATACCTAAGTTAATGGGGCTGGCGCATGCCCCGCCGTTCAACAAGTCGCGGTTAATGCATGAATTTCTTGTCATGGCCGCGACCGCTCCGCTTATCAAGATACGCGTCCATCATCTCCCGACCGGCATCCAGCAGGCGCACGGTGCCCTGCGCCTCGCCGAAACCCGCCAGCCCCTGGGACACCAGCCAGCCGATGAACGGCTCGGCGATATCGCGCGGCACATTGGGCGCGGCGAGCAGCTCGTTGGTGGTCGCCATCCGTCCACCCGCATCCATAATGTAGAGGATCAGCAGCATGTCCCAGGCGGGCTCGCCAAAGCCCCCGTCGACACTGACGAAGATCCTGTCCCGGTCTCGGCGACTGGAATAGATGTCGGCGGCCAGACGCGCCCGCTCGCCGCGCATCATGGCCTGGCACCCGTCAGGCGGCGATCGGCCGCCCGTCCCCTCAGGCCGCGATCGGCCGTCCATCCAGCGTCTTCCAGTCCGGCTCGATCAGCCCGGCCGCGCGCCGCGTGCGATACCGATAGGTGCCGACCGCCGTCGCCAGCAGCATGGGATATGCCCAGATCTGAAGCTGGATCGCATAGCCGGTCGCCTGCATCCCCGGATCGAGCAGCTTGGCCATATGTGCCACGATCGCGGCCAGTTGCCACCCCGCGACCCACAGGGGCCAATGCCGCGTACACCGCGACGCCAGCACGATCAGCGCCAGCAGCAGCGCCAGATCGACCAGCATCGATCCCGTCGCCAAGGCCGTATACGCGCTGCCGTCGATCATCCGATGCACCGCCTCGTCCGCCGCGAAGGCCGCGAGCTGGAGCAGCGCCGAGGCTCGCTCCGGCGCGCCGCCCCGTGCCAGCGCGTACGCACTGCACAGGGCCAGCAGCCCGAGGAAGAGATAAAGGCTCATGGCGCACCCCATCGGGCTCCGACACGCACCGCGTCAACCGGCTGTCACGCGGCATGGGCCGCGACAGCCGTCAGATGCCCCGCCGTGCGGCTCGGCATCAGGCCGGGGACCTCTTCGCGCGGCGTGTCGCCATGGTCGCCATAAGCCCGCGCCGGGACATTCATGCCGTCCGCGATATCGCGAAAGCCGTAATGCGCCGTGTGGACCGCCTTGCGCGTCGCCATCAGCGTCGCCTGCGCCGCGACCACCTGCTCGATCGCGTCATGCCCGGTATGCAGCGGCAGGCGCGCGGTGCGCCGCCCTTCGACCGCTGCGGCCTGCGCCTGCGCCAGCAGGACGAACGCCTGGTCCAGCAGCTTTTCGGCCTTCATCAGCGGAAAGCCGACCGCCTGCGCCACACCGATCTTCGTCTGCAAATCCGCCATATCGACCTCCCGAGCGGGGGAGGCCCCCGCGATTATCCCGTGAGTCGATCGAAGGCGCGAAGCATCGGCTTTGCGACTGGGGGGAGTCCGCTGCCTAGCGCCATAGCCAACGCTAGGGCAGCAAGCGATGCCACCGCAATCAGTCCGATCCGACCCAGCGTCTGCCCTAGCGTGAGCGAGTTTAGACGCCGTTCTCCTCCCAAAGACGGCCAGAACGGGACCCCTTCGATCGACGGATTGCGGGGTAGGGGGATCGCGGCAGGGTCCGATACCCGAGCAGAATCATACTGGTATTCGGCAGGGGGCGCTTCGACGGGTATGATTTCGTGCCGCGCCTCGGCGATCGGCGTCGCGCCGAACACGATCGCGGCGGCATGGCGCCGGTCGCGCGCGCCCAGCAGCTCGACCGCCTGCGCGATATATGCGTCGACCGTCGACTTGCTGATGCCCAGCTCGGCGCCGATTTCCTTCGACGTGGCCCGCCGCGACCAGACTAGGCGCAAGCAATCGCGCTGGCGCGGGGACAGCCGCGCGCCCTCGGCCGGGGTTTCCGGCTCGCTCACGCCCGGTGCACGCGCATGACCGCGCGGCTGGTCAGGACCAGCCCGGCCTGCGAGCAGGGCTGCTCGCCATGCGAGATCGACTGCTCGATCACCGTGGCTGTTCGTGATTCGCTATGGCGAGACGTTCGTCGGCTTCTGGTGACGCCTCGCTACGGTCCCGGCGCGCCTCCGACACGACGCGAAGATCTCGAAGAGAAGACAGCGCAATGGGCAGCTTTTGTGCAAGCAGCCGAGCTTGCGCGGCCCGAGGGGCCTTCGGATCGAGACCGGCGAGCAGGCCCTCGAACATCAACGTCAGGGCCTCCTCCGATCCAAGCGTGACTTCCAGACGCGCCGTTATCACCGCCGGGGGCGGGGGTGGCGGTGCGTCCTTGTCCGGGTCGCTGATATCGCCGGTCAGGTAGGCCGGTGTCGTCTGAAGCACCTGGGCGATTTTGACGATCGAGCGCGACGACCGAGCGTCGCCATTGATGAGCGAATTCATCGTGCTCTGACGGACGCCAACCCGGCGCGCCAACTCCGCTTGGGAAATGCCGATTTCCAGCCGTCGTTGTTCTATTCGAGCGCCGAGCGTCATGGGTGCCTTATCTAACGGCTGATCGTTAGATGAAACTCCTGTTATTCGTTTGACAGGGTAACGGCTAGTCGTTAGGCAGTCGTCATGAGCTTGGAACATCGTGTCAAATCCGTCCTCGCCGAAGCGGTGCGAGCTGCTGGCAACCAGACGGCCTTTGGTCGTCTGATCGGCAAGCGGCAGTCGTCTGTCCGTGAATGGCTGGTCAACAACCGGCCGTTGCCAGCAGAGCATGTTCTAAAGGTTGAGGAAGCGACGGGCATTTCCCGGCATCGTCTGCGTCCCGACATCTATCCCGAACCCGCCTCAAACGTACTCCCATGCCAAGAGGTGGTAGAGGGTCACGCGCCGATCGTCCCCGGCGATCGGCGCGCCATTTCGCAGTGTGTGAAGTCATGAACACACTGACCGCCCAGGCGCCGGATGCTGTGCGCGGTGCGTTAAAGCCATGCCCTTTCTGTGGGGCGCAAGCGAAGTGGGTCGAAGACAACGGTAATTTCGACACACCGTTCGGCCTCGTCACCGAGCACGCCGATGCTTGTTTCCTATCTGGGTGCATGATGCCCCCCGAATGGGAAACCATCATCGCCGCCTGGAACACCCGCGCAATTCCCGCGCCGGCCTTCGATGCGATACCGGCCGGTCAGCCCAGCCGTATCGATGCGATTGGGACCGCCATCCGCATCGGCATCGTGAAAGGCACGATGGCCCAGCTCTGCGTGGCCGCCGCCCTCGCCAAGGGGAAAGAGCAATGACCACCGACGCCGTCATGCACGGGCTCGGCATAGCCAGCCAGACTGCCATTTTCTGCCTCGCCGGGGCGGGCGCGGTCGCCGCCATCGCCCATATGCTGGTCACCCACTGGCCCAAGATCAACGCCGCCTATCGCGGCGCCTGGTTCGCCGGACACATCCACCACCCGGTGCCCGCCCCCAGCAACGATTTTCTACCCGAAAGCACGAACGCCCGGAAGGCAGCGTGACCCAGCTCCGCGCACCCCGCACCTATCCCGACGCCATCACCCGCATTGCGGGCGTGATCGGCTGGGACAGGGTTAAGCAGATCACCGGCCGGGCCGAGCGCTCCGTCCGCTATTGGTCGCAGCCCAATTGCAAGACCGTGCCCCCGATCGACCAGGCGCAGGCGCTCGACGCCGCCTATATCGCCGAGGGCGGGCAGGGGGCGCCGTTCTTCGACGCCTTCGAATTCCAGCTTGGGCTTCAGGTGCAGCGCGAAACCGCCTGCACCCGTGAGTTGCTGGACAAGATCGCCATCGCGACCAAGGAATGCGGCGACGCTCTGTCCGCCGCCATGGCCGTCGTATCGACCAATGCCTCGCCGCTGAGCGCCCACCGCGCGTTCGCCGAGGCCGAGGAGGCAGACCGCGCGATGAACGCGCTGATGCGCCTCCTGTCCAGCTTTCTCCCGTCCGATGTTAGCGGCGTGGGAAATAACGGGGGTAACCAGAGTGACTAAGCGGTCCTACACACCACGGGTTCCGGGCATCGCGTGCCCGCATTGCAAATCCCGGTCGATCGCGCGCGGCAGCGTCGAACTCGATCTGCTGACCCGCGAGCTGCGCTTCATGTGCGACAATGCCGATTGCGGCCACACCTTCGTGGCCCAGCTCGCCATCTATCGCACCGTGCGGCCCAGCATGATCCCAAATCCGGCGGTCGTGCTGCCCTTCGGCGAATGGCGGTCCCGCCCCGCCAATGATGACCAGCGCATCCCCGTCAACGACAACCAGGTGCCTGCGGCCGAGACGGCCCCGACCCCCGGCTAATCCCCTTCCAGCGGCTTAAGCGCCGCACGCCTTCCTCATGATGATCCTGCCACCCGGCGCGACCCCCGTCGCTGGGAACGGCATCCCTTTGCCCGAAAGACCCGTCCCCCGTGCAACCTGAAATCCTGAAAGAATTGGTGGCGACCCTGAAGCAGGATTACGGCTTCAAGGAGAAGGGCCGCTATTTGCAGGAAGGCAAGTGCCCGGCCTGCTCCAAGAAGGAACTCTTTACCTGGGCGGATAAGCCCTATGTCCTGCGCTGCGGCCGGGAAAACCGCTGCGGCGAGACGTTCCAGGTCAAGCCGCTCTACCCCGAGATTTTCGACGACTGGTCGAAGCGCTATGAGCGAACAGCCCAAGACCCGAACGCGGCAGCGGACGCCTATCTCCAGCACGCACGCGGCTTCAATCTGCTCGGCCTGCGCGGCTGTTACACCCAAGAGACGTATCACGACCGCGCGCTGAACATCAGCACCGCGACCGTCCGCTTTCCCCTCCCCGGCGCGCCCAATACCTATTGGGAACGACTGATCGATCAGCCCGGCCGCTTCGGGAAGAAGAAGGCGCGCTTCGCCTATGGCTGCAAATATTCCGGCCTGTGGTGGGCCATGCCCCAGCACACCATGGAGGCCCTCGCCGACGCGACTGAGGTGTGGATCGTCGAAGGCATCTTCGACGCCATCGCGCTCAACCAGGCGCCCGCCTTCAAGGATCGCGGCGCCGTCGCGGTCAGCACCCTGTCGTGCAACAATTACCCGGAGGAGCATCTCAACGCTCTTCGCCGCGCAGCGGCCGAGAAAGGCAAGTCCACCCCCAAGATCATCTTCGCCTATGACGTGGGCAAGGCTGGCGTCCGCTTCACCCGCGATTTCGTCAAGAAGGGGCGGGAGGCTGCGTTCTTCTGCGGCGCCGCTCAGGTCCGCCCCGATGGCGAGGGCGATAAGCATGACTGGAATGACCTCGCCCAGTCGGACGAGCTGACCGCTGACCACCTGACCAAATATCTGTGGAATGGCGAGGTGACGATCGCGGGCAGCGCCACCGAAAAGGCGATGCTGATCTACAAGAAGGAGCGCTACGCATCCTTCCCGATCATCTTCGGCGGCAAGCAGCTCTGGGCCAGCTTCTCGGTCGAGCGCATCAGCCAAATCCAGCAGCAATGGATGGAAAGCGACGACGAGGAACATGCCCTTTACAAGGACATGTCCCCCCAGGCGCGCTGGGATGCAGCGGCCGAGGAAGCCTGCGATATCGAGGAGGTCGCGAATTGCACCTTCCGCACCCTCTATTTCCAGCGTGATCCCAATATCGAGGAAGGGGCCTATTACCTTCGCGTCGATTTCCCCAAGGGCCGCGCCAGCGTAAAGGCTACCTTCAGCGGCTCGGCGACGACGACGAACGGCGAATTCAAGAAGCGCCTCGCATCGATCGCGCCCGGCGCGCAGTGGACCGGCAATGCCTTCCAGCTCGACCGGCTGATGCAGGTCCAATGGACCAATATCCGCCTGGTCGAGGCGATCCAGCACACCGGCTATTCGATCGAACATGGCGCCTGGGTTCTCGGCGACCGCGCCGTCTATCAGGGCCGGGTCTATGAGCCGAACGAGGAAGATTTTTTCGTCCTCGGCAAGCAGAACGTCAAGCTGCGCACCACCGAGCGCATCCTGCGCATAGCCTATGATCCCGAGAAGCTCGACCAGTCCTGGGTGAAGCCGCTCTATGTCGCCTATGGCGCCAAGGGCATCGTGACCCTGGCCTTTTGGGTCATGAGCTTCTTCGCGGACCATTTGCGCCGCGAGCAGGACAGCCTGGCCTTTCTGGAAATGACCGGCCTGCCCGGCACCGGCAAGACCACCCTGCTGGAATTCCTGTGGAAGCTGGCGGGCCGCGCCAATTACGAGGGCTTCGACCCGACCAAGGCGACCAATGCCGGTATCGCCCGCACCCTGGGACAGGTCGGCAATTTGCCCGTCGTGCTGATCGAGGGCGATCGGAACCAGGACACGCCCCACGGCAAGCGCTTCGAATGGGATGAGCTGAAGACCGCCTATAACGGTCGCGCCGTCCGCACCCGCGCCATCGCCAATGGCGGCATGGAGACCTTCGAGCCGCCCTTTCGTGGCGCGATCGTCATCGCCCAGAATGACAGCGTCGATGCCTCACCCGCGCTGCGCGAACGCATCATGGCGATCCATTTCGACAAGAGCCGGTTCGGACAGGCGGGCAAGGAAGCGGGCGAGGTACTGGCGCGCACCGAAGTGGAGGCCGTCTCGGGCTTCATCATCCACATCATCCGGCGCGAGGCCGAGATCCTGAAGGCCTATCGCGACGGCTTTCGCGATCGGGAAAAGCAGCTCGCCCAGCTCGACGGCGTCCGCAACGGGCGCCTGGTCAAGAATCACGCCCAGCTCGCCACGATGCTCGACGCCATGCGCCTGGTCGTGAAGCTGCCCGACCATGTCGTCGCCGAGGCGCACGAATTCATCGGCACCATGCTCCAGGAGCGGCAGCGTGCCGTCGAGAGCGATCATCCGCATGTCGAGCTTTTCTGGGAACGCTTCGACCATATCCGCTCGATCGAGCCGGACAGCACCGACAAGCCGATCGATCACAGCCGCACCCCCGATGTGATCGCCGTCAGCCTGGTCCAGTTCGAACAGAAATGCGCCGACCTGCGCTTGTCGCTCCCCTGCACGATGATCGAGCTGAAGCGCCTGCTGAAGACCAGCAAGACCCGCAAATTCCTAGCCACCAAACCGGTGAACAGCCGGACCGAAAAGACGGTGATGTGCTGGGTTTTCAAGAACCCCGACCACCTTCCCATGCCCGCATATTGAGGAGCCCTGACCGATGAACGCGATCACTATGCGTATCGTGCGCAGCGCTGGCGGGATGACCCGCCATGTACCATGCGCCGCCCCGCCGCCTGCGGCGAAGGGCAAGAAAAAGCCCCACGTCCCCGATCCCATCAAGACAAATGGCGAAAGCGGGGCCGAGGAGCTGCGCCTCCTGGTCGAACGCGCCGAGAGGATCGAGCTGGAGATCAAGGGGATGCAGGAGGATCTGAAGGACGTCTTTGCCGAGGGCACCGCACGCGGATACGACAAGAAGGCGATCAAGCGCGTGATCGCCACCCGCAAGAAGCGCCGCGAGGATCACCTCGAAGAAGAGGCGATCTTCGAAACCTATGCCCACAGCCTGGGCATGCTGTGATGGATCACCCTGACCATCCCCGCTGGCGTCACGATCATGAACTGTTGGCGGCTGTCGCCCGCAACCTCCACGCCCAGCGCGCCGCCCATTATCCGCGGCTGATCGCCGAGGGCCGGATCACCCGGCCGGTCGCGCTCGACGGCCTGCGCATCATGCGGACGATCGCGCGCACCTGGCGCGCCATCGCCCAGCGCCAGCCCGAACCGTTCGGCGTCCACACGCCCGACGAGGGCGGGGCCTGGCCCTTCGAGCGTCGCCGCCACCTGACCGTCGCCGCCCGCCATGCCCGCACACGCGCCGACGCCAACCTCGGCGAGTTCGAAATCACCGGCTTTGCCGACGCCGTCGACACCCTGTTGTGGTGGGAAACCGCCGCCACCCCCGCCCGCGTCCTCGCCGACATCAACATCGGCCTGCGCACCGGCGCGTACCTCCACCCCCGCCCGGCGCTAGCCGCCATCCTGAAGGAAGCCGCATGACCACCCCACGCACCCGCAAAGAACGCCTCCTGACCGCCCTGGTGGTCGTGCTGACCATCCTCGCTATCCCCTTCGTCCTGGTCGGCATGGCCGGTGCAGCCAAGGAGCGTCGCCGGTGACTGCTCGTATCCTCATAGCATGCGAGTTTTCCGGCACCGTCAGAGAGGCATTCAACAGCCGGGGATACGATGCATGGTCTTGCGACCTTTTTCCTGACGAACGGGGCTCGAACCGTCATATCCGGGGCGATGTTCGGGATGTTCTGTCAGACGGGTGGGATATGCTGATCGTCGCCCATCCGCCATGCACCCGGCTATGCAATAGCGGGGTCCGCTGGCTGACCAAGCCTCCGACAGGCCGGACGCTGGACGAGATGTGGCAGGACCTCGACGACGGCGCGGCGTTGTTCTCGACGCTATGGAACGCGCCGATCGCGCGCATCGCCGTCGAAAACCCAATCATGCATCGACACGCCAAAACGCGGATCGATCGATACGAAGAACCCGCCCAGTCCGTCCAGCCATGGCAGTTCGGAGAGTGGGAAAGCAAGCGCACATGCCTATGGTTGCGCGACCTCCCGACGCTGGTGCCGACCTATCGCACCTATGCAGAGGCTGGAGCGGCCCTCGGGGTCGCCGATGGTGAAAAGCCGGCAGCTCGCGTCCACCGGCATTCCGGGTGGGGCAACCATGGCGTTGTCAGGGCGCGCGAACGTAGTCGGTTCTTTCCTGGTATAGCGGCGGCAATGGCCGATCAATGGGGGCCGCTTCTCCCGATGCCGTCGAACCGGTTGGCGGCATGATCGAACTTCTGACACCCGACGAGGCGGCGCGCAGATTGTCCGTCTGCACGAAGACCTTGCGCCGACTCAGGCAAGACGGTCACATTCGCTACGTCGCCATCACCGACCGCAAAATCCGATACCGCCCGGAGGACTGCGACGACTATGTTGCCAGCCGTGCCCGGAAAGCGATTGAATGTCCGTCTACAAGCCGAAAAACTCGCCGTATTTTCATTTCGACTTCATCGTCAAAGGTCGGCGATTTCACGGCTCGACAGGCACAAAGACGAAGCGGTCGGCGATAAGGTTTGAAGAGCGGGAACGGGCCAAGGCGCACCACGGCGGACAGGTGCGCCCCCCGATCACCTTGGACGAGGCCTGTGGCCTGTATCAGGATAAGGTCGAGGAGCTGCCATCCTGGATCGATGCCGAGCGGACGATGAAAATCCTGATCGCCGCGATTGGCGCGGGGGCGCTGCTGTCCGAGATCACGCAACGCGATCTACTGGCCTTGGTCGCCAAGCGCCGCCCCGACCTAGAAAACTCGTCAGTCAACCGCGAGATCGAGGTCTGGCGCGCCATTTGGCGCTGGGCTGATAAGAACCGATATGACGTTGGCGAGATGCCCGATTGGGGCGCGCTGATGCTGAAGGTGGTGACCAAGGCCCCGCGCGAATTGAGCGCGACCGAGGAAACCTCCCTGTTCGAAGAGATCCGCGACGACCTGTATGCCTTCTGTGAATTCGCACTGAAGACCGGATGGCGAAAAAGCGAGGTCATGGGGCTGCGCTGGTCGGACGTCGACCTGGGCGCGCGCACGGCCGGGACGAAGATCAAGGGCGGCGATATCGTGCGCCGCCCGCTGACCCAGGACATGCTGGTCATCATCGCCAACCAGCCCAAGGTCGGGCCGTTCGTCTTCACCTATAAGGCGGTTCGAACGAAGTCGGAATTCGTCGACAAGCTGGGCCGCAAACAGCCCGGCCGAAAGAAGGGCGATCGATACCCGATGACCGCGACGGTCATCCGCAAGCCCTGGGCCGCCGCGCTGGCGGCGGCAGGCGTCGAGAATTTCCGCTTCCATGACCTGCGCCACACGCGCGGCACGCGCATCCTCCGCGCGACCGGCAACCTGAAGGCCGCCCAGCGCGCCCTGGCTCACAAATCGATCAAGACCACCCTGCGCTACGCCCACGCCACCGACGAAGACGTGCGCCAAGCCCTAGATGCAAGCGAGTCCCGGAGTATTCCCGAACTCCCGGACACGAAGAGTCAAAAAGCCTAGGATTTCTGCTGGTTTCAGGGGCGTTGGTATGCTCGGTGTAAACGAGACGCTCTACCAACTGAGCTAATCGCCCCCTCTCGGGAAGACCGCCTAATGCCGATGCGTTCCGCATCTGGCAAGCCGCTTTTATGCCTCCAACCCATCTGGTTCGTTTGTTGGATACAAACCCCACCGGCATCGGTACATAAAGGGAACATCGAGGGGCGGATGCG
>Ga0308159_1001350_pt1 | contig 36620 bp, 36 predicted proteins | sample PhyCR1_FD_201040 | JGI IMG/M metagenome (GOLD analysis project Ga0308159, IMG submission 201040) | Phyllosphere microbial communities from UC Gill Tract Community Farm, Albany, California, United States - DLSLC.R1 | ecosystem: Host-associated > Plants > Phyllosphere > Unclassified | place: USA... | reverse complement strand
GCGGCACCCGCGGCAGCGCCCGCCGCGGCGGCTCCCGCGATGCCCGCGGTGCGGCCGTCGGTGAGCGTGCTCGCGAAACCTTCGCCGGGATAGGCCGGCTCGTCGCCGAGGACCGGCGGACGGCCGCCGGGCTGGTAGAGCGGGTTCTCCGGATCGATGCCGCGGCCGAGATCCGCCACGCGGTTCCAGTCCGGGCCCAGGCCGTCGGTGAGCCGGAACACGTCCTGCGCGACCGCGTTCAGCGCCTTGCGGTCCTGGCGCTTGGCGTAGATCTCCGCCAGCTTCGCATGCACCGCGATGCGGTCGGGGCTGTGCCGCAGGGCTTCCTTGAGGATCTCCTCGGCCTGCAGGTCGCGGCCATAGGCCAGGTAGACGTCCGCTTCGGCCACCGGATCCACGTCGCCGCCGGCATCGAGCTGGCTGGGCGAATACACCATCGACGACGAACCGGTGGTCATCTGGCTGTTGGCCGTGTCCACGCGCTGCCCGCCGCTCGCACCGAAGAACGAGTCGGGCTGGAGCTTGCTCTCCAGGAAGGAGCTGTCCACCGCGCTGCGGTTGCGGCGATTCTGCACCGAGCGGTAGACGCCGTAGCCCAGCAGCAGTGCCAGCAGCCCGCCGCCCGCGATCGGCAGCAGCGGGTTCTCGAGCAGGGTGTCGAGGAAGCTGGGCTCCTCGGGCGGCGCTTCCGGCACCGGAGCAGGGCGCGCGGCAGGGGCCGACGCCGGCGCCGGCGCGGTGGGGGCCGCGGGCGTGCCGGAATCCGAAGCCCCCGGTGCCGGTGCGGACGCCGGTGCCGTGGGGGCGGACGCCGCGGCCGTGGCGGGCGCACTGGCCGCGGGGGCGGCCGGTGCCGGGGCCGACGCCGCAGGTGCGGCGGCCGGGGCACTGGCGGCAGCGGCAGCCGCAGCAGCCGATGCGGCCGGCAGGCTGCCGGCGGGCACGGCCACGCGGCCCGGAGCGGAAGCCGCGGGCGCCGGCGCGGGCGCGCCGGCCGGCGCCGAAGCGGCACCCAGCTGGTTCAGGTCCGAAATGTTCTTGGACAGCTCGGCCATGCGGGCGGAGGCCTGGTCGGCCTGCTTCTCGCGCGCCAGCCGTTCCTCGGCGGCGCGCTGGCCCTGGACCGCGCCCTTGGAGAGGGTGAGCTTGTCGGGTGCCGCGGTGGCGGGCTTGCGGTCTTCGACCTGCGCCTGCACCCGGCCGCTGGCCGAGCGCTCGGCGGCGGCGACCCCGGCGGCGGGCGCGACGCCGGCCAGGCGGCGCCGGAATTCGTTGAAGTCGCGGCTCTGCGCGGCGATGATCTGCCGCGCCTGCGCGGGCGGCGTGGCCTGTGCCTGGGCCGCGTCGGGCATCTGCAGCACGGCGCCGGACTTCACGCGGTTCACGTTGCCGCCGATGAAGGCCTCCGGATTGGCGCGCATCATCGCGACCAGCATCTGGTCGAGCGACACGCCCGCGGGGCGGTTCGCGCTCGCCAGCCGGCCGGCGGTGTCTCCCGGGCGCACCACCACGCTATCGGGCGCGGACGGCGCGGGCGCGGGCGTGCTGGCCACCGCGGGCGCCGGCGCCCGGGCGGGCCGCGGCGCGGCGGGCGATGCCTCTGCGGGACGCGGCGCCGCCGCCGGTGCGGTGCGGGGAGATTCGGAAGCCGTGACCGGCGGTGCGGGTGCGGGAACCGGGGCCGGCGCGGGCGCGGGAGCCGAACGGGGCGCCGGAGCGGCCTGCGCCGCGACCGTCGGGGCGGGCGTCTCCCGGCGCGTGGCGGGCGGGTCCAGCAGCAGCGTGTAGCTGCGCACCAGCTGGCCGGCATTCCAGCTGGTGTCGAGCACCAGGTCCACGAACGGGTCGTTGACGGGGCGGCTGGTGGTCAGGCGCAGCACCATCCGGCCGTCCGGGCGGCGCTGCAGCTGCACCTGCAGGTCGCTGATCGCGGGCGACGGCTCCAGCCCCTGGGCCCGGTAGGCCTGCGGCAGCGCGGCGACGGCACGCAGGGAGTCGGCCTCGGCCGGCGTGATTTCCGGCAGGTCGATCTCGGCCCGCAGGGGTTCGCCGAGCGCGGACTGGACGGTGAGGCGCCCGAGGGCGAGTGCGCTGGCATCGGTGGCGTAGAAGCTGGCCGAGGCGAGGGCCGCGGCGGCCAGAGCAGATAGTTTCCAACGATGCATGTGTGCCATCAGCCGATCAGGTTGAGCCGTCGCGAAAAGCGCGGAAGCGGGATGTAGACCCGGTTCCGCGCCTTCGCGTGAAAATATGTAAAAAGCACCATAGCATCAATGTTTTGCAGTGACAAGCGAGGTGCGCGCACGTCCGCAGCGGTGCCCCGAAGCACCGTGCTGGCGGCCATTTTCGGCTGTTGTCGTAGGACAACGACTCGTAACAAAGCGTGCCAGGAATCACCGGCGGCGGTTACGTACCGGCCGCCGGCGGATCCGGGTCGGATCAGGCTTCCAGCAGGATGCGCAGCATGCGGCGCAGCGGTTCCGCGGCACCCCACAGCAGCTGGTCGCCGATGGTGAACGCGCCGATGTAATCGGGGCCCATGGCGAGCTGGCGGATGCGGCCCACCGGGATGGTCATGGTGCCGGTCACGGCGACGGGGGTCAGGTCGCGGAGCGTCGCTTCACGCGTGTTGGGCACCACCTTCACCCACTCGTTGTCGGCGGCGATCATCGCCTCGATGTCGGCCACCGGCACATGCTTCTTCAGCTTGAAGGTCAGCGCCTGGCTGTGGCAGCGCATGGCGCCCACGCGCACGCAGAAGCCGTCCACCGGCACCGCCTGGGAGCCGAAGCCTTCGCCCTGGCCGAGGATCTTGTTGGTCTCGGCCATGCCCTTCCACTCTTCCTTGGACATGCCGTTGCCCAGGTCCTTGTCGATCCAGGGAATCAGGCTGCCGCCCAGCGGCACGCCGAAGTTGGCCGTTTCGGCTTCGGAGAGGCTGCGCTGCCTGGCGATGACCTTGCGGTCGATCTCCAGGATGGCGCTCTTCGGGTCGTCCAGCAGCGGGCGCACTTCGGCGTTCAGCGTGCCGTACTGCGTGAGCAGCTCGCGCATGTGCTGCGCGCCGCCGCCGCTGGCCGCCTGGTAGGTCTGGGTGCTCATCCACTCGACCAGGCCGGCCTTGTAGAGCGCACCCACGCCCATCAGCATGCAGCTCACGGTGCAGTTGCCGCCGATCCAGTTGGTGCCGCCCTTGGCGAGCGCGTCCTTGATGACGGGCATGTTCACCGGATCGAGCACGATCACGGCGTCGTCCTTCATGCGCAGCGTCGAGGCCGCGTCGATCCAGTGGCCCTTCCAGCCGGCTTCGCGCAGCTTGGGGAACACTTCGCTCGTGTAGTCGCCGCCCTGGGCGGTGAGGATGATGTCGCAGCGCTTCAGGGCGTTGATGTCGAACGCGTCCTGCAGCGTGGTCTCGTTGCGGGCCTGGGCGGGCGCCTTGCCCCCGGCATTCGACGTGGAGAAGAACAGCGGCTCGATCAGGCCGAAATCGCCCTCGGCCTGCATGCGATCCATGAGAACAGAGCCGACCATGCCGCGCCAGCCGACCAGACCTACCAACTTGCTCATTTTCAACACCCCTGAAGTTAACGAAGAAACAATGCCCGACCGGGACTGTTCCTGCCCCGGCTCGTCTGGGCCAGGAGGGGCGCACGACGATACCGGAGCTGGATCAGCCCGTAATGGTCGTGGTTTTGGTGGTGATTGCGCGCACGGCCACGCCTGCCAGGGCGGCAGAAGCGGTGTTCAGGGCGAACGGGCGGACGGCAAACATGGAGCAGGATTGTAGTGCAACCCCTGCGTATGCGTGTTGTGCATCCGGCCATGCGTGTTGCTCCAACGCGCCATCGCGCTGCGTTCCCATGAAAAAAGCGGCCCGCAGGCCGCTTCGAGGGAATGGCGGGGCGGCAGGTCAGCCCAGCGCCTTCACCACCGCATCGCCCATCTGGGCGGTGCCGACCTTGTTCGTGCCTTCGCTCCAGATGTCGGGCGTGCGCAGGCCCTGCGCCAGCACCTTCTGCACCGCGGCCTCGATGCGCTGCGCTGCGGCTTCCTGGTTCAGGCTGAAGCGCAGCATCATCGCGGCCGACAGGATCGTGGCCAGCGGATTGGCGACGCCCTTGCCGGCGATGTCCGGCGCGCTGCCGTGGCTGGGTTCGTAGAGGCCCTGGTTCTTCGCGTTCAGGCTGGCCGAGGGCAGCATGCCGATGGAGCCCGTGAGCATCGAAGCCTCGTCCGAGAGGATGTCGCCGAACATGTTGCCGGTGACCACCACGTCGAACGCCTTGGGCGCCTTCACCAGCTGCATGGCGGCGTTGTCCACGTACATGTGCTGCAGCTCCACGTCCGGGTACTGCTGGCCCACTTCGGTGACCACGTCCTTCCAGAACTGGAAGGTCTCCAGCACGTTGGCCTTGTCCACGCTCGTGACCTTCTTGCTGCGCTTGCGCGCGGCCTGGAAGGCGACGTGGGCGATGCGCTCGATCTCCGGCTTCGAGTAGCGCATGGTGTCGAAGGCTTCCTCGGCGCCGGGGAAGTGGCCGTCCACCGCCGTGCGGCGGCCGCGCGGCTGGCCGAAGTAGATGTCGCCCGTCAGCTCGCGGATGATCAGGATGTCCAGGCCCGCGATCAGTTCGGGCTTCAGGCTGGAGGCCCCCACCAGCTGCTCGTAGCAGATGGCCGGGCGGAAGTTGGCGAACAGGCCCAGGTTCTTGCGCAGGCCCAGGATGGCCTGCTCGGGGCGCAGCGGGCGGTCGAGCTTGTCGTACTTCCAGTCGCCCACGGCGCCGAACAGCGTGGCATCGGCCTCCTGGGCGAGCTTCAGCGTGGCCTCGGGCAGGGGGTGGCCGTGCGCCTCGTAGGCCGCGCCGCCGACCAGCGCCGACTCCATCTCGAACGGCAGGTCGAGCGCGTCGAGCACCTTCACGGCCTCGGCCACGATTTCCGGTCCGATGCCGTCGCCCGGCAGAACTGCGATTTTCATTGGGATGTCTCTTGATAAGAAAAAAGGGGGCGGGGAGGGCCGGGTCTCAGCCCGGCATGGTGTGCGCGAGCCACGGCTTGGTGGCCAGCCGCTCGGCCTCGAAGGCGCGGATCTTGTCGGACTGGCGCAGCGTGAGGCCGATGTCGTCGAAGCCGTTGAGCAGGCAGTACTTGCGGAAGGCGTTCACCTCGAACGGGATCTCCTCGCCCTGCGGCCGCACGATGACCTGGCGCTCCAGGTCCACCGTCAGCTCGTAGCCCGGGAAGGCGTGCACCGCGTCGAACAGCTCGGAGACCGTGGCCTCGGGCAGCACGATGGGCAGCAGGCCGTTCTTGAAGCTGTTGTTGAAGAAGATGTCGGCGAAGCTCGGCGCGATGATCGCGCGGAAGCCGTACTGGTCCAGCGCCCAGGGCGCGTGCTCGCGGCTCGATCCGCAGCCGAAGTTCTTGCGCGCCAGCAGGATCGAGGCGCCCGCGTAGCGCGCCTGGTTCAGCACGAAGTCCGGGTTGGGCTTGCGGGCCGATTCCGGCACGCCGGGCTGGCCCGGCTGGTCGAGGTAGCGCCATTCGTCGAACAGGTTGGGACCGAAGCCCGTCTTCTTGATCGACTTGAGGAATTGCTTGGGGATGATCGCGTCGGTGTCGACGTTCTCGCGGTCCATGGGGGCCACGAGGCCCTTGTGCACGGTGAATTTCTGCATGGAGGTTCCTTGGTTCCTGGGCTTATCGGGCGGCGCGCTCGATGGCGCTGCCGGCGCGCTGCACGTCCTGGCCCATGCCCTTGACGGTGTTGCAGCCGGCCAGCAGGCAGGCCAGCGCGATGGCGGCGAGCGATACGGTCGTCTTCATGTCGGCGGCCCTCAGGCGAATTGGCGCACGTCCACGAAGTGCCCGTGCACGGCCGCGGCCGCGGCCATCGCGGGGCTGACCAGGTGGGTGCGCCCGCCCGCGCCCTGGCGGCCTTCGAAGTTGCGGTTGCTGGTGGAGGCGCAGCGCTCGCCCGGCTCCAGCCGGTCGGCGTTCATCGCCAGGCACATGGAGCAGCCCGGCTCGCGCCACTCGAAGCCCGCGGCCTTGAAGATCTCGTGCAGGCCTTCGCGCTCGGCCTGTTCCTTCACGAGGCCCGAACCCGGCACCACCATCGCCACCTTCACGTTGCGCGCCACCTTCTGGCCGAGCTTCTTCACCACGGCGGCGGCCTCGCGCATGTCCTCGATGCGGCTGTTGGTGCAGCTGCCGATGAAGATCTTGTCCACGAAGATGTCGGCCAGCGGCTTGCCGGGCTCCAGGTTCATGTAGGTGAGCGCGCGCTCGATGGCGCCGCGCTTGTTCGGGTCCTTTTCCTTGTCCGGATCGGGCACGCGGCCGTCGATGCCCAGCACCATCTCGGGCGAGGTGCCCCAGGTCACCTGCGGCACGATCGCCGTCGCGTCGAGCTCGACCACCGTGTCGAAGTGCGCATCCGCGTCGGAATGCAGCGTCTTCCAGTAGGCGACGGCCTGGTCCCATTCCACGCCCTTGGGCGAGAGCGGCCGGTTCTTCACGTACTCGATGGTCTTGTCGTCCACCGCCACGAGGCCCGCGCGCGCTCCGCCCTCGATGGCCATGTTGCAGACCGTCATGCGGCCTTCCATGCTGAGCGCGCGGATGGCGCTGCCGGCGAACTCGATCGTGTAGCCGGTGCCGCCGGCCGTGCCGATCCTGCCGATGATCGCCAGCACGATGTCCTTGGCCGTCACGCCGCGCGCCACCTGGCCCTCGACGCGGATCAGCATGTTCTTCGCCTTCTTGGCCAGCAGCGTCTGGGTGGCCATCACGTGCTCCACCTCGCTCGTGCCGATGCCGTGCGCCAGCGCGCCGAACGCGCCGTGGGTGCTGGTGTGGCTGTCGCCGCAGACCACCGTCATGCCGGGCAGCGTGGCGCCGTTCTCGGGGCCGATCACGTGGACGATGCCCTGCCGCTTGCTCATGAACGGGAAGAACGCCGCGGCGCCGACTTCGGCGATGTTCTTGTCGAGCGTGGTGATCTGCTCCTTGCTGATCGGATCGGCGATGCCGTCGTAGCCGCGCTCCCAGCCGGTGGTGGGCGTGTTGTGGTCGGCCGTGGCGACGATCGAGCTCACGCGCCAGACCTTGCGGCCCGCCTGCCGGATGCCCTCGAACGCCTGCGGGCTGGTCACTTCGTGCACCAGATGGCGGTCGATGTAGAGGATGGACGTGCCGTCTTCCTCGGTATGGACGACGTGCTCGTCCCAGATCTTGTCGTAGAGGGTGCGTCCCATGGTGTTCTCTCTCGTGGGCTGGTTCAAAAGTGGGGTGGAAGGATGCGGGAAAACGCTGTTCTTGTTAATTCATTCGGCGGGGCCCTGGCGCCGGTCGGGCGGGGCGAGGTGGTCGGCCAGCAGGCGCGCCGTGACGGACAGGCTGCCGAAGTCGCGCGCCACCAGCTTGAGCGAGCGCTCCGCCCAGGGTTCGTCCAGCGCGATCGGCTGCAGGTGGCCCACGCCGCGCATCAGGGCGAAAGCCCGGTCGGGCAGCAGCCCGATGCCCAGGCCGTTGTCGATCATGCGGCACATGGCGTCGAGCCCGGTCACCTGGATGCGCTGGCGCAGCGGCCGGCCGGACCGCGCGGCGCCGCGCCGCATGGCCAGGCTGATGCTGCTGTTGGCCTGCAGGCCGACGATGTCCCAGTCGAGCACGTCCTCGAAGCGCACCGCGTCGCGGCCGGCCAGCGCATGCCCCGCGGGGACGACCAGCACCAGCCGGTCGCTGCGGTAGCTGCGGCTCTGCAGTTCCTGTGGCTGGGCGCCGCCGTCGCCGGCATGGCACAGGCCCAGGTCGGCCGCGCCGTCGCGCACCGCCTGCAGCACGTCGGGGCTCAGGTGTTCCTGCAGGTCGATCTTGACCTCGGCATGCCCGCGCGCGAAGGCGCCCAGGTCTTCCGGAAGGAACTGCACGATGGCGGAAATGTTGGCGTGTACGCGCACGTGGCCGCGCACGCCCTCGGCATACTCGCCCAGCTCGGCCTGCATGCGCTCCAGTCCGAAGAGCACGGTGCGGGCATGGTGCAGCAGGCTTTCGCCGGCCGGCGTGAGCGCCACGCCGCGGCTGTGGCGGTAGAGCAGGGGCGAGCCCACGGCCGCCTCCAGGTCCGACAGCCGCTTGCTCACGGCCGAGGCCGCGATGAATTCCCGTTCCGCCGCGCGCCCGATGCTGCCCAGTTCGCAGACGGCCACGAACAGCTGCAGCGACGTCAGGTCGATGCGGCGTGCGAGGTGGCGGTCGTGGGCTTTCATGGCGGGTAGGGCAACTTGGCTTCTTCTATCGAGAAGGCCGGATGCCATTGTCCTACTGTGGGCGCCGTGCAGCCATCGCGGAACGCGACGTCGTCCATCGCGATGGCGGAGGGGAGGGGCGGGGGGATAGGGGCGCAAAAAAAGCCGCCCGGCGCCATGCGCGGGGCGGCTCGGTGGCACGGAGCCATGCGGATCAGGTGAAGAGGTTCTTCAGCCGGTCGGTCCAGCTCTCGCCGCTGGGCGAATGCTTGCCGCCGCCCTTCTTGAGGGAGTCTTCCAGCTCGCGCAGCAGCTTGCGCTGGTGCTCGGTCAGCTTCACGGGCGTCTCCACCACGATGTGGCAGTACAGGTCGCCCGGGTAGCTGGCGCGCACGCCCTTGATCCCCTTGCCGCGCAGACGGAACTGCTTGCCGGCCTGGGTGCCTTCGGGAATGTCGATCGCGGCCTTGCCCTGCAGCGTCGGCACCTCGATCTCGCCGCCGAGCGCCGCGGTGATGAAGCTCACCGGCACCTGGCAGTGCAGGTCGTCGCCGTCGCGCTCGAAGATGTCGTGCTTCTTGAGGCGGATCTCGATGTAGAGGTCGCCCGGCGGGCCGCCGTTCGTGCCCGGCTCGCCGTTGCCGACGCTGCGGATGCGCATGCCGTCGTCGATGCCGGCGGGAATCTTCACTTCCAGCGTCTTCTGCTTCTTCACCCGGCCCTGGCCGTGGCAGGTGGTGCAGGGCTCGGGAATGATCTTGCCCGTGCCGCGGCAGTGCGGGCAGGTCTGCTGCACGCTGAAGAAGCCCTGGCGCATCTGCACCGTGCCCGTTCCCGAGCAGGTGGTGCAGGTCTTGGCGCTGGTGCCGGGCTTGGCGCCGCTGCCGTGGCAGGTCTCGCAGTTCTCCCAGGAGGGAATGCGGATCTGCGCTTCCTTGCCCTTGGCGGCCTCTTCCAGCGAGATCTCCATCGCGTAGCTGAGGTCGTTGCCGCGGTACACCTGCCGGCCGCCGCCGGCACCGCGCCGGCCGCCGAACATGTCGCCGAAGATGTCGCCGAAGGCTTCCGCGAAGCCGCCGAAGCCTTCCGCGCCCGCGCCGCCGGGGCCGCGCATGTTCGGGTCCACGCCGGCATGGCCGAACTGGTCGTAGGCCGCGCGCTTCTGCGGATCGGAAAGCATCTCGTAGGCCTCCTTGGCCTCCTTGAACTTCTCCTCGGCCGGCTTGGCGGCATCACCCTGGTTGCGGTCCGGGTGGTGCTTCATCGCCAGCTTGCGATAGGCCTTCTTGATCTCGTCGTCCGAGGCGTTCTTCGGAACGCCCAGGACCTCGTAAAAGTCTCTTTTGGACATGGTGTTTCCGGGTCCGTTGGGAACAGGAACGCCGCGCTGGCCCTGGGAAAGGGCCCGGCGCGGCGGCTATGGAAGGCACGCGCTCCGGGTCGGTGCGCGCGGCGTGGTCAGCCCTTCTTGACTTCCTTCACTTCGGCGTCCACCACGTTGTCGTCGTGCGGCGCAGCCGAGGCGCCACCGGCGGAGGACGATGCCTGCTGGCCCGCGGCCGGGCCGGCTTCCGCGCCGGCACCTGCTGCCGCGGCAGCCGCCTGCGCGTCGGCATACATCTTCTCGCCGAGCTTCTGGCTGGCGGACATCAGCGCCGTCGTCTTCTCGTCGATGGCGGCCTTGTCCTCGCCCTTCAGGGCTTCTTCGAGGGCCTTCACGGCCGCCTCGATCTGCTCCTTCTCGCCGGCGTCGAGCTTGTCGCCGTGCTCGGAGAGGCTCTTCGTCACGCTGTGGACGGCGGCCTCGCCCTGGTTGCGGGCCTGCACCAGTTCGAGCTTCTTCTTGTCGTCCGCGGCGTTCAGCTCGGCATCCTTCACCATCTTCTGGATCTCGTCCTCGGACAGGCCCGAGTTCGCCTTGATGGTGATCTTGTTCTCCTTGCCCGTGCCCTTGTCCTTGGCGCTCACGTGCAGGATGCCGTTGGCGTCGATGTCGAAGGCCACCTCGATCTGCGGCACGCCGCGGCCGGCCGGCGGAATGCCTTCCAGGTTGAACTCGCCCAGCAGCTTGTTGGCGCTGGCGATCTCGCGCTCGCCCTGGAACACCTTGATCGTCACGGCCGGCTGGTTGTCGTCGGCGGTGGAGAAGGTCTGCGCGAACTTCGTCGGGATCGTGGTGTTCTTCGTGATCATCTTGGTCATCACGCCGCCCAGGGTCTCGATGCCCAGCGACAGCGGGGTGACGTCCAGCAGCAGCACGTCCTTGCGGTCACCCGAGAGCACCTGGCCCTGGATGGCGGCGCCCACGGCCACGGCCTCGTCGGGGTTCACGTCCTTGCGCGGCTCCTTGCCGAAGAACTCCTTGACCTTCTCCTGCACCTTGGGCATGCGGCTCATGCCGCCCACCAGGATCACGTCGTGGATGTCGGACACGCTGATGCCGGCATCCTTGATGGCCGTGCGGCAGGGCGCGATCGTGCGCTCGATCAGCTCGTCCACCAGGCTTTCCAGCTTGGCGCGGGTCAGCTTGATGTTCAGGTGCTTGGGGCCCGAAGCGTCGGCCGTGATGTAGGGCAGGTTGATGTCGGTCGATGCGGAGGACGACAGCTCGATCTTGGCCTTCTCGGCGGCTTCCTTCAGGCGCTGCAGGGCCAGCACGTCCTTCGACAGGTCGACGCCTTGCTCTTTCTTGAACTCGCCGATGATGTAGTCGATGATGCGCTGGTCGAAGTCCTCGCCGCCCAGGAACGTGTCGCCGTTGGTGGACAGCACTTCGAACTGCTTCTCGCCGTCGACGTCCGCGATCTCGATGATGGACACGTCGAACGTGCCGCCGCCCAGGTCATACACGGCGATCTTGCGGTCGCCCTTTTCCTGCTTGTCGAGGCCGAACGCCAGGGCCGCGGCCGTGGGCTCGTTGATGATGCGCTTGACGTCCAGGCCCGCGATGCGGCCAGCGTCCTTGGTGGCCTGGCGCTGGGCGTCGTTGAAGTACGCCGGCACCGTGATCACGGCCTCGGTGACGGGCTCGCCCAGGTAGTCCTCGGCGGTCTTCTTCATCTTGCGCAGCACTTCGGCGCTGATCTGCGGCGGGGCCAGCTTGTTGCCGCGCACCTCCACCCACGCGTCGCCGTTGTCCGCCTTGGCGATCGTGTAGGGCATGAGGTCGATGTCCTTCTGGACTTCCTTTTCCTCGAACTTGCGGCCGATCAGGCGCTTGGCGGCGTAGATGGTGTTCTTGGGGTTCGTCACGGCCTGGCGCTTGGCCGAGGCGCCGACGAGGATCTCGCCGTCTTCCTGGTAGGCGATGATGGACGGGGTGGTGCGGGCGCCTTCGCTGTTCTCGATCACGCGGGTCGTGTTGCCCTCCATGATGGCGACGCAGCTATTGGTGGTGCCCAGGTCGATACCGATGATTTTTCCCATGTTTTTCTCCGCGATTCTTGAAGGATTTGGATAGCCAGTAACTGTGGATAACTTGTCCGGCTTCAAGCCGTCTGCGCCGGGATTTTCGTGTTCCGCGGCGCGCGGCAGGGGCCGGGGCGGCGCATCACTTCGGTGCCGCCACCGTGACCAGGGCCGGGCGCAGCACCCGGTCGGCGATGACGTAACCCCGCTGCAGCACGGCCACGACGGTGTTGGCCTCCTGCTCGGCGGGCACCATGCTGATGGCCTGGTGCTGGTGGGGATCGAACTTCTCGCCGGCCGCCGGCTGGATCGCCAGCACCTTGTTGCGCTCGAGCGCCGAGGTGAGCTGGCGCAGCGTGGCGTCGGTGCCTTCGCGCAGCTGTTCGATCGTGGCGTCCTTGATCGCGAGCGCCGCGGTCAGGCTGTCGGCCACGGGCAGCAGGCTCTCGGCGAAGCTCTCGATCCCGAACTTGCGGGCCTTGGAGACTTCCTCCTCCGCGCGGCGCCGGGCGTTCTCGGCCTCGGCCTTGGCCCGCAGGAACTGGTCGGCGAGGTCGGCGCTCTTGGCCTTGAGTTCCGCCAGTTCGTTCTGCAGGCGGCCCAGCTCGTCCGCCGCGTGCGCGGACATGCTCGCTTCCACGGCTTCGGGGCTGTCGGACGGGGCCGCAGCCGAAGCGGCGTTCTGGGGGGCTGAATGCTGTTGATCGGACATGTCGGTTGTTCTGGGGTTGTAAGTGAATGAACGATGACGCACGGCACCTGGGTGCAAAGGCGGGGATTTCAAGCGAAGTTCCGCCATATTCCGGCTTCTGCGTCCCGGAAAGGGCCGAAGCGCGGCGCAGCAGCCCGGGGAGTGTACAAGCCCGCAGGGCCTACGCTATAATCGCCGGCTTTGCCTTGCCACACTGCTTCACATGACGCGGCGGGTGGCTCATCCCAGAAGGAGATTGCATGCGTCACTACGAAATCATCTTGCTGATCCACCCGGATCAAAGCGAACAGGTTCCAGCCATGCTGGAGCGCTACAAGGGCATGATCACCGCCGGCGGCGGCAAGATCCACCGCGTGGAAGACTGGGGCCGCCGCCAGCTGGCCTACATGATCAACAAGCTCGCCAAGGCCCACTACCTGTGCGTGAACATCGAGGCCGATCAGGCCGTGATGGCTGAGCTGGAGCATGCCTTCAAGTTCAACGACGCCGTCCTGCGCCACCTGACCGTGGTGAAGAAGAAGGCCGAGACCGGTGCTTCGTCGATGATGAAGACCGTCGAGCGCGAAGAGGCACGCAAGGCCAGCCAGGCCGAGTTCGCCGCCGCCAACGAGCGCTGATCCGACCGCTTCCCCGGGAGCTGTGGAACCCCGCAACAGCGTGACGCTGACGGCCTGCATCGCGGAGACGAAACCTCTGCGGTACACACCGGCCGGCCTGCCCGCCCTGGATTTGAAGCTCGAGCACGGCTCGAAGCAGTCCGAGGCCGGCGTGCAGCGCGATGTCGCGGCGGTGGTGAAGGCGGTGGCCTTCGGCGCATTGGCCGAACGCCTCGCCCGGCAGGCACTGGGCAGCCTCTGGACATTCCAGGGCTTCCTCGCCACGCCGCGCAACGCCAAGACACTGGTGTTCCACGTCCAGGACATTCAACAAGATTAATTTTCAAGAGGCTTCCCAAATGGCCACGTTCAAGAAATTCAACAAGGACAAGCGTCCGAAGCGCAACACCCAGTCGCTGCTGTTCAAGCGCAAGCGCTTCTGCCGCTTCACCGTCGCCGGCGTCGAAGAGATCGACTACAAGGATGTCGACACGCTGCGTGACTTCATCGCCGAAAACGGCAAGATCATCCCCGCGCGCCTGACCGGCACGCGTGCCATCTACCAGCGTCAGCTGAACACCGCCATCAAGCGCGCGCGCTTCCTGGCCCTGGTGCCCTACAGCGACCAGCACAAGATCTGAGGAGCAAGAGCCATGCAAATCATCCTGCTCGACAAAGTGGTCAACCTCGGCAACCTGGGCGAAATCGTCAAGGTCAAGGACGGCTACGCACGCAACTTCCTGATCCCCTCGGGCCGCGCACGCCGCGCCACCGAAGCCAACAAGGCCGAATTCGAAGCCAAGCGCGCCGAACTCGAGAAGGCTGCCGCCGCCAAGCTGGCTGAAGCCCAGGGCCAGGGCGAGAAGCTCGGCGGCACGACCGTCAAGCTGACGCAGAAGGCTGGCGTGGACGGCCGCCTGTTCGGCTCCGTCACCAACCACGACATCGCCGAAGAGCTGAACAAGCAAGGCTACCAGGTGGCCAAGTCGCAGGTCCGCCTGCCGAACGGTCCGATCAAGACCGTGGGCGACTCCACCGTGAGCGTGGCCCTGCACACCGACGTGGTGGTGGAAGTCACCGTGTCCGTGTACGGCGAAACCGCCTGACGCGACGCAGCGCGCGGAAGGTTTCTCCCTGCCGCTGGCGCATGCCGGCAAAGGCCGCCCCCCGGGCGGCTTTTGCGTTTCTGGCGCTGCATTCCATGCACCGCCCGTCCACCGGCTGTGAACGGCTTGTCCACAGACTTGTCCCCTGACCGACGGCCTTCCCGTGCGCTGCGGCCCAGGGGGCGCCCCAAGGATCGATTGCCATGAGTTCCGACTTTCCTCCCATCCTCGAATCCGATTTCGCGCCCGCGCCCGCGTCCCCGGTCGACCAGGAGGTGGCCCGGCTGCGCGTGCCTCCCCATTCGCTGGAGGCCGAATCCAGCGTGCTGGGAGGGCTGCTGCTCGACAACATGGCCTGGGACCGCGTGGGCGACCTGCTGGTCGACGGCGACTTCTATCGGCACGAGCACCAGCTGATCTACTCGGCCATCGGCAAGCTGGTGAACGCCAGCAAGCCGGCCGACGTGATCACCGTGTTCGGGGAGCTGCAGACCCTGGGCAAGTCCGACGAGATCGGAGGGCTGGCCTATCTCAACAGCCTGGCGCAGTACGTGCCCAGCGCCAGCAACATCCGGCGCTACGCGGAGATCGTGCGCGAGCGCTCCATCCTGCGCAAACTGGTCACGGCGAGCGACGAGATCTCCACCACGGCCTTCAATCCCCAGGGGAAGACGGTAGAAAAGATCCTGGACGAGGCCGAATCCAAGATCTTCGCCATCGGCGAGGAGGGCTCGCGCAACAAGCAGGGCTTCCAGTCGCTCGACACCCTCGTGGTGGACCTGCTGGACCAGGTGCAGGAGATGGCGGACAACCCGATGGACGTGACCGGCGTGCCCACCGGCTTCGCCGACCTCGACCGCATGACCTCGGGCCTGCAGGCCGGCGACATGATCGTGCTGGCGGCGCGCCCGTCGATGGGCAAGACCTCGTTCGCCGTGAACATCGCCGAACACGTGGCGCTCAACGAGGGCCTGCCCGTGGCCATCTTCTCGATGGAAATGGGCGCCGCCCAGCTGGCCGTGCGTATCGTGGGCTCGATCGGCCGCGTGAACCAGGGCAACCTGCGCACCGGCAAGCTGAGCGACGAGGAGTGGCCGCGCCTGACCGAGGCGATCGAGCGGCTGCGCACCGTGTCGCTGCACATCGACGAGACGCCCGGCCTCACCCCGGGCGAGCTGCGCGCCAATGCCCGGCGCCTGGCGCGCCAGTGCGGCAAGCTCGGCCTGATCGTGGTCGACTACCTGCAGCTCATGAGCGGGTCCGGCTCCTCCAGTTCCGACAACCGGGCCACCGAACTCGGTGAAATCTCCCGGGGCCTGAAGATGCTCGCCAAGGAGCTGCAGTGCCCGGTGATCGCGCTCTCGCAGCTGAACCGCTCGGTGGAGCAGCGCACCGACAAGCGGCCCATGATGTCCGACCTGCGCGAATCCGGCGCCATCGAGCAGGATGCGGACATCATCATGTTCATCTACCGCGACGACTACTACAACAAGGACTCCAAGGAGCCCAACGTGGCCGAGGTCATCATCGGCAAGCAGCGGAACGGCCCCACCGGCACGGTGAAGCTGTTCTTCCAGAAGAACCAGACGCGGTTCGAGAACCTCGCGATGGGGTCGGGCGACGATTTCTGACGCCCCGGCGCGCAGCGATGCGTCCGGCGACCGGCCATGGGCCGATCGCCGTCGCCGCTTGCCGTAGTGGCTTCAGTGCCGCGTGGCGAACCACGCGATGCTGCCCAGCAGCACCACGCCCAGCACCCCGCAGGCCACCGCCAGCCGCTGCGCGCCGATGCGCAGCGCGCTCACGGTGGCGACGAGCTGGGCGTTCTGCTGGGCCAGCTGTTCGATGACCTCCAGGGCCTGGCGCTGCGACTGCTCGAGCGCCAGCACCTGGTCCTCCAGCGCGCCGATGCGCTGCAGGGCCAGCTCCTGCGGCGACGGGGCGCCGGATGCTGCCGCCAAACGGGCGGCTTCCTCGTCCGCCTGCGCCTGTTCGGCCTCCCGTGCGCCGCGGCTGCGCAGCAGCCCCTTCGCCGTCTTGATGAGCTGCGGAGAGGCCTCGATCACCTTGTCCCACGGGACCAGCTGCAGCGCGGTGATCCAGCTGATGGCCATGCGTCAGAGCACCTCGCTCGCGAAATCCGCGAGCCGTGAGCGTTCACCGCGCGCGAGCGTGATGTGCCCGCTGTGCGGCCAGCCCTTGAAGCGGTCCACGGCGTAGGTCAGGCCCGAGGAGCCCTCGGTGAGGTAGGGTGTGTCGATCTGCGCGAGGTTGCCCATGCAGATGATCTTCGTGCCCGGGCCCGCGCGCGTGATCAGCGTCTTCATCTGCTTGGGCGTCAGGTTCTGCGCCTCGTCGATGATGACGTACTTGTTGAGGAAGGTGCGGCCGCGCATGAAGTTCATGCTCTTGATCTTGATGCGGCTGCGGATCAGCTCGTTCGTGGCCGCGCGTCCCCATTCGCCGGCATTGCCGCCGTCGCCCTTGGCGAGGAATTCGAGGTTGTCGTCGAGCGCGCCCATCCACGGGCCCATCTTCTCTTCCTCGGTGCCCGGCAGGAAGCCGATGTCCTCGCCCACGCTCACGGTGGCGCGGGTCATGATGATCTCGGTGTAGCGGCGCTCGTCCAGCACCTGCGTGAGCCCGGCCGCGAGCGCCATCAGCGTCTTGCCGGTGCCGGCCGTGCCGGTGAGGGTGACGAAGTCGACGTCCGGGTCCATGAGCAGGTTCATCGCGAAGTTCTGCTCGCGGTTGCGCGTGTTCACGCCCCAGACGGTGTTCTTGGCCGAGCCGTAGTCCTTGAGGGTCTGCAGCACGGCGGTCTTGTCGCGGATCTCGGTCACGCGCGCGAACAGGCTGGGCTCGCCGGGCGCCTCGAAATACACGAACTGGTTGATCATGAGCTGCGGCACGACCGGTCCGCCGATGCGGTAGTACGTGTGCGCGCCCTGCTGCCAGCTCTCGACGTTCTTGCCGGTCCTGGTCCAGAAATCGGCCGGCAGCGCCAGCAGGCCGGAATAGAGCAGATCGCCGTCTTCCAGGGCCTTGTCGTTCTGGTAGTCCTCCGCATTCAGGCCCAGCGCACGGGCCTTCACGCGCATGTTGATGTCCTTGGACACCAGCACGACCTCGCGCGGCGCGTACTTCTGGCTCAGGGCCTCCACCACGCCGAGGATCTGGTTGTCGGCCTTGCCGACGGGCAGGCTGGTGGGCAGCTGGTAGTCCAGCGGCTCGGTCTGGAAGTAGAGGCAGCCGCCGGCCGCGCGCTGGCCGGTGGAATCCAGCTTGAGGCCGCGCGCGATGTCGGCGCCCTGCGTGGCGACGAGCTGGTCGAGCGTGCGGCTCGCCTGCCGGCCGTTGCGCGCCACCTCGGTCATGCCCTTCTTGTGGCCGTCGAGCTCCTCCAGCACGATCATGGGCAGGAAGATGTCGTGCTCTTCGAAGCGGAAGAGGCTGGTCGGGTCGTGCAGCAGCACGTTGGTGTCCAGCACGAACATCTTCGTGGGGCCGGTGCCGCGCGCCTTGCGCGGGCGGACGGAAGCTTCCGGCGCCTGTGCGGCCGCGTTGGCCGTGCGGCCCGCCGCTGCGTCGGGGGCGGGTGCGCGTGCGGTGACCGGTGCGGCCACCGGTCCGGGAGCGGCGGCCGGGCGCTTCGCGGCGGTGCGCCGCGCTCCTGGGGCGGCAGGTGCCGGCGCCTCGGCGGCGGGCGCGGGGGCCGGTGCGGCCATGGGTGCGGCGGCTGCGGCCGGCTCTGCCGCGGTGCTCCGGCTGCGGGAGCGGCGGCTGCCGGCGGCCGTGGCGCGCTCGGCTTTCGCGGCGGCCCTGCGCGGAGCGGCGGCGTTGTCAGTGGTCAGCGCGGCGCCTGCGGGCGCGATGCCCTGGGCTTCGTCGGTATCGGAATCTTCCCTGCGGGACTTGGACGTAGCGCGGAAAGCGTCCGGAGAAAGCAGGGCGGCGCGTTTCGTCGGTGCGGGGGGCAGGGGCATGGTGCGGGCCTCGGAAAGACGGGAAGGGATCGATCAGAAAGCAAAAAGCCGCCTGGAGACCGAGGCGGCTTGGTGGGGGTGGGGGAGCGTTGCGTCGTGCAGCAGCATTGAAACCATTATGCACGGTTGCCGTGGCACTCCCGGCACGGCGCGCTGGGCGCCGCTGTAGGCAGTCAGGCCGCCTTCTTGAGGGCCTTGATGGACTTCACGGCCTTGAGGACCTCGTCCACATGGCCGGGCACCTTGAGGCCGCGCCATTCCTGCACGAGCACGCCATCGGGCCCGATCAGGAAGGTGCTGCGCTCGATGCCCTTGACCTTCTTGCCGTACATGATCTTGTTCTTGACCACGCCGAACATGTGGCACATTTTCTCTTCGGTGTCGGCGATGAGTTCGAAGGGCAGCTCGAGCTTTTCCTTGAAATCGTCGTGCGACTTCATGTTGTCGCGCGACACGCCGAACACGGCGGCGCCGGCCTTGGCGAAATCTTCGTACTTGTCCCGGAACTGCATGGCCTCGGTGGTGCAACCGGGGGTATTGTCCTTGGGGTAGAAGTACAGGATCAGGATCTGGCCGAGGTGCGATGTGTTCGAGACCTTGATGCCACCGGTCGCGTTGGCTTCGAATTCGGGGAGGGGTTTGTTGACAACGATCGCCATGGCACTTCAATCTTTGATGTAGTCGTTGAAAAGCCGGAGGAGTTGTGTGTTATTGCTCTTGGGAAGGCCTCCGACCGCAACCCGTGATTTTACCTTGAAACGGACTCTTTCGCGAATCGCAGGTCTGTAACCAAGATGCTCGCGCGTTTCACGCCGTGGAGTGCTCGGCCGTTCACGCAGCCGGTTCGAGCAGCAGGGCGGCCACGACGTTGCGGCCCTCGCCCGCGAGGATGTTGTAGGTGCGGCAGGCGGCCTGCGTGTCCATCGTCTCCAGCCCGATGCGTTTGGCCATCAGCGGGCGCAGCCAGGCGGGCGGCGGGAAGCGGTTGCGTTGGCCGCTGCCGAAGATGACGACCTCGGTATCGAACTCGGCGAGTAGCGCGAAGTGCTCGGCCGTGAGGTCCGCGAAGCTGCGGCAGTGCCACTCCCGGCGCTCACCGCGCGAACCGATCACCATGCTGGCGGTGAGCTTTTCCCCATCCACCGCGACCCAGTCCGGCCCATAGGCACTGATCGTCTGGGTGTCGGAGCGGTCGGGCTGGAATTTCATGGGGCAATGCTCGTGCGAGGGGGGGAATTCCTGCCGCGGCACGCGCGCCGCACCGGGGCGTGGGCGGGTGGGGGAAGGGTCTTGGAACTGTGGTCAAATTATAGGTTTCGCCAGAGAGGCTATGCCTGCTGGCGGGGTATCCGGCCCCTGGCCGCCACTCTTCCTTTGGCCCGCAGCGGCATGCGCGCGCGCGGGCCCCCGCATGATGAAGACGATCCACAAATCCGCGAAGCTCAATAACGTTCTCTACGATGTGCGGGGCCCGATCGTGGATGCGGCCAAGCAGATGGAGGACGAGGGCCAGAAGATCATCAAGCTCAACATCGGCAACCTCGCGCCTTTCGGGTTCGACGCGCCGGAAGAGATCCAGCAGGACATGATCCGCAACCTGCCGAACTCGGCGGGCTACTCGGACAGCAAGGGCATCTTCGCGGCGCGCAAGGCCGTGATGCACTACAGCCAGCAGCAGGGCGTGAAGGGCGTGACGCTCGACGACATCTACCTGGGCAACGGCGCGAGCGACCTGATCACCATGGCCACCAACGCGCTGCTCGACGACGGCGACGAGCTGCTGGTGCCGGCGCCCGACTATCCGCTCTGGACGGCGGCCGCGAGCCTGTCCGGCGGCCGGCCGGTGCACTACCTGTGCGACGAGGCCAACGGCTGGATGCCGAACCTCGACGACATCCGCGCCAAGATCACGCCGCGCACCAAGGGCCTGGTCGTGATCAACCCGAACAATCCCACGGGCGCGCTCTATTCCGACGAGCTGCTGCGCGCGCTGGTGCAGATCGCGCGCGAGCACGGCCTCGTGCTGCTGGCCGACGAGGTGTACGACAAGGTGCTCTACGACGGCGAGCGCCACACGGCCATGGCGAGCCTGTCGACCGACGTGCTCACGCTCACCTTCAACTCGCTCTCCAAGGCCTACCGCTCGTGCGGCTACCGCGCCGGCTGGATGGTGGTGTCGGGCAACAAGGCCGTGGCCCGCGACTACATCGAGGGCATCAACATGCTCGCCAACATCAAGCTCGGCTCCAACGTGCCGGGCCAGTGGGCGATCCAGACCGCGCTGGGCGGCTACCAGAGCATCAACGACCTGGTCCGCGAAGGCGGGCGCCTGCGGCGCCAGCGCGACCTGGCCTACGAACTCATCTCGGCGATCCCGGGCGTGAGCTGCGTGAAACCCAAGGCGGCGCTCTACATGTTCCCCCGCCTCGACCCGGCCATGTATCCCATCGCCGACGACCGCCAGTTCTTCATGGAGGTGCTGCGCGCCACGCGCGTGATGCTGGTGCAGGGCTCGGGCTTCAACTACCCGGACCAGCAGCATTTCCGCATCGTGTTCCTCCCGCACGAGGACGACCTGCGCGAGGCCATCGGCCGGCTCGCGGGCTTCCTCGAGCAGTACCGGCGCAAGCACACGGCCCCTGCTGCTGCCGAGTGAGCGGCCGGGCGCGGCATCCTCCCCTTCCGAACCAACCATCGCCGGCAGCGCCATCCCCCTCGCGCGCTGCGGCACCATCTGACTGACTGAGATACCGATCATGAAACCGATCCAAGTGGGCCTGCTGGGCATTGGCACCGTCGGCAGCGGCGTGTTCAACGTGCTGCAACGCAACCAGGAGGAAATCCGCCGCCGCGCCGGACGCGGCATCGAGATCGCCATGGTCGCGGACCTCGACGTGGCGCGTGCGCGCGCCGCCGCGGGCGAGGGCGTGCAGGTGGTGAATGACGCGCGCGCCGTGATCGCCAACCCCGACATCGACATCGTGGTGGAGCTCATCGGCGGCTACGGCGTGGCCAAGGCGCTGGTGCTCGAAGCCATCGCGGCCGGCAAGCACGTGGTGACGGCCAACAAGGCCCTGCTGGCCGTGCACGGCACCGAGATCTTCGCGGCCGCCTCGGCCAAGGGCGTGATGGTGGCCTTCGAGGCCGCGGTGGCCGGCGGCATCCCGATCATCAAGGCGCTGCGCGAAGGCCTCACCGCCAACCGCATCCAGTGGATCGCCGGCATCATCAACGGCACGACGAACTTCATTCTCTCGGAGATGCGCGACAAGGGCCTGGACTTCGACGTGGTGCTCAAGGAGGCGCAGCGCCTGGGCTACGCCGAGGCCGACCCGACCTTCGACATCGAAGGCGTGGACGCCGCGCACAAGGCGACGATCATGAGCGCGATCGCCTTCGGCATCCCGGTGCAGTTCGACAAGGCCTACGTGGAAGGCATCACGCGGCTGTCGGCCTCCGACATCCGCTACGCCGAACAGCTGGGCTACCGCATCAAGCTGCTGGGCATCGCGAAGCGCCGCGAGGGCGGCGTCGAGTTGCGCGTGCACCCGAGCCTGGTGCCGTCCAAGCGCCTGATCGCCAACGTCGAGGGCGCGATGAACGCCGTGATGGTGCAGGCCGACGCGGTGGGCACCACGCTCTACTACGGCAAGGGCGCGGGCAGCGAGCCCACGGCCAGCGCCGTGATCGCCGACCTGGTCGACATCGCCCGCCTCGCCGCGGCCGACCCCGAGCACCGCGTGCCGCACCTGGCCTTCCAGCCGAACACGCTCGACGAGGCGCGCGAGGCGCTGCCCGTGCTGCCGATGGCCGAGGTGGTCACCAGCTACTACCTGCGCCTGCGCGTGGCCGACGAGGCCGGCGTGCTCGCCAAGGTCACGGGCCTGCTGGCCGGCGCCGGCATCAGCATCGACGCGGTGCTGCAGCGCGAGGCCGACGAAGTGGGCGGCGAGGGTTCGACGCAGACCGACCTGATCATCCTCACGCACGACACGCGCGAGGGTACGATGAACGAAGCGATCGCGCAGATGCAGGCCCTGCCCACGGTGCTGGGGCCGATCGTGCGCATCCGCAAGGAGGAACTGAACTGATGCGCTACCTCTCCACCCGCGGCCACGCAGACCGCAAGCGCTTCTGCGAGATCCTGCTCGAAGGCCTGGCGCCCGACGGCGGCCTGTACCTGCCCGAGCACTACCCGCAGATCGACGACGCCGCGCTCACGCGGCTGCGCGCGGCCTACCACGAGCAGGGCTATGCGGAACTGGCGTTCCAGATCCTGTCGCTCTACATCGACGACATTCCCGCGGCCGACCTCAAGCGCCTGTGCGAGAAGACGTACACGGCCGAAGTGTTCGGCACGGGCGAGATCGTGCCGCTGCGCCACCTGGAGAACAGCCTGTGGCTGGAGGCCCTCTCCAACGGCCCCACGCTCGCCTTCAAGGACATGGCGATGCAGCTGCTCGGCAACCTGTTCGAGTGCGAACTGGGCCGGCGCGGCGAAGAGCTCAACATCCTGGGCGCGACCAGCGGCGACACGGGCAGCGCGGCCGAGTACGCGATGCGCGGCAAGCGCGGCATCCGCGTGTTCATGACCAGCCCGCACGGCCGCATGAGCGCCTTCCAGCAGGCGCAGATGTTCAGCCTGCAGGATGCCAACATCTTCAACATCGCCGTCGAGGGCGTGTTCGACGACTGCCAGGACATCGTCAAGGCGGTGAGCAGCGACCTGGAATTCAAGCGCCGCTTCAAGATCGGTACGGTGAATTCGATCAACTGGGCGCGGCTGCTGGCCCAGGTGGTGTACTACTTCGCGGGCTACGTGCAGGCCACGGAGTCGAACGACCAGAAGGTGAGCTTCACGGTGCCGTCGGGCAACTTCGGCAACGTCTGCGCGGGCCACGTGGCGCGCATGATGGGCCTGCCCATCGACAAGCTCGTGGTGGCGACCAACGAGAACGATGTGCTCGACGAGTTCTTCCGCACGGGCATCTACCGCGTGCGCGGCAGCGCCGACACGCACGAGACGTCGAGCCCCTCGATGGACATCAGCAAGGCCAGCAATTTCGAGCGCTTCGTGTTCGACCTGCTGGGCCGCGATGCCGAGGCCACGCGCCAGCTGTTCGGCGAGGCCGTGGTGCGCGAGGGCCGCTTCGACCTGAGCGCCGATCCGCGCTTCGCCGAGGCCGCATCGCGCTACGGCTTCGTGAGCGGCCGCAGCACGCACGCGGACCGCATCGCGACCATCCGCGACACCTTCCAGCGCTTCGGCATCACGATCGACACCCACACCGCCGACGGGGTGAAGGTGGCGCGCGAGCACACCGTGCCGGGCGTGCCGATGCTGGTGCTGGAAACCGCCCTGCCGATCAAGTTCGCCGAGACGATCCATGAAGCACTGGGCCATGCGCCCGAGCGTCCCGCGAAGTTCGACGGCATCGAGAGCCTGCCCAAGCGCGTGCAGGTGATGCCGGCCGACGTGGACCTGGTCAAGGCCTACATCACGCGCCATTGCGGCGACACGGCCGCGGCGGCCTGATCGCCGGGCCCGGCCCGGGCGCCGCGCGGACGACGCCGGGAGCGTTGCGCGCGGCGCCCATCCGGCCCTGGCACATCCACGGAAGGCTTCCATGAACGTCGTCGGTTTCGCCGGTTTCTCCAACAGTGGCAAGACCACGCTCGTGGAGCGCCTGATCCCGCTCATGCGCGCGCACGGGCTGCGGGTGTCGGTGGTCAAGCATGCCCACCACCGCTTCGACATCGACCAGCCCGGCAAGGACACGTGGCGGCACCGCACGGCGGGCGCCTACGAGGTGGTGGCGTCGTCCGATCTGCGCATGGCGCTCATGCGCGAGTACGAGCAGCCGGCCGAGCCGGTGGTGCATGACCTCATCGCCCGCCTGGATGCGGCGGTGGACTGGGTGTTCGTGGAAGGCTTCAAGGAGAGCGACCTGCCCAAGATCGAAGTGTGGCGGTCGCCGTCCGGCGACTACCCCTCCCAGGCGCTGCGGTTTCCCCAGGATCCGCGCATCGTGGCCGTGGCGGCCGACGTGCCGGGCGATCGCCTGCCGGTGCCGCCGGGTGCGCTGCCGGTGTTCGACGTGAACGCGCCGGCCGTGCTGGCCGACTGGCTGCGCGAAAGCGGCGGGCGCTGGGCGTACCGTGGCGCGGGGGGGCCGGCATGAAGGCCGTGGGCACTGGCTCCCCCCGTCCGCCGCTCAAGCCGCTGGACGACGCGCTGGCGGAACTGCTCGCGCAGGCCCGTCCGCTGGACGGCACCGAGGACGTCGACACCTTCGAGGCCGACGGCCGCGCGCTGGCGTTTGACGCCGTGTCGCCGCTGCGGGTGCCGCCGCACGACAACAGCGCCATGGACGGCTATGCCGTGCGCCGGGCGGACGTGGCCGCGGCGGGAGCCTCCGTGGCCGCGGAGCTTCCCGTCTCCCAGCGCATCGCGGCCGGCTCCGCGCCGCAGCCGCTGGAGCCGGGCACGGCCGCGCGCATCTTCACCGGCGCGCCCCTGCCGCCCGGGGCCGATGCCGTGTGCATGCAGGAGGACTGCGAGGCGCTGGAGGGTGGCGCGCGCGTGCGCATCCAGGCCGTGCCGCAGCCAGGCCAGTGGGTGCGCCGTGCCGGCGAGGACATCGAGACCGGCGCGACGGTGCTGGCGGCCGGCATGCGGCTCACGCCCGCCGCGCTGGGACTGGCGGCGAGCATCGGCCTCGCGCGCCTGCGCGTGGCGCGGCGGCCCCGCGTGGCGCTTTTTTCCACGGGCGACGAGCTGGTGATGCCGGGCGAGGTGCCGCCCGAGCGCATGCCGCCGGGCGCCATCTACAACAGCAACCGCTTCTTCCTGCGCGCGATGCTGCAGCGGCTGGGCTGCGAGGTGTCGGATGCCGGCATCGTGCCCGACCGGCGCGACGCGACGCAGCAGGCGCTCGCCGATGCCGCGGCGGCGCACGACCTGGTGCTCACGAGCGGCGGCGTCTCGGTGGGCGAGGAAGACCACGTGAAGCCCGCCGTGGCCGCGCTCGGGCGCATCGACCTCTGGCAGGTGGCGATCAAGCCGGGCAAGCCCTTCGCCTACGGCCGCATCGGCGAGCATGTCCATTTCATGGGGCTGCCGGGCAACCCGGTGTCCAGCCTCGTCACCTTCGCGATCCTCGTGCGGCCCTTCCTGCTGCGTCTCCAGGGCGCGCAGGATGTCGCGCCGCGCGCCGTGGAGGCGCGGGCGAACTTCCATTGGCCGCGGGCCGACAGGCGCCGCGAGTTCCTGCGCGTGCGCCGCGCTGCCGACGGCGGGCTGGAACTGTTCCCGAACCAGGGCTCCGGCGTGCTCACGTCGGCGGCCTGGGGCGACGGCGTGGTGGACAACCCGCCGGGCCGCACCATCGCGCAGGGCGATGCGGTGCGCTTCATTCCCTTCGCCGATCTGCTCGCATGACCTCCGACGCGCTTTCCGCCTCCCGCCTTCCTCCCGCCGTCACCGTCACCGTGCGGTATTTCGCGTCCATCCGCGAGGCCGTGGGACAGGGTGGCGAGACCATTTCCGTGCAGGCCGGCACGGTCGGTGCGTTGCGCGATGCGCTGATCGCCCGCGGTGGCGCGTGGGCGGAGAGCCTGGCGCGCGGGCGCGCCGTCCGCACCGCGCTCGACCAGGTGCTGTGCGGCGAGGACGCCGCGCTGGCGGATGGCGCGGAGGTGGCGTTCTTTCCTCCCGTAACCGGCGGCTGAGCGCGGCGCGCCGTGTCAGCGTGCCAGCCAATGGGCTGCGTGCATCCGCAAGCGCATCTGCGCATTCCCATCCGAATCGATGCTGGCCCGGTCCGATTCGACGCTTTCCCCGTCCGAATCAGCGTCGGAGCGGGTTTCGCCGGCGGACATCGTATCCAGGTCCGGCCCGGGCGAGGGCAGATACCGGGCCGGCTGGGGCACGGCCTCCTGCTGCTGCAAGGGCTCCACGCCCTGCATCCGCCAGTCCAGATACTGGAGTTCCGCGTCGAGATGGGGCAGGGACGTGCCTTCCCGAAGGGCCTGGGCGATCTGGCCTTCCAGCCGGTGCAGGGCCGCCTCTTCGGCGTGCCGGTCGGGATGGTTGCTGGCCCGCGCCAGCAGGTCATTGACCTGGCGGTGGGCCTGCCGCAGACCCGCTCCGCTGTCGGGCCGGGAGGCCCTGCGGCTTCGCAAACCGCCGAGCAGGCCCCCGCGGCCCGGGTCGGCGTTCGAGCCCCGCTGCGGCGGGGTTTCCTGTATCCGGCCGGCCGTCCGCGAGCGGGACGGCAGCGCGCTGGTGGAGGCGATGCCTCCGGTGCATGCGTTGCCCATGGCGATGGCTCCCAAATCCGGCATGTTGGCCCGCCGCGCAGGCCGGCGGCGCCTGGCCGCGAAGCTACGCCAGGAAGGGCGAAGAAGGGGGCTGTCCGAACCGTCTGCCGCAGGCCGTCGGGCGGCTGCTCCGCGCCGGCCTGTGCCAGCGTTTCGCGTCAGGATGCCGCCGGCGCCTCGGGCAGTTCGGGCGCGCGCCAGTACAGCAGTTCCGCCAGGCGCAGCGTGATCCAGCGCGCCTCGGCCGGCGACACGCCGGACCCGGCCGTGGAGAGTCCCGCATGGATGCGCGACAGCACCTCGGTCTCCGACGGTGCCTGCACGTGGTAGAGCGTCTGCGCCTGCTCCACGAGGTGGTTGGCGAGGTCTTCGCACAGCTCGTAGCGCGCGCGTATCTCGGCGGCGGGGGCCGTCAGGCGCTGGCGCGCGTCGCTGTGGAGCGCGGTGAACGAGGGCGGGACGTGGATCTGGTTCTCGTCGTGCATGGGTGCTGGCATCGGGGCGGCGGCAGGCCTGGGTGCGGGCGGGCCGGCCGCGGCCGGGTCAATCGGGGGTGAAGAGCCGCTCGAAACGCCGGGCGTCGTCCGCCCGTTCGAACGTGACGAGCTGCCCCATCTTGTTGTCTTCGCGGCGGCAGGCGGCGAACAGGCTCGCCGGGCCGGCCAGGCCGTAGTCCGGCAGGTGGATGATCGCGTACGGGTGCTGAACGAACACCTGGTGCGTGAACACGCCGCGGTGTTCGTTGCGCGGCGAGGGAAACAGGACGTAGAACTCGGTGGTGATGGTCTGCGTGGCCATGGACGGGGACGGAGGGGGCTGATGGAAGGCGGGGCAGGTGCTGCGCGGGGCGGCGGGGAGCGCGTGCGGCCACTGTAGCAAACCGGCCCGGATCGCGCCGTTCCGTGGACAATCGGGCCGCAGCAGGTACAGACGACGACGCACGAGGACATCCGCATGGCACGCCAGGACAAGAACGCATGGGCCGCGAAGGTGCTCGCCCTCATCCAGGGCGGGCAGACGCAGGCCGCCATGGCCCAGATCAAGGTCGCCCCGTCGGCCGGCGACGTCGCGCGGCTGCAGGCCCTGCTGGCGGCCGTGCCGGCCGGCAACCCCGCGCGGCGCCAGCTCGATGCGTTCATCGAGGAAGAGCGCGCGCTGCTCGCCGCGCCCCGGCTGCACCGGGCCCCGTGACCGCCGGAGCCCCCATGGCCGAGCCGCTTGTCCCCACCCCATCCGCTCCGCCAGGCGGCGGCCCCCGCGTCGCCATCCAGGCGCAGGATTTCGACGTCTCGGCCGAGCTGGCGTCGCTGCGCGCGCAGGACGGGCGCGTGGGCGCCGTCTGCTGCTTCGTGGGCACGGTGCGCGACCGCAGCGACGGCGACTCCGTGGCGTCGATGGAACTCGAGCACTATCCCGGCATGACGGAGAAATCCATCGAGGCGATGGTGGACGAGGCGCTGCGGCGCTTCGACATCTTCGGCGCGCGGGTGGTGCACCGCGTGGGCCTGCTGGCGCCGCAGGACCAGATCGTGCTCGTGGCCGTGACGTCGGCCCACCGCGGCCAGAGCTTCCAGGCCTGCGAGTTCCTCATGGACTACCTCAAGACCCAGGCGCCGTTCTGGAAGAAGGAAGCCACCCCGCAGGGCGCGCGCTGGGTGGATGCGCGCGTGAGCGACGACGCGGCGCTGGCCCGCTGGGGCATCGCGGCGCGCAACGGCTGAGCCGGGCCGGCATGTGGCGGCGTGGCGCCGCATGCTTGAAAACTCCGGGTGGGAGCCTCATTTGCCCCTCAATTCGGAGGACCACAGGCCATGCGTCTCGACAAACTCACCACCAAGTTCCAGGAAGCCCTCGGCGACGCGCAATCGCTCGCGCTGGGCAATGACAACGCCTACATCGAACCCGTCCACCTGCTGGCCGCCATGCTGCGGCAGCAGGAAGGCCCGCGCGCGCTGCTGCAGCGCTCCGGTGCCAACGTGTCCGCCCTGCAGACGGCGGCGGAGAACGCCATCAAGCGCCTGCCCCAGGTGCAGGGGCAGGACCAGGTGCAGGTCGGGCCCGAGCTGGGCCGGCTGCTGCAGGCCACCGAGAAGGAGGCGATCAAGCGCGGCGACCAGTTCATCGCGGGCGAACTCTTCCTACTCGCGCTCGTGGACGGCAAGGGCGATACCGCCCAGCTGGCGCGCGAGCACGGCCTGACGCGCAAGAGCCTCGAAGCCGCGATCGACGCGGTGCGCGGCGGCGCGCGGGTCGACAGCGCCGAGGCCGAGGGCCAGCGCGAGGCGCTCAAGAAGTACACGCTCGACCTCACCGAGCGCGCCCGGGCCGGCAAGCTCGATCCGGTGATCGGCCGCGACGACGAGATCCGCCGCGCCATCCAGGTGCTGCAGCGCCGCAGCAAGAACAACCCCGTGCTGATCGGCGAGCCCGGCGTGGGCAAGACGGCCATCGTCGAAGGCCTGGCGCAGCGCATCATCGCGGGCGAGGTGCCCGAGAGCCTCAAGGGCAAGCGCGTGCTGTCGCTCGACATGGCGGCGCTGCTGGCGGGCGCGAAGTACCGCGGCGAATTCGAGGAGCGGCTGAAGGCCGTGCTGAACGAACTCGCCAAGGACGAGGGCCAGACCATCGTCTTCATCGACGAGCTGCACACCATGGTGGGCGCCGGCAAGGCCGAGGGCGCGATGGACGCGGGCAACATGCTCAAGCCGGCCCTGGCGCGCGGCGAGCTGCACTGCGTGGGCGCCACCACGCTCGACGAATACCGCAAGTACATCGAGAAGGACGCCGCGCTGGAGCGGCGCTTCCAGAAGATCCTCGTGGGCGAGCCCAGCGTGGAGGCGACCATCGCCATCCTGCGCGGCCTGCAGGAGAAGTACGAGCTGCACCATGGCGTGGAGATCACCGACCCGGCCATCGTGGCCGCGGCCGAGCTGTCCCACCGCTACATCACCGACCGCTTCCTGCCCGACAAGGCGATCGACCTGATCGACGAGGCCGCTGCCAAGATCAAGATCGAGATCGACTCCAAGCCCGAGGCGATCGACAAGCTCGACCGCCGGCTGATCCAGCTGCAGATCGAGCGCGAAGCCGTCCGCAAGGAAAAGGACGAGGCCTCGCAGAAGCGCCTGGGCCTGCTGGAGGAAGAGATCGGCAAGCTGCAGAAGGAAATTGCCGACCTGGAAGACATCTGGACCGCCGAGAAGGCCCAGGCCCAGGGCAGCCAGCAGGTGCGCGAGCAGGTCGAGAAGGTGAAGCTGCAGATCGAGGAACTGAAGCGCAAGGGCGATTTCAACAAGGTCGCCGAGCTGCAGTACGGCAAGCTCCCCGACCTGGAGCGCCAGCTCAAGGAAGCGCAGGCCAAGGAAGAGGGCACCGACGGCGCCGCCACGCCCAACCGGCTGCTGCGCACCCAGGTGGGTGCGGAGGAGATCGCCGAGGTCGTGAGCCGCGCCACGGGCATTCCCGTCTCGAAGATGATGCAGGGCGAGAAGGACAAGCTGCTGCAGATGGAAGACAAGCTGCACGAGCGCGTGGTGGGCCAGGACGAGGCCATCGCCGCCGTGGCCAACGCCATCCGCCGCTCGCGCTCGGGCCTCGCCGATCCGAACCGGCCCATGGGCTCGTTCCTGTTCCTCGGCCCCACGGGCGTGGGCAAGACCGAGCTGTGCAAGGCGCTGGCGGGCTTCCTGTTCGACAGCGAGGAGCATCTCGTGCGCATCGACATGAGCGAGTTCATGGAGAAGCACTCCGTGGCCCGCCTGATCGGCGCGCCGCCCGGCTACGTGGGCTATGAAGAGGGCGGCTACCTGACGGAGGCCGTGCGCCGCAAGCCCTACAGCGTGCTGCTGCTCGACGAGGTCGAGAAGGCGCACCCGGACGTGTTCAACGTGCTGCTCCAGGTGCTCGACGATGGCCGCCTGACCGATGGCCAGGGCCGTACCGTGGACTTCAAGAACACGGTGATCGTGATGACGAGCAACATCGGCTCGCACCTGATCCAGGCGATGGTCGGCCAGGACGCGGACGATGTAAAGGAAGCGGTCTGGGGGGAACTCAAGAACCATTTCCGACCCGAATTCCTCAACCGGATCGACGAGACGGTGGTGTTCCATGCGCTCGACGCGAAGAACATCGAAGCGATCGCGCGTATCCAATTGCAATTGCTGGAGGCGCGCCTGGCCCGGATGGACCTGCACCTGCAGGTGTCGCCCGGTGCGCTCGCGGAGCTCGCCAAGGTCGGCTTCGATCCGGTGTTCGGCGCCCGGCCGCTGAAGCGCGCGATCCAGCAGCGCATCGAGAACCCGCTCTCGAAACTGCTGCTGGAAGGCCGCTTCCCGCCCAAGAGCGTGATCCCGGTGAGCGTCGATCCCGTACAGGAGCCTGGGGTCTTCCACTTCGGCGAACCGGCCGCGGTGGGGTAAGTTCGGCAGTTCACGGCCGGGCCGTCCATCGGGCGCCCCGGCCGGCCCTGAAGGAAAGGACGTGTTTTGAATGAATTCCTTGCCGGCCTGGTCCGGTGGATCGTGCGCCTGGCGGTCGTGGCCGCGGGCGCGGTGTTGTTCCTGAGCCTGCTGATCGTGGTGGCGCTGCTGGCGGTGGTGTGGGGCGCCCGGTCGCTCTGGGCCCGCCTCACCGGCCAGCCCGCCACGCCCTGGACGATGCGCATGGACCCGCGCGAGGGCTGGAGCACGGTATACCGCAGCACCGCGCGCTGGTCGGCTGCCGGCCGGCGAGCGCAGGCGGCCGACGGCGAGCCCGGCGCGCTGCGCTCGGCCGAGCTGCCCGGCGCCCGCGCGGACGTGGTCGACGTGCAGCCGCGCGAGCTGTCCGGAAAGGCGTGAGGCGAGGTGTGACCGGCCGGCACCGCCACGGCAGGCCGGCATCCGTTCCGCACGCGCGCGTGCTGGCTTTTGGAGACGTCCATTTACATGGCGTTGCGAGGCCGCTACCTATGATGCCTGCATGACGCCCGACGACATCCGCCACCGATTCCAGCTCCAGCGGCAGGCCAGCCGGGAACAGCCCGAGACGCCGCTGCTGGTGCGGCAGGAGCGCCTGCTGCGCATGCGCAAGCTGCTGGACGAACACGGGCCGGCCCTCGCGGCGGCCGTGCAGGCCGATTTCGGCATCCGGTCGCCGCGCCTCACCGAAGTGGCCGACCTGTTCGTGCTGCGCACCCAGGTCGCCCACACGCTGCGGCACCTGGCGCGCTGGAGCAAGCCGCGCCGCGTGCACACGCCGCTGCACCTGCAGCCCGCGCATGCCTTCGTGCAGCGCCAGCCGCTCGGCGTGGTGGGCGTGATCGCTCCCTGGAACTACCCCGTGCAGCTCGCGCTCGGGCCCGCCATCTGCGCGCTCGCGGCGGGCAACCGGGTCATGCTCAAGCCCAGCGAGTTCACGCCGCACACCTCCGCCCAGCTCGCGGCGCTGGTGGCGCAGTTCTTCTCGCCCGATGAATTCTGCGTGGTGCAGGGCGATGCCGCCGTGGCGCAGCTGGTGGCGTCGCTGCCGTTCGACCACCTGGTGTTCACGGGCTCCACCGCCGTCGGGCGCAAGGTGGCGATGGCCGCCGCCGCGCACCTGACGCCCACCACGCTGGAGCTGGGCGGCAAGTCGCCCTGCATCCTGGATGCCGACTGCGACCTGCAGGATGCCGCGCTCAAGATCGCGCACGGCAAGCTGCTGAACGCCGGCCAGACCTGCGTGGCGCCCGACTACGTGCTGCTGCCACGCGGCAGCGAGGCGGCGTTCGCGGAGGCCTACCGCGCGGCGGTGGCGAAGCTGTTCCCGTACTTCGAGGGCAACCCGGACTACGCCTCCATCATCCATTCGCGCCATCTGGCGCGCCTGCGCACCATGCTGCAGCAGGCGCAGACCCAGGGCGCGGAAGTCATCGTGCTCGAACCCGTGCCGGGATCGCCCCCGCCGCCCCCCCAGGGCATCGGCGACGGGGTGGCGCGGCAGATGCCGCCGGTGCTGGTGTTCCATGCCACGCTGCAGATGCAGGTCATGCAGGAGGAGATCTTCGGGCCGGTGCTGCCGGTGCTCGGCTACGACCGCCTGCAGGACGCGATCGACCACATCAACTCCGGCCCGCGTCCCCTGGCGCTCTACTGGTTCGGCCGCAGCGAGGCGGTGCGCGACGACGTGCTGCGGCGCACGGTGAGCGGCGGCGTCACGGTCAACGACACGCTGCTGCACGTCGTGCACGACAATCTGCCTTTCGGCGGCGTGGGCGACAGCGGCTGGGGGGCCTACCATGGCGAGACCGGCTTCCTGCGCTTTTGCCACCAGAAGCCGGTGCTGGTGCAGTCCCGCTGGTCGATGGGCCATCTGCTGCACCCTCCCTACGGCGCGCGTTTCGACCGCGTGCTCGGCCTGTTGCGGCGCTGGCTCTGACGGGCCTCCCGCGCCCGGCAGGGCGCTTTCCAGGGCGCGCTTTCACGACCGTTTTTCACGACCGTTTCCCCGTGCCCGGGCGGGCCTGCAGGCCCCGCGCGCGCCGGGGGCGAACATCCATGGTCTGGAGCTTCAAAACCAATTGCGCGACAATCGCGGGTTTTGCGTTCCGCACCCCCTTTCCCTTTTTTTGTTTCGTCGCTCCCCATGTCCAGTATCCAGGCCAGTATTCAGGTTCGTCCCGCCACGCTCCGCGATGCCAAAGCCATTGCCCAGATCCACACGCAGTCCGCGATGGAAGCGTACCGCGGCCTTGTTCCCGACGACCAATTGAAAGCCATGTCGTCGGTCGAGAAACGCCAGGCCTACTGGCGCGAGGCCATCGAGTACTGCGAGCCGCAGGTCCAGGTGGCCGTGGAAGGCGACAAGATCGTCGGCTTCGTCGGCTTCGACCGTTCGCGCGATGCCAAGTCGCGCCCCACCACCGGCGAGATCTGGGCCATCTACGCGGCGCCCTCCCACTGGGACCAGGGCGTCGGCGTGGCCCTCTGGGATGCTGCGCGCGAAGGCCTGCAGCAGGAAGGCTGCACCAACGTGACCGCATGGGTGCCCATGCGCAACGAGCGCGCCCTGCGCTTCCACGAGCTCGCGGGCTTCAAGCGCGAGATGTCCACCGCCAAGACCGCCGTCATCGGCGGCGTGAAGATCGAGGAAGTGCGCCTGCAGCGCCCGATCAACTGAGGCGCTTTCCATGATCCACTGGACCCACGGCGGCGAGGACCGCAGCGCGCGCTGGCACTCCGAGGCCGACGCCGCCGCGCCGCGCCGCGTGGTGCCGGCCGACGACACGCTGCCCGCGGATGCGGCCTACCGCATGGCCTGCGAGGGCACGGGGCTGCTCTGGCAGGGCGACTTCCAGAACGCCCGCCACCTGCTGCAGGCGCTCATGCGCCGGGCCGACGGACGCGGCAGGAAGCCGGGTGGCGCGCGCGGACGTGCGAAGGCATCCGCATCCACACCCGCACCGGACGGATCCGGACCGGCCCAGGCGTTCCACCTGCACCGGCAGGCCCAGGCACAGCGCGCCCGGGTGCTCGGCATGCTGCTCATCCCCGTGCAGGGCGACCACACCATCGCATTGCGCCGTGCACCCGACTGGCGTCCCGCGCTCGCCGAGGCCTGGGGCGCCCCGGACGGCACGCCGCGCGTGGTGGCGCTGCGCGAGCTGCTGGGCATCGTCGGCGCGCACGAGTGGCGCAAGAAGGGCGTGGAGGTGCCGGCGCTCGGCACGCCGCCGGGCAACCGCATCCATCCGCACTACGGCGTGTTCTCGCCCGTGCGCGGCGAGTACGTCGAACTCGTGGCGCAGGCGCCGCTGCCGGCGGGCGCGAAGGCGCTGGCGTTCGACATCGGCACCGGCACCGGCGTGCTCGCGGCCGTGCTGGCGCGGCGCGGCGTGCGCCGCGTGGTCGCGACCGACCAGGACCCCCGCGCGCTGCAGTGCGCCCGGGAGAACCTGCAGCGCCTGTCCGTGCTGCCGCGGGTGGATGTGCAGGAGGCCGATCTTTTTCCCGCAGGCCGCGCACCGCTCGTGGTCTGCAATCCGCCCTGGGTGCCTGCCCGGGCCGCCGCTCCGATCGAGCGCGCCGTGTACGACGAGGACAGCCGCATGCTGCGCGGCTTCCTCGGCGGCCTGGGTGCGCACCTGGAAACCGGCGGCGAAGGCTGGCTGATCCTGTCGGACCTGGCCGAGCACCTGGGGCTGCGTTCGCGCGCGCAGCTGCTCGCCTGGATCGAAGAGGCCGGGCTCCGCGTGCTGGGTCGCCACGACACGCGGCCCCGCCACGGCAAGGCGGCCGATCCGGCCGATCCGCTGCACGCCGCCCGAGCGGCGGAAGTCACGTCGCTCTGGCGGCTCGGCGCGGCCGCCTGACCGGCCCTGCGGGCCCCGTGCGCGGTCCCGCTGCGGCGCGGCGCTTCAGTCCTGCAGCGGCAGCAGCTGTTCCATGCGCTGGCGCACGGTCGCTGCACGCTCGGGGCCGGCCAGCAGTTCGATTTCCTCCAGGATGACCGCGCTCACGTCGAGCATGCTGTCGCGGTCCCGCGCGGCGCGCAGGGATTCCAGGAAGTGGTGGGAGAGTGTAGGGTTGCGGCGCGCGAACATGCGCTCGCAGATGTCGAAGAGGTACATGCGTGCGCCTGCCAGCGACCGCAGCGCGTTCGACGGCGCCGGCGTGGTTTCGGCCTGGGCCGCCGGCTGCGCGGTGGCCGGGCCCGCCGGCGCTCCGCGAGGGATGGACGGCGACAGCGGCATGCCTCCCGGCGCGTCGCCGGATGCCGGTCCGTCCTCGGCATCGCCCGCAGGCGCCAGATACCCATCGGCCAACAGCCGGCCCACGATGTCCTTGCCGGCACCGTGGTAGAGCGCCTCCAGTTCCCGCGCCGGCCGCCCTTCCGCCAGCAGCAGCAGGGAGCGTTCGCGCAGGCTCAGGGTGCGCACGCCCGGGGACAGTTCCAGCCGGGCCTTGTCGGTCTTCAGGAGCAGCATGGACGGGAAGGAGAGGGGGAAGGTGAGGGCGGACATTGGCGGACAATGGACGGCTGGCCGCATTCCACCGCACTCCGATGACGCCGCGATGACGCCGCGATGCCATCCCGCGCGCCGCCCGTCCGCCTGCGTGCCGGTCTCTCTGTCTTTCTCCGTTCTCCGCCGTTCTCCGCCGATGTCCCCTGCGCCCCTGCTGCTGCTCGCTCCCATGGAGGGGCTTCTCGATTTCGTGCTGCGCGACGTGCTCACGCGCGTGGGCGGGGTGGACCGCTGCGTCTCCGAGTTCATCCGCATCACCGGCACGCTGCTGCCGGACAAGGTGTTCCTGCGCTACATCCCGGAGCTGCGCAACGGCGGCCGCACGGCGGCGGGCGTGCCGGTGCGCGCGCAACTGCTCGGGTCCGATCCGGTCAGCATGGCCGAGAACGCCGCGCGGCTCGCTGCTTTAGGTCCCGAGGGCATCGACCTGAATTTCGGCTGCCCGGCCAGGGTGGTGAACCGCCACGGCGGCGGCGCGGCGCTGCTGCGCGAGCCCGAGCGCATTGCCGCGGTGGTGGCGGCCGTGCGCCGCGCGGTGCCGCCGCACCTGCCGGTGTCGGCCAAGATGCGGCTCGGCTACGACGACACCTCGCTCGCCCGCGAATGCGCGCAGGCGGCCGAGGCGGGCGGTGCCTGCGAACTGGTGGTGCACGCCCGCACCAAGGCCGACGGCTACCGGCCTCCGGCCTACTGGGAGCTGATCGCGCCGCTGCGCTCGGCCGTGCGCATTCCGGTGATCGCGAACGGCGAGATCTGGACCGTGGCCGATGCGATGCGCTGCCGCGATCTGTCGGGCGGCGACGCGCTGATGCTGGGCCGGGGCATCGTGGCCGATCCCGGCCTGGCGCTCGCCATCCGCGCGGCCGATGCGGGCCGGCCCGATGCGCCCGCCCTGGCCTGGGAGGCACTGCTTCCGCAACTGGGCGTGTTCTGGCGCACGGTGTGCGAAGACCTCGAACCCCGCCAGCGCGCGGGGCGGCTCAAGCAGTGGCTCAACCTGCTGCGCCGGCGCTTTCCCGAGGCCGAGGCTGCCTACCAGCACGTGCGCACGGAAACCGACCAGCGCACGATCACCGCCTGGGTGCAGGCGCAGGCTGGCAGGTCCTGAGCAGGCTACAACAGGTGGTCCGGCGCCAGCGGGCCCAGCAGCTGCAGCAGCAACCGCAGTCCGGCGCTGGCATCGGGGTCGTGGCGCGCATCCTGCAGGCCGCTGCCCTCGGGGGCGCGCCACACCAGGCCGCCGTCC